>Ga0114919_10000642_pt1 | contig 27476 bp, 29 predicted proteins | sample BlataG_FD_88682 | JGI IMG/M metagenome (GOLD analysis project Ga0114919, IMG submission 88682) | Deep subsurface microbial communities from Black Sea to uncover new lineages of life (NeLLi) - Black_00105 metaG | ecosystem: Environmental > Aquatic > Marine > Oceanic > Sediment | place: Atlantic... | reverse complement strand
TCACGCCCTGACCTTCACCGCCAAACACTTGGAAAGTCGCTTTGTTCGTATCCGCGTCAGTCACAGGGGCTGCTACTGCAACAAGGATTATGTTGGAACCTACAGCAACTGAAGTTGAGTCCTGCAACACCGTTAGTGAAGTGTCAATGTCCAGATGTATATAGTGAATTGTCCCTTCGGCCATCGCACCTGTGTTACCAGCATCGATAGAGAAAGTCTCACCCGCCGCTGTGGTTATAGTCCCAGAGGACCAAGCTACTGTATCGAAGTCAGTCGCAGAGAAAACTAAGTTGTGTCCCCAACCCTTAGAACCCAGAGGTAACTGACCTGATACCACTGGACCTAGTCCAGCTCGCACGTCATCGTCTTGCACCCTACCACGTATCAAAGCAGTAGATGAGACTTTACCTCCAAGAGTTAGCGCATACGTAATCGTCTCCTCAGGCCAAGTGATGGTTAACTGCTTAACCATAAACACAGGGGGGCGACTGCTGGTACTGTTATGGGCCGATCCGCTCCAGGAGCAGTAGGGTAGAGTGCCGTCAATGTACTCTATAGGGTAAGGGCCTTTATCAATCTCCACCATGCAGGCGTCAACCCAGATTTCTGAGGACCCATCACCCTCCGTATTGGTTACCTCTAACCTTATATCTGCTGGTAGTCCGGTGTCGTTTGTCCAGGAAACTGTAAGGAACTCCCAAGTACCCGTCAGCGCAGGAGCTAACGAAGCTCTCACCAGAGAGCTGGTGTTATCCCAGAGGTAGAAGTTTGTGCCTATACTAGACGGCCGATAGATCCGTACCTGAGCTGTTATAGTTTCGCCGTCAGCGAGTGCGTAAACAGGATCTTGTACCAGATGTGCGTTTCCGCCATTACTCGAAAGAATCTTGCAGCTCTGTGTTCCAACAGAGGCTCTGACTGCGCTTTGCGCCAGGCTACCACCAGCTCCTGACTCCCAGAAGTTCCAGCCGTCAGTGACGTTGACTTCAAACGAGGGGTTCAAGAGCTGGTTTGTTCTTGTTGCAGTGCCAAAGAGGGTATTGTCGAACTGCACATTTATCCCAGCTCGCAGACCCTCTTTGTGAATGGTCACTTCATACGTCTCATCTGGGTACGCCCACTTGGCTAGAAGGGAGTTACCGTGGTCAATGACTTCATCAACCGTGATCAGAGTATTGTCACGGACTACGGCCTCAAACCACTTGCCGTAGTAGTCATAGCTATCATAGTCCTGTACGAACAAGGCCATCTCAGCGCCCACAACAAGAATGCGGTTCACGATGGCCGGGCCCTGTCTGGACTTCCTTACCTCCGCGAGGTAGCCAAATGAGTTGATGTCATCAGGTGTGTCACTAAGTGTCCACGCAGGTGCGTTGTCTTCAACGTTGAAGTAGTGGAGATACTTGTCGAAGTCGATATACCAGTATCCCTCAAGGGCCACACTTTCGACTTCCGTAGCTATGCGGTCAAGGGCTTCTCGAAGGGAGATGTCCACAAACTCAATTTCAGCAAAGACGTGAAGTGACTGCACGTATCCAGCAGGTGCACCACCAGGAGTATGGCTGTTTACTTCAGGAAGGTACGTGTCGAAGAGGTCGTCTATGATCGCGGAGTCTTGTTGGGCTCCATACGTCTCAACCTGGTCTATGACAACTTCTTCGACGAGGATGTTGTAGTCCTGACACTCGATTGTGTAGAGGAGTGCTTCTTTTCCTCCAGCGAGTGCATGAATATCTACATTAGCAACGACACCAGCGAAGTACTTAGTTGCACCATCTTCGACTAAGATTGAGTCTTTCTCTTTGACAGTAAATGAAGCAGCGACGTCAGCGTCCTCATCAATGAGTTGTAGAGAGCAGGTTGAAACAAACGCATCGGCACGCTGCTCTATCGACAAGGAGGGATATACCAACTTCGCTGTTAGATCGACTTCCGAGCCAGCTACCCCAATCTTTACCGTAAGTGCCATCTTAGGATAGACTCCTCGCACCCCTGAGGGTCAAGCTGCGCTGCATTTGTTCGGCCAGTTTGTAGATATCAGCGTCACTACGGACTGAATCTCGTCCAAAGTTGTTATTGACAGTGATTGTTGTCGTTGCCCCTGTGTTCATAGTTCCTGCAGTTGATGCTGCGTCCATTGAAAGGTTTACCATACGCTTGACGGACACAGCAGGTGTATCAGCTAAATCGTTGATGCCTTCAGTGAAACCTCTGACAAGGTTCTGCCCCATAGCCGTGAACACTTTCGAGGGAGAACCAATACCTAGGAGGTCCAGTGCTGACTGAACTGCCCTGTCAATGATGTCTGCGAAAGCATTTATGACCTTTAGTGCTCCAGCTGTTAGGGCATTTGACAGTGTGTCTAGGATGATGTCTCCCAGATTTACTAGTCTCCAGAACTCTGACTTAGCTCCCTCGATGAGGTTGTATATGAACAAGCTCCCCTTTTCAACAAGCTCATCGAGCGTCTCATTTAGTGAGACGACAAAGTTATCCAAGCCCCCTCGCACTAGGTCTGCATACTCAACTATCTTCTGCCCTATCTCGTACAACCTGCCGTCAGTTAACGTGTTTAGGGTCCAAAGGGCTGTTAACCACATCTTCTCTAGAGTCTTACTAGCGCCTTCCCAATCACCTAGAATTAGTTGAGACCCAAGGGTCATGGCCAGACGAAGTTCTGCCATTCCGCCTGTGGCTGCTATTTGAAGTCTTTCGACCCACCACGTAAAGATACTCCACATCAAACTCCACTTGTTATCCCAGTACCATGTGATTCCCTTCCATACCTCTCTTCCCTTTAGTTTTTCGTAGAGTAGGTCTATAGCAGTTGTGATTGTAGGTCCATCTTCTTCCCACCACTTCTTCCACTCGTCCCACTCATCTAGGACCCACTGCCAGATATCCTCTACCAACCACCTCTCGACTTCCTCTGCCCAGCTCTTTAGTTTCTCCTTAATGCCTGGGCCGTTCTCGTCCCACCACTCTCCCCACTTATCCCACTGCGTAAGTACCCACGCCCATGCTGGATCTAGCACCCAGAGCTTAAATACGTCCCACACTTCATTCAGCTTTCCAAGTAGGGGATCCAGCGTTTCTGTCCTAAATATGTCCCACCTTTCTTGAAGGTCCTTTATGGCCTGGCCTGCTCCTGACTCTTGCCACTGCAACATCAACTCAGCCCAGAGGGTCTCGAACTTCTTCTTGATTTCTGCAACTAGTTCATCGAACGCTTCATCAAGAGACAGCGGGTACACATCTGGCCACTCAATGTCGTCAGCGTCATCGGCTGCCTGCTGCTGAGCTTTGGCTAGATCTGCCATTGCCTGGCCCATAGTGATTAACTGGTTGACCAGCTTTTCTTGTAGCCGAACAAGTTCCTTTTGGGCCTTGACCTGCTTGCGGGCTGCCTCTTCGGCTTCTTCCGCAGCATCTGTTTCCTCACGTGCAGCTACCAATGAGTCGTAAGACGCCTCAACTTCGGCTAGTTTAGCTTTTAACACAGCGGGGTCGGCACCCTGACGAACCAACTTGTTGTACTCCCTCGCTGCCTTGCTAAGCTTTGTGTTCGCCTTCTCCTCATTGTCTCGCGCTTTTGATAGGCGTTCTTCTGCAGCAGCCAAAGTCTTCATCGCCGTAGCAAGTGCAAGCTGCCTCTTGAACAGTTCAACTAGGGAATCCCCGTAGTCACCACCAACTGCAGCGAGTTTCGCGAATATGTCAGCTGGTACAGTTCCAGTCTTTGTAAACTGGTCGAGGGCTGCGGCCATATCGGCTGAAAGACTAATAAATGCGTTTCCAGCATCAACAGCTGTCATCTTCCCTAGGTCAACTAGGACTTGGAAGATCCTCTTTAAGGGTGCCTGTAAACCCTCAAGGATGTCCCAGTCGGCTAGCGTAAAACCCTTTAGGAACTCTGTAAAAGCTGACGTTCCCCAACTTAGGATGTCAGCGACGATCTTTGGAGCTGATCCTGGGGCTAACCAATCAGCTAACAACTTGGCGATAAAGTTCATTGCTGAGACGAGGGCCGTTGAAGCACCTCGTACAATGCCAATTGCGAGATTAGTTATGATATTGGCTCCCCACTCAATTGCTTTCCAAGCCGTGCTTATGATGTTATCCGCAAAGTCTTCAAGGGCCGAAGTACCAGCATCTGACACATCAAGTATCTTGTCAAGAACCCCTGTAAGGATTTCAGAAAGAGCAACAAACGCAGCCGTAATCTTTCGAATAGGGCCGTAAAGGGCACCTCCCTGTGCGATAAGTTTCTTGAAGGAGTCTACAATCCGCATCGTAAACCTGTAGATCGATCTTGCTACAGGTAGAAGAAAAGTGGTTATGTCTCCCCAGAGGTCCTTGAAACGAACCCTTAGGGCAGCTGCCATTTGTGCAGTTGTACCAAAGACGTCAGGTAGGGCAGCCGTACGGGCTTCAAGTTTTTCCAGAACCCCCTCAAGCATTCCGGCCTGTTTCTCTGTGTAGGACAGCTGATCGGCTGTCTTACCGAACATCTTCATGGCCCTACTAATGGCTTCTTCGAGTGGAACAACAGTACCAATGTAAGCCATCCATCGTGTAGATAGACGGCCAACACTTTTGATCAGCCGCTCAGTTAGATACGTAACGTCGTCACCTGTCGCAACTGCTACTTTGGTTAGGTACTTCATTGCTTCAGGAAGATGCTGCGTCAAGTCCTTGCCCAGAAGCATGTAGGACAAGTGGTGCTGCCTTAGAAGATCTCTCTCAGTCTTCATGTAGGCAGAGGCCTCGCGAAGAGCCGCAAGCATAGCTGGAGCAGCTTCACCTGCGATCTGCTTCATAGCCCTTCGCATACCCTCAAGTTCTGTAGCGTACTCAGTCGTCTTGCTTATAGCTGTAGAAAGGGTAAAGGGGAGAGTTGCAAGAGCTGCCACAAGCCCGAGGGTTCCTAGGGTAGCAAACTTAAGGACATTACCAATGCCTGTCAAGACTGTCTTAAACGCCGAGGCCCCTAACTTAGCCAGACCAGCTAGCTTACCACCAAGACCAGCGACAAGTTTCGTGAGGCCTGCTACACTCTTGCCAGCTTGAGCAAGCGCAGGCCCAGCTACGCTTTTTGCGGTTATAAGTATCTGAAGAGCGTGCGACAAAGTAGTCATTACTTAGATACCTTCGTGAGATACGCTACGATGCGCTTCACTATCTGACTGCCCTTTTCCATTCCAAACTTCTCGTAGATCCAGAGATGTGCTTGGCGGCTACCTTTTGAGCTATTGCAGCTCACGCAGGCAGGTATGATATTCAGAACCGTCCAAGGACCTCCCCCACTAACTGGGACTAGGTGGTCCTGCGTTAAGAAAGACGTCACATCGCAGTAGGCGCATCTGTTGTCAAACCACTCACAAGCAAACTCCCATTCTTCCCAGGTGTGAGTGTAGGGTAATGCGCTTATCTGCTGCCATCTAGTACTCTCTTTAGCTGGTTGTTGACTACGCCAGGAAGAGATCCCTAGCTCGTGTCTGCGATTCCTAACAGCCTGATTTGAGATTACCAGCTCGTCTCCTACCTCACGATCCGTTAACTCTCCCAGCAGCGCATCCAGTTCAGGCGTCCACTTTATAGGCCTTCCAGTAGGGCCAAATGACGGAACTCCTAACTGTCTCCTACGCCAAGTTATAGATGTCGTAGAAATACCTACTCTCTCTCCTACAGCTCTGTCCGTGTCAGTACCAAGTAGCGTGTCTACCTCAAGTGTCCATCTCCCCCTAGGGGATGAAGACTGCCAAGGAGGGATACCTAATCCGTATCTACGCCCCTTAGCAGCACTCCTACTTATCCCTAGCTGCGCAGCTGCAACCTTGTCAGGCATCGTCCCTAGGAGGGCATCCATCTCAGCAGTCCACCTTCTTCTTGTCACCTGGATACTCTTTCCACTCTTGCGAGCGCATTACGTACAGCTATGTCTGAAGAGATACCTATCCAGTCTGCCCCCTCTAAGTCTTCAGGCAAGCAGTGATAGATATCTCTTCTGAGAACATAGGACGTTAACTCCCAAGGAGGGTCTCCTCTCTGTGTCCATAGGTAGACGGCCACTCGGTTACTTAGTTTTTTGCTTCTTCAGCTCCTATCATCAAGTTAACTAGGAACCTAGACTCTTCCTCAGTCAGTTCATCCATGACCTCGATGTCATCTTTAGGTAGAGAGAGAGGTTGATCATCATCATCTACCCAGTTCCAGTCAACAAGATGCTTAGCCAGAAGAGCAATTCCACCCTCGAAGGCAGAGTCGTCGTCGGTCTCATCTGCGGACATCTTTCGTAGTTTTCTGATCTCCCTAACCTTAACGCTAGAGAGGACGACGTAAGACTCTTCCCCCTGCACCTCTTCTGTAGAGTGCCTCTTTACACTCAGTCGTCTAGGCATCCTAACTTACCCAACTCGCACGTGTCAGCTCTTCCGTCTTGATGCCGATCTCACAGAGAACTGGATCACCAGAACCTGCTTCTCCGCCAGGATCTAAGAAACTGGTGATAATCGCAGCCCCTGTACTGAAGACGAAATTACCGACAGTCTTGCCCTTCGGGAAGTACCGAGCATAGATAACTCCGCCCTCCGTATCATCCCAGAGGCGCATCTTCTGGAAAGGAGCATCCGCGTCTACTTCTTCAGTGTAGGCGTACCTGATGACGATATCTTGGGATGCTTTCTTGCCAGCTTTCACGATTGGTCGCTCGTCGCCGAAGACGTTGACCTCGCCAGTAGCACGATCGCCTCCAGACACCGCGACGCTTGAGGCGTGGTCAGACAAGTCAATCCAAGTCGCCCCGTCCTGACTTACCTCAACGTCGCACGCTACAAAACTTAGACCTTCAGTTGTTCTCGCCATTTCCTACTCTCCTTTTCTGTTCAAGAGTTCATGCTTGACTACCTTGTACAGTCCTGGCACAGCCAAGGTGTACCCGATAGTGCGGATGACTATGCTGGCCCAGAGCACGACGGCTTCAGGAACTACCCCAGCCTGCGCAGCGGACCAGTATCCGAATACGACTAAACCAACTCCTAGGGTCAACCTCTGAGCAGGTTTATCCACCAGTTCAAGCTGTTCCTTAATGAACTGGACCACGCCGATCACGATAGCGATCAGCTCAAACCCCGAAACTTCCGGAACATCCATGCCCTACCTCCTTAGGAAGGTTCCACCCAGCTCCGTGCCTCTTCAACAGTGCCCTCGAGTGCCTCCTCAGAGACACCTAACGCCTCCGATACCTCCACTAGGTTAGCCTCGAGAAGGTCATCAACAGTTTCGATACCGACTGGTTCAAGCATTTCAGCTCTACTTTCCCATCCAGGTAGAACCTTTAGTGGAGGCGCTTGTACCTCTGAAATTAGCCCCCTCTTAAGAAGAATCTTCTTCAACCTGTCGGTCATCCCCTCGAGTTTATCCACGACACCTGCTGTGAGAGCTCGCCCACTTTCCCACTCCAAATTATCCAAGATTCTATACATACTTGTCTCTCCTACTAGAAGATCCTGCAGGTAATCCTAAACCGTGCACCTGCATAGATCGCACCAGCACGCCTAAATGTAGCTCTGTTCCAGTCCCATGTAAACGCTTTGATGCCTGCCACGCCGAAGAAGTCAGGTTTTGTCTGCGCTTGCAGAACAGTTATGAGAGCATCAGTCAAGTCCGTATAGGACTTGATGTCCTCATCTAGCTGTGACCTCTGTCTGGCGTACAAATCTGCATGAATGACAACTGCGGTTTGTTGCATACCTGCGTTGAACACTGTTCGATCAGTATTACCTGAAGGGTCACAAGTTCCCTTCTCAGCATAGACTTCAAGACGTGGGCAGTCAGCTGATGGAATACCCTCAGTGATCTCATCGTAAGAGGTCGAGCTTTGAATACCAGCGGCCGCACTTAACGTAGACTCAATACCATCACAGATTTGTACAAGTGTGACTGCCATTAGTACTCCCTCTCTAGAATCTCTGCCACTACCTGACCGACAAGCTGGACAATTTCATCCTCGCTATCCATCAGTGCCTGTTCAAAGTACTTAAGTGGAATTATTCCTCTAGTGGCAATAGCCCGAGCAACAACGTAAGCAGTTGTACCGTGGCGGATAGCCCAATCCTCAAGGGCGTCAATGTTTGGCCAGTAAGGAGTCGTACCCCGTTCCTGAAACGGAGTGTAGAACAAATCCGAGAAAACAACTCCAGTAATCTCCCCTTGATCTAAAATAACTTCGTCATCAATACTGGCTATCAGATAACCTAGGTCATACGGAGCTGCACCACGAACTGCGATGTTAAGCAGCTCAACAACATCCTCCCACGCATCCATCAGTCGCCCACCCGTAAGGTTTGGGTTGACACTTGCTAGAAGACTTTGGAGTTGTTGTGAACCCAAAAGCTCTACTTCAAGAAGCGGAATTGGATCTCCAACAGCCACAGTTACGCACCTCCATACAGAGGCAATATCCAGCGCCCATCTACAAGGATCTGCTTCACGCCAGAATCCATAGTACGAGCGTATCTGATCCTTCCAAACTCGTCCGTTCCAAGATCAGACGCTTGAGCACCCTGAAACTTCTTGTACCACTTCGCTGCTTGCATCAGGCATGCCTCTCGTATATCTGCGGGGACGGCTGACCGAGTACCCCAGGCCGCAGTAATCTTAATCACAGGGAGGCCATCGCTATCTAGGAAGCTGGAATATACGCCGTTTAGGTCTATTACTAGGAGATCGTAAGGCGTCACACCATATTCAGGATGTTCAGGGTTCCCCCTGCAGGGTATCCAGTCTCCGTCACCTGCCATTGGCGTCGTAGGTGTAGCCCAATCAGTGTAAGTGGTTGCGCTTACGCTCGCTTTAACAGCAACTGTAGTTATAGTAACACACTGAGGAATGCGTAAGTATGTCTCACCATATGCAGGAAGGTACTTGATTGCATCAGCTCCTGTAGCCTGGAACGCATCATCGTCAACTCCGCAGATTCTGTCTATGGCACGAGATGAAGCATCCAGCAGCGCTTCCATCATAGCTATCTGGTCTGCCGAAGGCACAGACAAGATTTGAATTCTTATTTGAAGTTCTGCCCTCGTCGCATAAGCCGCCATTGTTACCTCCACGAACCAAGTACTACTGGATTTGCCTTTTGCAACCTTTCGGCTGCAGATGGTGCGCTTTCTGGCAAGTAGAACTTACGGTGATGCCAACCTGGTATTCCGTAAGTCAAGTGTACTGGACCCTTCTCCAATCCCTGACCTGGATGATGAATGTAGTCATCAATGTCAGGAAGATTCACTAATCTAAAACCCCTAGCGTCCGCCGACCTGATATTTAGAACCGCAGGAGCACCGTGATGGTTGAAAGGTTCCAAGCCAAAGTATCTCTCACAAAGGATCATCATACGCGATGGAAGTATGTATGGTTCCCCTTCATCCTTTGTGTTACCTCCAGCATCAACAAGTACCATCTCTCCTGTAGCATAAACACTCTTATCCGAGAAAGGTTCGGCTAGTAACTCTAAACCCCCAGGCCGACGAACTATGCAATCCGAGTCCATCAGGCATACGAGTCGCGTCTCACAGAGGCCCATACCTTGATGCATAGCTGGCCCATGCCCAGCGTTTACCTGGTTAAGTATCACTTTGATGTTGTAAAAGCTATCAGCCATACTGCTAATGTAAGCAGTGGAGCTGTCACGTGATCCATTATCAATTAGTAGCAGACGTATGTCTGGGTATAACTTCAATAATCTGTCTACTAAACCCTTAAGTAGACCAGGCATCTTGAAGTTCGGTATGACAACTGTGACTTCATCTAACAACACGATACTCTACCAGAACAGATCCTGGACAGTCAAGCACGTACAAACGGAAGTCTCGAAACCAGACACCCGGCACAGAGTCAATCGGATCTACACGTTCGTAACTGTATGAGTAGGACAACTCATACCACACATTCGGATCAACTTCGCGTGGACGGCAGTCGAAACTAACAGCATCCGCTTTGTCGCGTCTAAACGCTAAGATAATCCCGTCCTGTTCTTCAGGTCTGTGATACTGCATCACACACCAATCTGCAGGGTCAAGAGAGATCTCACTCAACACGTAAAAGTTTCCAGAGTAAAACTTCCGAATACGTTTACCTTCTTCAATCCCAGCTTTAAGGACGTCACGCGGGTAGTGTTCAGGTCTGCAGTCCTCACAGAATGCTATACCAGCGTTAAAACCGCTGCGGAACCAGTGGGGTTGCTCACCCATCTGACCTGTCGTACTGAACGGAACATACCGGCTTAGTGCAGAAGTAATCATTTGGTTCTGTAGCGCACCTTGGTCGAAATCCTTATCCACTTCCTGCGGCATCATCACTCTATCGGTTCTCCACAAGGGCGTCGATCTGGAGCACATCTCTAGGTCGATACGTCTACCGCCACTAACACTATTATCAATACGCAGGTGCGGGTATGCAGCAAGAATGTCATCCAACATCTGGTACAACCCCTCAACATATCGAATCTCAGCTATACCAACACGGTTAGAATCCTTCTTATCTTCAGCCCGCCAGAATGGTAAGGGATCAATGTTACAGTCAGGGCGCAACCAGTCCATTCCATGTTCTTCTACAGCTCCAATCAGAAAACTCGTTATATACTCTCTAGCACTAGGAATTCCTAGGTTTAGTAGCTTGTTCTTCTGCCCGTCTGCCGTCATTAACCACTCAGGATGCTCAACGTCTAAGTGCGTTCCTGGAGCAACGCGCTCTGGCTCGAACCACAAGAGCCACTTCATGCCAGCTTCATGCACCGCATCTGAGATGCACTTCAAACCCCTAGGAAAACGATCAACTGGGAGACATGAGGTCGCTGGCAACCACCAGTTTCCAACTCCCCCAGGAAAACCTCCTAATGTATGGTACGCGTCTAGCCAGAACACCTCAAAGCCAAGATCCTTAACAGCTTCAAGATGTTCCATTACGTTTTCCTCAGTGCTACTATTCCACTCATAAGCAGCTGTGCTAAGATGTGCTATCGGAGGTACGACCACCTCACCATCTACGCGTGGAAGGACGTATTTAAGCATCGTCTGCCTAAACAGGTTATAAGATAACTCAGTGTCATCACCTTCCCAGTACAGTTGCATAATAAGTGGGCTGCGAATACTCTCCCCAGGTAGAAGCGACAAGTGTAAGTGTTCCATTCCTACCTGCGTCTGTGTCCAAGGGAAGCACTGCTGAATTACCTTAGCTTGCCACTGACCTGTCCAACCAATTGCAGTAATGGCCCCGCCACCTTCCCACTGCAGGTTAAAGAATGGACAAGCACCGTCAGCCGGACGTCCCTGATCTGGTCCAAACCTAAGAGATGTCATACGCGGCATATGCTTCTTGATAGGGAACCAGTCATCAACCCTAAATGAGTCTCCTTTAAGCCGATGCAGCACAACACTCTGATCTCCAACCTGAGGTACCTTAATATCTAGTGCCTGCACGTCCTCAAGTATGGGCGTCGGCTCCGGCCCTGTGTTTATGAACTTAAGTACCCACTTAACAGCCCCAGTATAAGGATACTCAACTACATCTGCACAGACCTTTAGCCCTGTCTTCGGATCAGACCACGTAAGGATCTTCACCCCATCAAGTTCATCAGCAAGAAACTTCCATCTAGGCAACAACTGTTGCGAGTGTTTGCGTCCGTACACAAAGGAGAAGGGTATCTCTTCACGAACAGGTAACAAAGTCTTAGAAGCAAACATTCCTAACCTTTCAAACCGGCTAGTGCCAGCCCTCTCATAAACTGCTTCTGTGCAAGTGTAAACAGGATCATTACTGGTATTACAGTCAACATTGAACCTGCCGACCAGAGGTGATACCTCTCAACGAACAAGCTCTGCATACCAGCGATGACCACAGGCAGCGTATGTTGACTCGGTCTCTTTAGCAGAACTGATGGCCACATATAGTTGTCCCAATTCCCTAGAAATATGAACACAGCAAGGGTGGCGATGGCAGAGCGCGATAGTGGAATGATAACTTGACTAAAGATCCAGACCTCTGACGCACCATCAATTCTCGCTGCGTCAATGTAGTCGTTAGGTATCGACTCAATCGTCTGCCTCATTAGGAAGATGCCAAACGTGCTGCACAAACTTGTAACCAGAACACCTCCCAGCTTATTCGTAAGTTCCAGATCTCGCATTGTCAGAAAAAGCGGAATGATAACAACAGTGAACGGAACCATCATTGTCGAGAGGAGAACTCTAAATAGAACCTCTCTACCCCAGAATCTATACTTTGCGAGAACATAACCCATAGCGGCCGAACCAAAAACGACTGAGACTGTAGCCGGTACAGCCACCAGTGCACTGTTATAGAATGCACGTAGGAACCCGACTCGACTTAAAATATCCCTGTAGTTCTGCAAGGTCCAAACCGTGGGTAGTAATCGCCTAGAACTAACAACCTCGGTGAAAGTCTTAACTGACGCGAAGGCCATCCATACGAAGGGCGTCACTGCTAAAAACGCCCCGATGAGCAACACGAGATGCGTTATACCCTGACTTGTAAGTCGCTTCATCTCAGTATTCCCAGCCAACGCGTGTGAGCCGCAACTGCATCAATGTGATCACTAGGATTGCCAGAAAAAGAACAAACGCTGAACTACTGGCAAGCCCAAACCTTAGGTGGGTAAATGCCTCCTCTACAACAAACTGGCTAATCATATACGTTGCACGACCAGGGCCTCCTCTGGTCAGGATCATTGCTGAAGTGTATACCTGCAGAGATCCGATAGTGACCAGTATCATAACCAACTTAAGTACGTGACTTAACAAGGGCAACGTAACATACCAGAACGTCTTCCAGGAACTTGCACCATCCACCTTGGCAACGTCATACAGCTCCCGAGGAACGTTCAACAGCCCTGCTGTTAGGATTACAATGTTTCCGCCTAAGCCCTTCCACAACGCTACGATCACAATTGAATACATTGCTGACCTCGGCCCTGTCAGCCATCTACTTGGCGGTAAGCCCGCCGCCTTAAGTGCGTGGTTGAAGATACCTAGACCTGGATCCATCAGGAATCGAAACAGTAGAGCCACTGCCGCCATTGAAACTACGACTGGAAGAAACAGTGCCCACTGATACCAGCTACGACCATTGGCTACCTTTGCGAGACAATACGCAAAGACTAGAGCAATGGGCACTGTTCCTAGATTCACCATAACCGCATAGGTTATGGTATTACGTACTGAAACCCAGAACAGTTTGTACTTGTTAAAGATCGTCTCGAAGTGTTGCAACCCCACGAGCTTACTATCTGCTGGATTTAGCAGATCGTAATCAGTCACCGCCATCTTGAAGCCCAGCACAACGGGTCGGAAACTAAATAGCACATACCAAGTTAGGACAAGTGCAAGTACCACAAACCCGAACTGGAACTGAGGGTTTCGTAGGGTCCTCATTGCCTTCAAGGGAGTGGCTAGCACAGGCAGGGTTGAGTGGTCTGTACCCGGCTTCCGCCGCCTGCCTGTGCCAGCTGTTACGCCCCCTCGTTCCAGCGTTTTAGCATCTCCTCAAGTAGCTCCTGAGCCTCTGCCAGGGCTTCTTCAGTTGTTGCCTCCCCAATGCGAACTTTCTCGACTGCCGACGAGGTTATCTCTTCCATCTCGGAAGGATTACCGAACTCGCTACCGTAGTAGATCGTCCGCTTCTGGGCAACACCAGCCCTACGCATCGCATCACCGATGAAGGTCCCTTCTGGGTACAGCTCCGCATCATCGTTAACAGCGTTGCAGGCAGACGTGTTACCACCGTAGATGCGAGCGTACTCCTTCTGCCCCTCATAGGTAGTCATAAACTTAAGAAACTCGATTGCCACGTCTGGGTTCTTCGCCTGTGCAGGTACGATGAAGCCCCATCCGCCCTCACCGACAAATAGTGCCTCACGTCCAGGTATTGCAGAAGGATACACCGCATTGTCGACTCGCATGCCGTCAGCTTCCGTCAAGGCCGTCCCCGGCTGTGTAGCATTGCCACAAGCAAGTGCAACTTTCCCAGCAAACTGCGAACGTGTAGCCGCTTCCTCGAGATGCGTCTCAATCCCCAGCTCAAAGATCGGAACCACGGCTAACAACTGCATCGCCTCATACGCTTCATCGCTATCAAGATGGAACGTATGAGACTCCTGGTCCCACCAGTCGCGTCCTAGCGTGCGCATTATGCCGAACAGGTGCCTGTTGTGCCAACCTTCACTACTTAGGCCCCAGCGGGCCACGTTGCCAGCGTTGTCTACTTTCTGCAGAGCATCTGCAAGCTCCCACATGTTCTCAAAACCCTTAAACCCGTCCTCGCCGTTTAAAGGAGGCCACAGATCCTCTACGCCTTCCTCTTCAATCAGATCCAGAGGTCCGTTGACGAAGCCACTGACATTGTTCCCCTCAGTTGGTACACCCCAAGTCTTTCCGAAGTACTGGTACGCTTGAAGTCCGACAGGACCGAACCAGGTATCTACATCGCAACCGATTGCGTCATACACCAACTCATCTACTGCCAGAACCGCTTCCTCGGCAACCAGGGGGAAGATCTGCTTGCCAACGATGCAGACAACGTCGGCTACTAGACCCGCCGCCATCCCTGTGATTATGTGGTTCTCAATAGGCCAGCCCAGAGGTTCCACAGTAGCTTTAGCACCTGTGTGTTTCTCAAACCGTTCTGCTAGTCGATGGTAAGTCTCCACGTGAGGATCGTACTGCAATCCCCAAATCAAATACTCTTGTCCGCTCAGGTCAGGTGGCGTCCACGCAGGTTGTCCTGCGACCCGCACGACTTCGACCTCAACGAGTTTCTCGACCACGACCTCCTTCTCAATAACCTTAGGAGCACACGCGGCCAATGTCCCTGCTCCAACAGCTGCGGCGCTTAGCAGGAATTCACGCCTACTTAACTTCCTACTCACTGTGCTTCTTCTCCTTTCTATTCTTCGCCGTCCCAACGACGGACTGACTTAGCAATCGCTTCAACTTGCCATTGCTCCAGATGGTCTGTCTTAGACCATGGGTGCACGACTCCGACTATCTGTCCTGCGAACCCCTTTGAGATTGCTTCTGGCGTTGTAGACTTGAGACCTTTACAATAGTTGGCCTCCACTATGATCCTTGGGTTATAGTTACGCTTCCACAAGTCGATGAGCTTCTTGTAAGGGACATTGTTACGTACAGGCTTGTAGTGATGAAAGTACGTGTACTGTAACAGAGTTCGAGAAGCATTAGGCCATCTTTCAAACTCGGTTCTTAGGATGTCCTCCTGTGCGAAGTTTCCATTCGCGCCTCTTGGTCTACGAGCCCAATCTAGCCAGGGGTGTAACGCTTGCCAAACCTCATCGTGCTGAGTGAGTAGAAGCTCATCAATTGTTAGAAAGTGCTCCAGAACTCCACGCCGTAACCAAGCTTGTGTCTTTCCCCTAGCGATGTTCGGTACTCCTCCTACCTCAAGACCGTGGGAAACTAGCGCCGAATCATCATAGAAACTGGGCGTATGCGGCAACACTATCTCTCCCATGTCAATGCCACTGTGCATGACTAATACATCAGGACCGCCGTAGCGGGCTATCAAGTCCTCGTAGTGCTTAAGCATCGCAGCCCTTGCATCTAGGTTCCAGAGAGACAACGCTTTGAAACCCTGTTCGCTAAGACCAGGCGAACCATTCTGGTATCTACAGTAGTATTGTTCTGGGAGATCCTGTGGAGGCTCAATGTAAGACCCTAAAATACAGCGCATCCCTAATTTCTGTAGTTGTTCGATAGCTGCATCTACATAACCATACCCCTCAGCTTCAATAACGCGCCAGTAAGCGTAGTTTATTACAACCCTGATACCTACGTCACGTAATTGCCTCAGTTCATCATCCGTCAAAGAGTAACACTGACCGAACGGCGAGACAAGCCACGACGGTAAGTTGACGACTATCAGATGTTCGTCTGCTCGTAAGAACATAGTATCTCTCTTGGAAGCTTTGGTGCAAACTTCAGATTGTCTAGTCCCCAGCCCTCACTGGGACGTACTAGACAGGATGCACGCAGTGTATCTAGGACCATCGCAGGGTTAATCCCTCTGTCTCGTAAGTCTCGGATCTTCCAGTTACCTTCAGTCTTACTAACCTCGGTAAGATCCTCGCCCTCATACGCCATAAGTCTAGGAATGTATACACCTCGTGGAGGATCAAACCCAAGCAAGGCACAGAAGTACAAGTATAGCGCATGTTCACTTAATAGCTCTAACCCTCGAACTAAGGTTGTCACCCTTTCCCAGTAATCCAGAACTACCTTTTCTGCGGTTATGTAACTTAGCAGACCAAAAGCATTAATCGGAGGATCAGAGATAACCACTGGATCCCACTCAGTGTGACTAAAGTGATCAACAACGTGCTGCCACTTTGTTGACTGTGCTAAAAAACGCTTAACACCTGTTTCAACATCCGTCTGATAGACAATCTGATCTGGTTCTATCCCTAACCAGTGCAGGTCATCAAGCTGCCCTTGAGCAATTTTAGACACAGGGGCGGCTCCGGCCAGCTTCTGCCTCCAGTATCTAGTGTTGTCATCAAAGCGCAGCACGAAGTGCCCGCCAGTTGAGTGTGCCAAATGCTCATTGACCAGCGCTGTATACGCATGGCCGATGTGTAACGGCCCGTTAGCTGTCGGATTAAAACGTGTTACTTCCTTCATAGATCATGTCCGTGTTTGATGCAGAAAAAGGGTCCGGTAGCACCCCCTGGGCTGTTAAAGATCCTGATTCTTCCAGGAAGTTCGCCCCACTTTATGCCTAACTTCCAGCACACATATGGAAGACTAACTTGGTCCCTTGGGCTATGGGCTTGGATCTCGCTCCACCAGAGCTCATTCATCTTCGTGATTTGTGGCGAGTTAACGCGCATCACGCAACGTGTTTCAGCTAAACCCCAGTGCCTAGGCATTCCGGCCCTTTGATATGCCGCAGTTTGCTGGGCCAGTTCCTTCCTGTAGATCTCTCCTCTTGGAACCTTCAGGCAAAATGTTGCCTCATCGTATAGGCAATCTCTAAATGGATGTGTGAAGGTTGTTAAAAAGCTACCAGTAAGCCACTTACGAACCATCTCCTGCGGTGTCTCAAGTAGCCGAACGTTTCCATCTACCCAGATTGTTACATCTGCGTCTGGTAGATATCTGTGCGATAATACCTTGCAACGTCTAGCGGAAGTGCGATTATCCTTATGCGTCGGTACGATCCGAACTTCCCAAACTGGTGGTGGACTCATCTGGCCAGTGCCAGGTTTCATCTTGCGCTCGTTCTCCCAGAGCCCTACCTGACGACGTGGTTTTTCGCTAAAACAAACGTGCTTACACCCTCCTACAGCAAGTGGTTGTGGCGACCACAAATGGTCACTGTCGCCAAAAATTGCAGTGTAGACTACGATGTTCATAATGTTCCACGTCTCTCTGCATAAATCTTCCTGTCGTGCAACTTCCACTCCCCAGGAATTCCTGACCCATGATGCCTGTGTTTAAGATAAACAGCTTTTGCCCAGACACACTTCCAGTTCTTCTCGCGTGCAACTCGACAGTACCAAGTGTCCGAGCAATAATGTATGAACACTTCGTCTAGAAGACCTACCTCGTCAATCACTTCTCGTTTTACTAGGACGCACCAGAAGGAGAGTTGACCTACCTCTTGACTTCCAAACTGCCCTGGTGCCCCCTTACTAGCTGGAGCTGAGGCGCTTCTACCTGAAGGCCCGACTATCCCATACCTAGGATCAATGTACAAGATCTGTCTCAGAATCTCAAGCCACCCATACTGGAACTCTAGGATGTCGTCATTGAGTAAACAGATATCCTCATCAGGCGCTTGCCGCATCCCTGTGTTTACAGTTTTCGTGAACCCCTGACCTTTCTCGTCATGTGACACTATGACCCTTACAGGAACGTCACACCTCGACGTTGCAAGTGCTAAACTGCCAGCGCTTTCTCCCTTTTCCTTGTCTAGTGTAGGGATAACGATAGCAATGCCTCTCATAGCCCTAACGAGTTCTTTTCTATCGTCTCAAGTGTCATAGTCTTATGATACTTTCGTGTCACATGACCTACATACACATCCCAAAGACTACCAAGATCCAGTAGATAGGAGTGATGACCTATAACTGGGTAGAGTTGATGGATCATCACTTTCGCTGCAGGTCCAGCAGTAAACATAATACAAGCTGGTTGTTTAATGTTAAGGATCTGCTCAATAAGTTGACCCTTCAATACATAGCAGTCAACATCCGGAGTGACGATCAACTTGGCTTCTGGTAAGAGACCAGAAAATCTTAGGGTCCACAACCTTACCGGGCCTACAAGAACTATAGGAATGTCAAGGTGCTGTAGCGCGTCGATGAAAGGGAACAACTTGCCGTGAGCGCTGTTTAGGTAGAACACGCGGCAGTCGTGCCAGACAACTCCCTTAGGAACGTTTCCTTCCAGCCAAGTTTCGACTTCTGGTTTTAGTGATGTCGGTCTTAGCGAAGGAATGTAGTTTCTCGCTACGTGACAGTTTGTAAAGACGCGACGCATGTCTTTCTGAAGCTCTGGAATGTCTAACGCTTGGGATCCACTTGTCGTACGATTTCTGTCACGCAAGATTCCAGCTGTCCACTCCCCATCGCCAAAGCGAACAAAACTAAATGGATAACCACTTTCGATGCGGCTGACATAGTAACTCAGACCTGGATTTTTGACCTTCATCTTGCTCTTCCAAACAAGTGTTCAACCACATCACCCTCTGCACTGTTGAAGGGGGACCCTAACAACCACAGATTCACTGGGCAGTATCGCAGGGCCCTAAGAAACGCTCCCTGATCCCTATCTTTGTACCGAAGCCACTCTGACCTCCAAGCTTCGAAAAGCTTTCGAACTCGACAAGTCTTCTGGAAGTACATGACTCCTGTATTAAGCATCATATGTTTCCAGGTTCCAAGTTCTTCTAGAGTTCCTCTCTTCTCAGTTCCACTTAGGGTCCAAAGAAAGATCCCTGGTAATGGAGGTATACTTGGTATGAGTACAATCTCCCACCCATCTCGAAGAATCTTAAACCCTAATGAAAGGTTTCCCTTAACCCTAGTATCTGCATCTAGTAATAGGGTATAGTCATAAGGCGACCAAAGATCCGCGTTGACTTTAGCCCAGTGTGCTTTCTGGTCAGTCGTAAGATCTTTTGGTGTTGGAAAGGACGCGTCTGTGAGCACTCTAGTCGGAAAACGATTATATTCCAGAAATGATTTCTTGCTCTTCGCTGCCTCGGTTTGAGCGTTCATTCCGAAGGCAATCCAGATTGCTCCTAAACTTCCCGCCATACTACCCCTGCCAGCTGCTAGGTATCGTGCAAAGCAAAGTCCTATTTGAATACAGAGCTCGTAGAAAAGCGTGATACTCACCCGCACCGTCTTCGAGCTCCGCAGCCCATGCAGCAACCACCTTTTGTGCAGAGGGGCAGTTCCGAGCCCACACCAGCCGAGATTCGTACACTGGAAGTCGCAGGTCACCAACGAGCTTTAACGTCTTCGCTTGATCCTCTTCGCTACCAACACTATCGGCAAGGACACTCAGACTTACAAGACTTGCTGCCATCTCCCAAGAAGTCCCTACCTCTCTATCAGTTTCCAAGATTCTAAGGAAGCCGTACCGCGCCATCTTAGGGTTGACCCTAACTCCAGGCCGCCAGATCAACGTGTACTTGTAAGGTATTGCCGGCTCACCATAGGAAAGTTGTTGTGCCACTTGCCCTAAGGGGGTGACTTCAGCATTACCTTTCTCGCTTCTGACTCGGACACCATACTCATGCCCTCTTTCTACGAGTTCGCTTTCTAGCAGAGGAGTGCCAACCTGCCCAAACGGGTCTTCAGCAAGATCGTTAAGAACCCAATCTAACGCAGTTTGTCGTCCGACCTCTACAGAGTCACCAGGATAGTACATTCGGGCAACTCCACCCCGCCTAATCTGCTTAGCAACCTTCAGTGTAATCCAGGGCATTGTACACTCCTAGAAGCGCATTCCCTGAGATAGGGGAGTAGGTCCCCAACTACTCCCCTATCTCGTCCAAAGGAGGAAATCTCTGACTACGCCACGACTTGCGCGAAGTCTGTGACGCCGACAGCTTCATACCTACTGACGGTGCCGAAGATGACCAGGGAATACGTGTACGTGCTGGTTCCCACAGTGACAGTGGCCTGGATAAAGTGGAAACCGTTCGTAGCATCCAGTTCTGCACTACGGATCTCGATACCGACATACACACCAGCGTCGGCGGCGACGATCTGCGTCGGCGACTTGGAGCCACCTGCAGGGGTCGTCAACGCTTTCGCACCTGCGCCAGCAGAACTAGTGGCCTGTGTTATCGCCACATCAATAGTGCTGGCACCACCTGGCGTTCCGACATGGAGCCAGCAGAACGCTCGATGGTAATCGGCCATGTCTACGTACCCACTAGCGTGAGCCCCTACTGCACCATTGGCCGTAGTAGGAGCAATCGCCGCTAACACATCATGGACCTCTGTAAATTGTTCCGTGTACATGCTCTACCTCCTAAAGGTTACATGGATCTCGCTGCCTATAGCAATGAGATCTATCTTATCCTGCTCTCGCAGGTGCCAAAGACCCAGTTCCAGCCAGTGACACGCCTGGCAAAGGTACATAAGGTTCTCCAGAATGTTATTCTGACTGTTATGATCTTTGTGGTGCACCTCAAGTTTGCTAGGGCCGGACCCGTTTTGGCCACACCAGGCACAAGCTTGAAGCACTTCGGCACGTCGCAACACCTTCCGTCCGTAGCGCCGCCCTTTACCACCCTTCCAGTTAGAGCTCTCACTACCTACCCGTCCTGTCATCGCCCTAGCGTGTCGTCTGTGAGTCTCCGCCTGGGTGCGTCTAGGAAACCTACCCTCCCCCAGCCAGCGTTCAACGACCGCCCGACTAGCCTTAATCTCGCGGCTAATCTGCCGTACGGATTTGTCTAGAACAACGTAGTGAAGGCTTAACCATTCCTCGTCCGGAGGTTCCCAGTATGTAGTCCCCCTACCTCCGCCGAACTTCTTTGGCGCTCTCATCTCACACCTCCCTTAGTGCGTCCCTGATTAAGTGGTGGCAGGTGGCAGGGAAACCACTTTTCGGGCTATAGTCCCTAGCCACCACTTTACTCAGTCACGACCCTGCTACGATGTCGGACCAGAGAGTACGACAAAAGGACTCACCTGTGTCGTTTGATCTTGGTACGTAAGAGGCGCGGACAACCAAGGCTGACCGTCCACGCGGTGTACAGCGCGCCAAGTCGTCTCATCGTAAGCCCAACGAGGTGCAGTGGAAGACTCTACAGTAGTAGCTTGTCTATCACCTATTAGGTAATACCGAAAGTCAGCTAGCAGAATGTCCCCTCGTGTCCCGATAGCGGGCATCTTCTCGCACCAGTGGACTGGCATCCCGAACAAGAAGCCCGGAACGCCGTCTCTCGCGCTTGGTTGCCACACGTAGCTGGGATTACCAGCAGGACCGTTCATCTGGATCAAGTCAGACATCGCACTCTGCGTCACAACCCAGCGCCCGCGAGCGCTAGGCATAAACTGCTCCAGCATGTTGATGCAGTCGATGTAACTAATTGCACCAGCACCCTGACGAGCTGGGGCGAGCGTCACAGGAGCGTTGACCACCCCACGAGGTTGCCCTCCGCCGACACCACGCAAGAACGCGTAATCTTCCATCCATGCGATACCTCCAGCGAAGCCCATAGGCCCACTTAGGAAGTCCGCGAGAGAGATGGCACTGTCGTCAAGGATCTCATCACTAGCATGGGTGTAACCAATCAGTTTCTTGGCTACTAGGTTCACCCTCTTGAAGGCGGGTTCTGTCTCCGTCTTCTCTTCACCCTCATCTGCCCAGTAGAAGCGCATCCCACCAAACCACGTAGGAAGCCCGGCACCAAGCGTCTGAGTTTGATCAAGAACAGGAATACTCACCTGCCTACGAGCCATTCGAATGATCGTAGCGAACTGTCGAACAACAGAGTCTTCCGCCATCACGGCTTGAAGCTGCGGTAGAAACTGGGGAGGTACCAGAAAGCCTCCCTGAGCTCCAGTACTACCAGACATTGCCTTCTGCTGCCCCTCCGGTCCGACGTCCCTTAGCCACTTCAGGCGGGCATCATCCTTCTGGTGTTTCGTCTTCACCCAGACCGCGTACAAGTATTCGCCCCAAGTCTCAAAGTCCTTGACCTCACCATCGACCTTGGGCGGCGTGCCGCTCGCCCCTGAAGGATCCATCAGGGGATCCGTCTTGCGATCAGGTCGTGGAAGAGGGACAACTCCCTCTGAAACCGCCTTCAGTTGCAGGGCATCTGCCTTAAGCTTCTGAGCGTCGGCCAACTGCTGATCAAAGTTTTCCTTTTCTTCTGGTGTGGCCTCGTCGCCCTTCTGAAGAATTACCTTCATGCTCTCAAAGAGCTGATTCGACTGGGCTAGCATCTCTTGCCAAGTCATCTTGTTCCTCCTAACGCTCAAATAAGTAAGGTGGGTGGTACTTAAGGTCCGGCCCGGCCTTAGGAGATCTGTGCGATCTCGATCTGTTCCAACTCAACATCAACGAGCCTCAAAAACTCTTCTATAGAAACCTCCTTCTCCTCAGTTGCTGCGTTACGCTCGACGAACACATAGTCACCAGCGACCCACTCACCTCTAGGGTCAAACGTAACCTTATCATCAGTAAGCTTGAAACCGACCTTGAAGTAACTGTACCTATCAGCGTACGACTTGACGATAAGATGAGCGTCAAAGACTTCCTCAACCCAGTAGTTACTTGAGTAATCTTCCGAGTTGTAAGCTTTGTAGAACGCTTCCCGCACTTGGCTAATAAGTCTTGTGAGACTTAAGGCCTTCTTGCCATGCTCTTTAACCCAATCTTGGGCCCTCTTAGCTGTCCACTTCTTCTTATCGAAGATGTAGGACTGAATTGTTGTGGTAGTCTTACCCTTAAGCAGACCAATAACAGCTTGAATGCCGTTGTCTTTGTCACCAATGTTGATGGTTCTAAAGGAACCCTCCTGAAAGTCCTTAGGATTTCGAACCCTAATTCGGATCGTGTTTTCTGTAACATCAGGCGCAGGCTTCTCTTCAGTCCCCTTGGCACTAACGACGGTCGCAGCAGGATTCATGCCAAACACAACGGGACTGTACTCCCACAACCTAATAGTTCTGAGATTTCTGACCGTTACGTCTTCCCCGCCAATCTTGACCTCAGACAAGTCCTCATCAAGCACGTCGTAAGCAAAGGAGAACTCGTCAAGCGCACCAGCTTTGATCCTAGCGAATATCCCTTTACCTTCTGGAGTGTTCATTAGAAATTGCGTCTTGGCCATCACACCACCAGTAGCTTCAGGATACTTCTCAAGTACCTCCTTTGGGAGCTCGTCCCTAGAGGCTTCCCAAATCTTAAGAGGGAGACCTATTGCGTCCAAGGCAGATGACCGATGATGGCTATCAAGAACCCTAATAGAACCCTCCCTCTCTGCGATAGTTTTCTTGAACGAACCTGGGTGAGTAATGTCTTTCCCTAAGTCAAGGACTCCAAAGACTGAGATCAAATGTTCGACAATCCCTTCACCCTCGGCTTCAATTACCTTGACAAACGCAGGAATTGTTTTGTACTCAGAAGGTTCAACAGCACTTTCAATCGCCTTCATCTTCCTTCTCCTCTAACTTATGTTCTGAAGGGCCTACCTCTATTCTCTCTGGTATCGCATCCCCGCAAAGCTCTCGTAGATGTCTTGTACATAGATACAGTACAGGCCTTCCAGGAAGTTTCCACCCAGCCTGGCAGTTACAGCCCCTGCGGTAACAGTGAATCTCTTTCATGCTCTAAAACCTCTAAGCTATCTCCGTTCTCAGATAGAGCGCAGAGCTGGTAACAGTGCGTACACTGCAGAATTTTTAGCCTAGCCGTACTCGGACCCTCAAGTAGCTTAAGGTTCCCACCACAGTCTCTGCAGTCAAGCGAGCGCATACCCCAACTATCATCCTCGTCATCCGCACGAGGACCCTGCCCCTGACCCCTACCAGATTGCAACTCTGGAATGAGGTCTCCACCTGGCACATCACCAATACGCAAACCCACAGCAGCAAGCGCCTGATTAGCAGGAACACGCATCTGGTACAAGGTATACGCCGAGTTAACGAGAATCGGCAGATCTTTCTGCAGAGCAGGAACCCCAGAAATGTCAAACTTCACAAAAGCGTCTGGTGCCGTAAGATGATACTGATACTCTGCCTCAAACAACTTCAACTCAGGAAGTAGCGTATCCTCCCAAACTGCCTTGCGAGCTCCCTCGTAGTTACTGTAGGTTCCGTGTTCAATACCTACACGAGCTCCAATCAGAATTGGCGGGACACCAAAGGGACCTAGGATACGCGTCTCGTTACGAGCGTCCAGCTCCGAGAAGCCCATCTCTTCAATTGTAAGACCCAGACGCTGGTACTTGGCTCCACGATCTAACACACCAACTTCACCCCACTTCTGCGAACCACCGTACTTCTTCTTCCATCTATCTAGTATCTCATCTACAATATTCTCCTTAAGTGGAATATCGTAAGACAAAGTACCAGCCAACATCGTACCGCTCTGGAAGAAGACATCAAGAAATGAAGTGACTTTGTTATCCACATCAGCACTAGTTGCAGCTGAACCTAGAGGCGACAATCCATATCCCATACCTTCTAAGGGATCACCAGGGTTTGGCAACTTTATATGAATGACATCTTCAGAGAGTAGAGGATAGCCATCGTGAAAACTCTTACCTTCTGGAACATACATATAGTAATCAAGAGAAGCTTTCTTCCCCCTGGTAGGAACAATATACATCCGATCAGGACGTAGAGGATAGAGTTCCTGATTTGAAGTCTTGTAGACATAAGCGTTTCCGTCAAGACTCAGATAAACTGTATTCAGTGACTGGAACTCAGCCCAAGATTGGTGCTGGTTTGGCCTTGCTACGAGCTTAGCCAGTGGGTGACCCGGTTCGAGAGTCTGCGGATAGTAGGGATCCCCTGTATATGCCCGAAGAGGAGCCGTAATTGTAGCCCTCACTTTGAACATAATAGCTGAGTAGACTAAGGAGTTCATGTTGAACCCTTCATCCACATACGTCTCAAAGTCCGTCAGATGCCACTGAGGTTGAAGTTGCCTCCAGGAAGGCCACGACCACGGAAGAGACTTAGACCCTTCGGGATAACCACTTCTAAAAACCTTAAGCGCTGCTCTTGCACGCGTCAAAAAGGATGGTTTTCTCATCTGAAAAAGACTCCCATAACAGGGTCATAGTTGGCAAGAACAACAGCATCTCCCTGACCTGGGCTACGACCAAGCTTTTTCCTTACGTTCTTCTTTGGTTCAACCACTATGCCTCTAGCTGACATATCCCAGGTTGGAGCTACCAAATCGGCAAGCAGCTCGTCACCAGGAGGGAGAGCCAAGTCTTTCCCGCTAGTAGGATCTAGATCTTCTCTCATCTTCCAGTATGCTTCTGCTCGTACATTCCTGAAACGTAATCTCCCAGTTTTGTCAGACCCAGACGCCTTACTTGAGAAGTTTACTGGTGAAGCAGTATAACCAAGTCCTACCAGCAAGTCATAAACACCAGCACCAACTCCAATGACATCTAAGTTTATCTGAACATCCTGATAGGAATCTTCCAACACTTCCTCAACCAACGCCACACACGCTGGAGCATCAGGAACCCCAACACCTGGATACGAAAGCACCTCGAAGAAGTAGCTCCCAGCTCTAGGAGCAATCTCGGTCTTGTCAAGTCCGCCACGAGAAGGATCGAGTCCGACAACTGATATCTCCTCTCTTTCGAGAGGTACCCTTTCCCTCCACCTCCGTTGTGCGAGCCGAACCCACTCAGAAGGGATCACTTGCCTGGGAGGATCTGGTGCTCTCACTGTGAACAACCCCAGCAACAAGTGAGATCTTAAGGGTTCCGGCAAACCCTGAAGGACTGCTTTATAGTTCGTATCCCTAAGGAACGGGTTATTGTCCAAAAAGGAAGGTATAAACGTGCGACTTAGAGGCGTAATGAGCTCATCATTATGCCAAAAGGGCCTGCCATCTGTAACTTCGACATCCCTACCATCAAGACTTGCGAACCACCTAAGTTCTCCAGGAACTGCAGGATTTTGATGATCTTCTGACAACCAAGGGGACCAATACCTAATAACCCACTCACCAGCTGAATGAGTTGGTGGGTTACCAGCACATACTATCCGACAACGCTGACCAAGTTCAGTGCTACGATTCCACGCAACCAGAAACCGGAACTGACTCTCTGAGAAGTCCGCAACCTCATCAAAAGCTTTTAGATCGTGCGGGCGTCCCTTGTACTTCTCTTTAAACTTCTCATGCTGAACCGCACCAAACTCAAGAGTTCTTCCTCCAGGTATATTTATCCAGCGTGAGAAAGTCTGATTATAACTAGCCCTCGTACCGCCTAGGATATCTTGCGAACGATCTATAAGTTCACGGAGTTGCAAAAACTCACGTCTAAAGATAATTGACTTCTTGTGCGCTGTTAGGGCCAGACCCAGAAGTAAATCGCTTTTTCCGCCTCCTGCTGCTCCGCCAAAGTACAAGATGTCTGCTTCACTAACGTACGCTTGTATCTGCGGTAAGTTATCAGGGTGCGGCATCCATAGAGTACTACCTGTTATCAAAGTGTCAACAAGAAGTTGCTCAGTTGGCGTCAATCTCTCTAGAAGATCAGGCAGAGGCATCTACAGAGACCTCCTTAGGAGTCACATCAACGATGTTCGCTTCCTCTCTTTCCCTAACGAGATTGAGTATTGACATAATCGCAGCAGCCCGCTCTCCAGTCTCGAACTCATGTTTAGCCGTCATGTCAACTTGAGCAACAACTCTTTGAACAGGCACACCAATAAGATAGTTACTTAACCAAGCTCTAGCACGCCACTCGCCCGCTTTGGCCTGCTCTACCGCTTTTAGGATGATGGCAGACCAATCTTCAGGAGCAACCGTATCAACAAGAGTTCTTAGAAACTTAAGCTCGAACTCACGTTTTGGCCTACCCCCACGATTACCAACAGCTCGAAGATTGCCCTTCTTAACTTTACCAGTTTCTCTGGCAAGAGGAGAATCTGACCTCCAACCAACAGCCACCTTCGGGTCGAAGATCCACCGCCCCATACTCTTTGTAGCTCCGGGAACACTTCCACGTTGGGCAGCCTTCTGAACAGTACCCGCAGGAACACCAAAGTGCTCAGCCATATCATGAGTCGTCCAGACCCTAACCTCTTCGGCCTCTTCAACTTCCATACAACCCCAACCTTAGATCTGCATTCTCACGCTCGAGCTCAACGATACGCTCCTCTGCAGCCTCGAGGACGCACCTGAGTCTGTCAATCTCGGCTTTCTGGATAAGTATCT
>Ga0114919_10000640_pt1 | contig 27500 bp, 27 predicted proteins | sample BlataG_FD_88682 | JGI IMG/M metagenome (GOLD analysis project Ga0114919, IMG submission 88682) | Deep subsurface microbial communities from Black Sea to uncover new lineages of life (NeLLi) - Black_00105 metaG | ecosystem: Environmental > Aquatic > Marine > Oceanic > Sediment | place: Atlantic... | reverse complement strand
GGGGGGGGGGGGGGGGGGCGCGAAGGGAGAAAGCGGGTCGGGGGATGGCAGAGAATGTGCTTGCATGCTTTATAATAAAGCGTAAAAAGTGTTTACGACAATGGTTAAATACCTTTAGATATCATTATGCGCCTTTTATAATATAAATGCTGAGTGGTGAGGGATAAAAATAGAATGTGAATATAATAATCCTTAGTTTCACCCGTAAAACGGCTTCCTACGATACTGTTCTTTGGTATATGCGTAGCAATGTATGCCAAATGAAAATCATAAACACATTGAAATGCCTAAATGGAGATCAAGATGCCTGAGTCAAGAGGAGTTGGAGCTATTGAGAGTCTGAATTTCCTGAGATCGTGCAGGCGTTCTCCGACGGCTTAAAACCCTTAAGTATAAAGTTCCTGGCAAAACTTCTTAAACCCATATCAATTGCATAAAGGTACCATCTACAAACATATATAGTGTCAGAAGTCTATCAGCTATCTCGATCTGTAAGTTGCCATCTCATTCTGACCTAGGTCTTTTCCTAAACCCTTGGTCAAGTGGTTATAGAATAGATGACCACCATTACTAACTAACCCTGTACCATATATTATGACGTTTCCTGCAGGTATCAACATGCAAAGCCTCACCAGTATTCGCAGCAACTGCAAGGTTGCAATCCCTGGTTCATCTTCTGCTCGCAAAACTGCTGGCGCCAAGCGTTTTGCAATCCGTGCTTACCGTGAGAGCAAAAGCAAGCAACCAGTCAAAGTAGGCATCAACGGTTTTGGCCGTATTGGCCGCCTTGTCCTCCGCTCGGGCATACTCAATCATCCCGGCTTGGAGATCGTCGCCCTCAACGACCCTTTCCTCAACACCGACTACATGGCATACCTCCTCAAGTATGACACTGTCCATGGCCGCTTCAAGGGAGACATCGACGTCCAGGACGGCAACTTGGTCATCTATGACGGCCAAAAATCCCACGTCATCAAGGTCCACAACTCTAGAGACCCCACCACCATTCCTTGGGGCGACTCTGACGTCGATTATGTCGTGGAATCCACCGGTGTCTTCACCACCATCGACACTGCCTCTGCCCACTTGAAGGGCGGCGCAAAGAAGGTCGTCATCTCTGCTCCATCAGCCGATGCACCAATGTACGTAATGGGAGTCAATCACCTCACTCTCGACCCATCCCACACGGTCGTCTCCAACGCCTCTTGCACCACCAACGCATTGGCACCGCTGGCCAAGGTTGTCAATGACAAGTGGGGCATTGCTGAAGGATTGATGACAACCGTCCATGCAACTACTTCCACTCAGAAGACCGTTGATGGTCCTTCTGGCAAAGACTGGAGAGGAGGACGTGGTGCTGGCTACAACATCATTCCTTCCTCCACTGGCGCAGCCAAAGCAGTGGGTAAAGTGTTGCCAGAACTCAACGGCAAGCTCACCGGCATGGCCTTCCGCGTCAGCACGGCTGACGTATCGGTCGTTGATCTCACAATCAAGCTCTCCAAGCCAGCAGCTTACGAAGAAATCATGGCAGAATGTCAACGCGCATCTCAAGAGGAAATGCGTGGAATTTTGGGCTATACCAAGGACGCAGTCGTATCTTCTGATTTCATCACCGACCCAAGATCTTCTATTGTAGATGCTGGTGCTGGTATCCAGCTGACTGATACTTTTGTCAAGTTGGTGTCTTGGTATGACAATGAGTGGGGGTACAGCAACAGGTTGTGTGAGTTGATGACGCATATGGCTGCTGTGGACGCTGGGGTGTTGGTTACCAAGTAATGATGGTATCATATGGTATGGTATTATATTATATTATTTGATAGGGGGTAGAAGAAGGAAGAATAAAATGAATGAAAATGAATGAAAAATGAAAAAATATGAATGAAAATAGACTTGGGATGTGAAATGAATATGAAAAGTATGCTGCAACAACAGCATGATGATATGATATGATTCTTTGGTGGTAGATAGCGTAATGCTCATGTGTTTCCATTACTATTAATTGATAAATAAGGGATGAATGAATGCTATCATGAAATTAATAATTTGTTTTCTCTTGGGGAGTGGTAGCGCAATTTCCCCCTCCTCCTCCTCTGATGATGGCATTCTTCTTGTCGTGCCTTGTAATGATAACAACATTCGTATTGAATAGCACCATTATAATACTATCTGTGATTACAATTATGCTACTAACAGTACATAGTCTAATCTAATCTAATCTAATCTGCCAAGCAATGCCTCCGAGGCACGCTTTGTCAGCATGTACCAAGGCAACATACCTACCCATAATACAACATCCTTAATTGCAGCTGGAGATAGGCCGTCAACACCCAACTTTGTAGCAGCCGTGGTGAATGATGGAGATGACATAGCCAGCCACCTGCCAAAAGGCCAGATGGCCTTGGGAGGGAGAGTGGCAACTGCTGGTCGGTTGAATATGACATTGAGAATGACGAGAAATGTGGTGAATGTGCGTAATCGTTTAGGGAGTTTGACTATGAAGCTGCTTTTGGCTGTTTCTTGTTGTTCACATAAGCGTTCTACTTCTTTTTCTAAAGCTATGGCTCTTCTCTCGGCCTTGGCACACTGGGCGAAGGTGTCGGGGGCGTTGAGGGCGGCAGCTTGGCGACGGAGGATGGCAATTTCGGTGGTTAACTCTCGTTGTTGCTGTACTGTGTTTGGGACCTGTGGAAATTAGAGATGTGATGGGTTAGCAATTGGTAAGAGAGTAGTGACAGCATCTGAGTCGTGGAGACGAGGGGGTGATGACTGACTTTGAGATGAATGATCAAGCGTTCTAAAAGAGCTATGAGAAACACTAGTAGGAATGTTCCAACCGCCAGGAGCGGCTCCCATCGTTCTATTGAACTCATGGATGATATTTGAATGTCATAAGAACAGTTTTTTTTTGATCCAAAGAGCGCTTTGTAGAGATGCACAGCTTTATAGCATTTTTTTAGAGAGAGCATCGGCAGCACTCCGACCCTGCTGGGAACCTACATGATGACTACCCTTGCTGGTTCGACTTATCACAAACACTTTAAGGCTTGTTGGTGATATCACAGCCAATGGATATCCGTTTCAAAGCTTAATAACGTCTTTAATCTGCCATTCCCTCCCTGAGAATTTGTGATTATTGCTGAAGGTCTCCAACTTATAAAATATGGAAGACGCGATTAAACAGTGCCCATTCCTTCAAATTGTAGCTAAGGAGAAAGGTGCCAAATTTGCCACCAACTTGGCCCTAAACCCATTCAAGCCCTGCAATGGACCCTCTACTACTATTCCTCTCTTTCCAGAGGAATCTATTGCATTCAACATAGAGAGCGTGGCAATGACATTCCATGGCAAGGCTGGCTTCCTCCCACTGCCGCGTTTCTGCACCGAAGAGGCCTCTGATGAGTCGACGATGACCTGTCAAGTCGACCAACCTGCACCTCCTGTGCTTCCATTAGCTGCCATATCTCTCTCTGGCTTCCACAATCCATTCCCAGATCCAAGAAAACTGTTCAAATCTAAGATCAAGAGACCTAGAAACAATAAAAAGCCCCAGAACAACAACAACAACAACAACACTGGCAGTGGTAAAAATCATCACCAACCTCCTGCCTCCTCTTCCTCCTCCTCTGCATCCACCACCACATCATCATCATCCTTATCATCAGGAGGTAGATGTCCCATGAGAGATGTCTTTGGAGGCATCCTCATCTCATCCACCCGCTTAGAATGTCCTCCCGTCATTGTCAAAATGCGAGCAGCTGTCGCCGCCCTCAAACCTGTGAGGAACATTCGCCCCCGACATCTGTCTGTCAGATCATTGGCCCTAGTTCTTACATCTGCAGGATTCAACATACCATGTGGAGTGTGGAGAGAACACACAGAGAAATTTAGCCCTGCTTGGTTTGCAGCGGTACATGCGACTATTCCCTTCATTGCCATGCTGAGAAAGGCGGTGCTGATGCCACAATGGGCGGTGTTGCTGACTATTGCGAGTGCTGTGGCTGGGCAGCAGGCAGGAGCTGGATTAGAAAGGAAGAGAATCAAAGGAAGTAGTGGTGCATGGTTAAGTGGCCACAATAATAGTAGTGGTGAGATGAAGGAAAATAATGGTAGTAGCAGTAACAGTAATAGTAGAAGCTGTGCAGTGGAAGCAGGAGCTGCAGCATTTTCTTCTCCTGCATATGCTTCTACTACCTCTACTTTAATCAGGTAATCATATAGTCAGTGTATGTAAAACTGTCATTCTATTAAATATCTTACTCAGCCATCACTATATTGATTATTGACAATCAATCAATCAAAATTAATCAATCATTAAGCAGTGTCAAAACTTGCTGATATTTCATCAACGCCCCCTTATTTTCTTTTATCAACTCTACCTGTACATGTTTCATCAACATCCCCCTCCCTCTCTCCATCCATTCTCTTCCCTTGTCTACATCTCCCAACTTGGTGTACGCGTCTCCACATTTTATACACGCTACTGTTGCATCTACTGCTGCCACTGCCACCCCCTCCTCCTTCTTACTACTATCATTATTCAATCTTTCCACCAGTTGAAGTCGCAATGCAGCTCCCTGCTTATACCTCTCTACAGCTCCACCAAGATCATTGGATAAGTGTAGCGCCTCTCCAGCCTTATTCCAAGCCACACTCAGTGCATGTAGCGCCTCTCCTTCCTCTTCACTCATCACCTTTCTTCCCGTACCAACAACAGCATCGCCATCCTTTCCTCCTCCTCCATCATTACCATCACTATCATACCGTTTCAATAGAAATTCCAAGTACTGAGCACTATTTTCATAATATGTCAACGCATTTGATAGATCTCCTTGGTATCTAGCACAGTCGCCTAGGCATCCGCATACAGCGCCCAGCTTTATGAGATCATCCCTATATTTCTCCTCATTCTTCTCTTCATCTTGTCTACTGGTTTTTAATACTAAGATGTCTCTGCATTCAGTGAGACGAGCAGTTGCTGATTGTATGTTACCTCCCCTCATGGCTCTTAAGCCTAGTTGTAACATGAACTCTGCTCTTCCCTTGTTATTATTGTTTTCACCGGGCTGATCACCCTCCTCCTCCTGTTGCTGCTGCTGCTGCTGCTGCTGCTTCTCTTCTGTATTACGAACAGCATTGCTACTTGTAGAAGTGATATTCCGGTCTTCCAAATCCCAAATAGAGTGTGTATTAGCGTGTGCATCTATATAAGCATCTACAGTAGCTTGAGTATCTGGATCTGGTGTCCAGCTGGTGATGTCGTGGCCGCATACGGGACAGTCTGAGAATTTGGTGGCGCACTCTCTGCAAAAGCGGTGGCGGCAATTGGAGGTGGTGCAGTCGTAGTAAAGGCATTTGCAGACTATGCAGTGGAGGTTTGACAATTTGGGGCCTTGTTTAGAGCCTCCAAAGCCTAGAGGGCATTCAGTAGGAGGGGGGTGTTGTTGCTCTTGCTGAAGGGGAGGAGGAGATGTTGTTGTGTCCAGCGTTGGTGGCGATGTTGAAGGATTGGATGGAGGTGGAGGCGCTTGGTTTGCATCTTCCTTGTTCCATACGTGATGAAATGGACATCCACTCATAGTGTCTATTCAATTCTGCTCGATATGCTATATTTTATTTCAAAAACTTTGGAAGTGAGGAGCAATGATGCCTCACTATTGCGAGCTCTCGGTGACTGGGACTAATATTTGTCAACTTTTGGTTAAGGTTTGATACTCAAAGTATATGAAAGTAATTGTATGCATTGATAGCACAAGCTTTTGGTGGATATATAGGTGACGGAAGCTGAGTCATCAGTGGACTCATCCTCAGCTCCTCACCTCCCTCTTCCCCTTTCAAATGTTCTGAGCTGCAGTGGGAGCCATGCGTATCATAATGGTATCAACAATGTATTGAAACACATTAATCCCAACCAAACGCCTCTAGAGTGAGCATAGAACACACAGATCAAAGAGAGAGAAGGTTCAGAGATGTCGCCAGGTCAAGGCAGCAGAAAGCTTAAAATATTAGCGCTTCATTCGTTCAGAACGAGCAGTAGGATCTTTAAAGAACAGGTAAGTCGTCAGCATCACATCCACAACCATCCAAGCACCTACAAAATTCCATGTTGTCATCGCCCCCTAACATCCCTCCCTCCCTCTTTCAGATTCAACGCAGCGGTCTTCTGAATTCTATTGGCGACCTGGTAGACCTCTTCTTTGTAGACGCCCCAAACTTAGCTAGTGGCCCAATACCAGATGATGTCGCTCCCTTCTTCAAAGGCCCCTATTATGAGTGGTGGAATGCAGAAAAAGATGAAGAAACAGGGAGGTGGAATTATAATAACTGGCTAACATCTCTTGCCCACATTGAAGATATCTGCCATCTGCATGGCCCATTTGATGGAGTTATGGGCTTCAGTCAAGGAGGAGCAGCAGTTGCTTTATTGGTAGGTCTTCAAAGGACAGGTAGAGCACTTAAAACCCAACCAATGCTTGGATTTTGTATTTGTTTTGCTGGGATCAGAGTGAGGGACCCTCATCTAGATGGTTGTTTTAATGCTCTTCAAAATGTACCGTCTGTGCATGTGATTGGAGATAAAGACCCAGTGAAGAGGATGACGAATATGCTGATAGAGAGCTTTGACAACCCAATAGTGATCAACCACCCAAAAGGACATGTGGTCCCGCAGTTGGCTGATGGGGATGTGGAGCGAATGAGAGCGTTTTTGATTGCTAGGCAGAAAACAAGCTCAATGTGATATTCATGGAAAGTGATGGTCTTGTAATGTATTCTGTTTATTTATTTGTTCTATCAAAGGTAATTACTGTTTTGTTAGTAATTCATGGTCCAATTGGCAGTCAGTGGCGAGAGGGGGAGAGAATAGCGAGGAGAGTTAGAACAAAAGCACGTTGCTGCACTTGCTCACAGTTTGAGCGAGAAGTAGGAAGTCGGGGGGGGGGGGGGGGGGGGAGGGGGGGGGGGGGGGGGGGGGGGGGGGTGGGGGGCAATTGCCGGGGATGTTTTTTTCGTCCTTTATCGTCTCCAAACGAAAAAAACATGTACGCAATCTAATTTTTGGTGGGAATGGGGTGCAGTTTGAATGATATAAGAGGTGGGAGGAGCCTCCTTGACAACATTGCCTCAGAGGATGGTTGCCAGCAAGGATGCCCAACTCATGATGTTGAAGGAGGAGACTTGACCCAGCTTCGGCTCCGCTAGACTATCAAGACTGCAGCTGCATTGACTCTGCCCACCCAAACATTAAAACGCGCAATAATTTGCAAGGTCAAGAGTGAGCCAGTCAAAGCAGGAGGGTTGAAAATTTGAATGGTGTTTGAGCTGTTTGAAGACAAAAGTCCGATTTTGACGATCATAGGCATCAGTTTTAGTTTTAATTTAGCCGGTTGTGTTCTTTAAGTTGATGTTTAACATGTCAGGTCCCCATACGTGGTATTTCTAGCGTGATATTTAAGTCTACAATCGAAGAAAATGCATTCGAACGCCGAAACTTCCGCGTTAACCGAGTGTTTCACTCCCACAAGTAATTCAACAAGATCTAGATTCGTAGAAGTGGCGCAGATGGGCGAAGAGCAAGAGGTATGAAGAAGATCGGAACAATTTCTCAAAATTCTTTCAAACTCTAACAAACTCCTCTCCGTGTTCACTGCATAACGCTTTATCCAACCCCGGTCGTGGTTCTATATCACTAATTCAAACAATTCCTCCCTTCTTACAGGTCGCCACAACGCCTTCCCAACCACTGACAATTCAAGCTTGGAGGGACAATGCAAGGGAACAGCAGCACCAAGCAAGCACTCCCACCATATGCTTTGATTTTACAAAGGGCCACTGTAAGCGTGGAGCTAACTGCAAGTACTCGCACAGCATAGAGCACATCATATCTGTCAATAGTCAAGAGAAGGGTGTATGCTTTGACTGGCTGAAGGGCGCTTGCCACAGAGGTGTGTTGTGCCGCTTCTCACACGATCTCACCAACATCCAGCAGCAAGGCTCTGCATTCCGTCAACAACAACGGCAACTAAGTCTCCTCCCCCCTTCCCCCCTTATCATGGAACCTTCATGCTCCTCACCTCTGACTACCAACAGTATTGACAACAATCACGCCATTCCTACATTCACCACCACCCCCATCCCCACCCCCACCAACCAATCCACTCCCCCTCCTCCACAACACCATCACACCACCACCACCAGCAATAGGAAATTCCACCCAAACATATGCTATGATTTCGTACGTGGCGCATGTGTCAGAGGCAGTGAATGTCGCTACTCTCATGATTTCTCATCCATTCTCTATGGTCCTTCTCCCAGGGCCCAACCCTCCACTATTGGAGGTGAAGGTTCCTCCTCTACTACTACTACTACTACTACTACTCCTGTATCTGCATCTGGTGGTGGTCATTCTCACCGACATAAAGAGATCATGTGTATGGATTGGAGTAAAGGGAGATGCTCTAGAAGCATGTGCAGATTTGCGCATTACTACATTCCTCCTCCTCCACACCACCACCACCACCACAACCAGGATCAGCAGCAGCAGCACCAGCATCCTCAGGTGATGGTGGGAACACCGACAAGAGAGGGTATGGTGATGCCACTGATGGGCACACCTGGTAGTGGTGTTAATCATTATCATGATTATCATCATCGTCGCCATGATGCATCTCCTTATGGTGGTGGAGTGAATGTATGTTCACCATTACCACAGTATGCAATGATGGTACAGCAACAGCAGCAACAAGGGGGAGGTGAATTGATCCCTGCATCTTGGGGTAATAGCAATAATAACATCAGTCCACCTGCAATGCCTTCCTCAGTTGGAGGAACAGGCGTACAACAACAAAGTCAGAAGGAGCTGGCATTGATTGAGCATCTTCAAAGATTAACAGTGGCTGCTGTATCCAACAACAACAATGATAATAGTATGAATCAGCTGCATCTCTCTCCATCCCCACTATCCACCAATCCGGCAGCTGCTCTTGTATCTGCAAACTTGCAGAGTCCACTGAGTGGTGTTGGTCACAGTGCATTTGATGCTGCCATCTGCTCCCCACCCAGTGTCAACAACAACAACAATATTAATAATAATGGCAGTGCTAAGACCTTTGCTGACGTTCTGCATCAATATCAGCATCAACCAAGTAATGTCACATCTCCCTACTATTATTCAACCAAGTTTGATGCTCATCAACAACAACAGAAAGATCAAGGTGTAGCTATGTCGCCATTCATGTTTGAAGCCAAGCAGCCACACTCGATCCGTTTGTTGACCAGAGGCGATGAGGAGGAGGATGCCAGTGGTAGTGGTATCAGCAACGATTTGTTATCATCATCTCTGCCTTCTGGAGAATCAATGATGATGGCCATGCTAGGAGATGCTGTCATGAAGACAAAAATAAGAGTCAACAGCAGTGGAGCTACAGATGGAGATGCTCATCAACAACAACAACATCAAGACCAGCAGCAGCAGCAGCCAAAGTCTCCATTAGCTGAGCAGTTTGAAGCTGTCAATTTGATTTGGAGTCGAAATCATCAAGATGGCTATTGATTTTGTTTTTGCAAATTATAAAATTGACACATTTACAGCAAAAATGAAGAAGAGTCACAGTCTTCTCTCCTTCTGCGCTGTTTTGTACAGTTCTTATGAGCCTTTTTTTTGTGTTACGTTATTTTGCCCTTGGTAAAGTTTTATAGCATACCTACATAGTCATCTTCGTTTTTGTGAATTTAGGTCTAGGTACAGTTGCATTTTTAGTGTTTTTCTTTCCACTTTGATGTCTCCCTAAAGAGGGGATTCGCTCCTCTTTTTTTATTATTATTTTGTTGATTGAGATGCCGTACGCTGCTGGATGTTTTTTACCATTGGTAGTATCTAGCCGACTTGACTGTCTCTCATTAAACAGGAAGATACCCCGTTGATTAGTATTGTTCTTGGAGAGATAATAGAAATATAGATTAAGACTGATTATAATAGACTGACCTTACTACTACTAATAGGGGGGCCACTTGCTTTTCTTCGTTTTCCCCTTCCCTTTTTTAATGATAGTTGACTTGACTTTTTTTAACCTATTCTTCTTAGCTTGTAAAGACACATAGCAGTTTATAAAAGGGGAGGTTTATCCTCAGATAAACAAATTCAAATATTACAAATTAAATGATGAGCAATCAAAACTCTTCTCTCTCTCTCTCTCTCTCTCTCTCTCTCTCTCTCTCTCTCTCCCCCTTATGCAAAACCTTTACTGGTATCATTAGTTTCTGCAGCAGCCAGAGCGTTTCCACTGCCACCACTTTTGCTAGTCAATTCATCTCTCTTCTTCAAAATATATTCCTTCATCTCAACATGCTTGGGCATAGCTCTCATTTCTATCTTGGAACCATCATTCAATGTCACCAGCATGTCTCCCCAAAGACCAATCCCTCTCCCAATTGTCACAACATCCTTCACCTCCTGATATGCAGCATCCAATTGCTCGTTTTTCCAAGGAGCAGTGGTAATGCAGGACAATCTTCTATCTGTAAATCTATATTTAACGAATGCAGCACGTCCTACAGCGGCAATACTGAGGGGAAGCCAGACTAAGGTGGCACCCAAGGCGAGATTGACAGCGACGTCTCCTCCATGTGGGCCGCTTTCAAAAAAGACAGTTTCATTGGTATAATCATAAGCTGGAGCTTTATAAGATGAAGAAGAGGCATCTGCTGCTGCTTTCTTTGCATTAGCCTTGAGTTTCTTTACTCCTTCACCATACGGGGTCTCTCCCTTGGCCGTCTTCAATGCGGCAAGTCTCGCTTCAAAGTCGTCTTCACTCTCGTCAGCACTGGCTTTGACGATCACCCGGCGAGATGGGACTGGGCAACATCTTGGGGTTGATTTTGATGCTCTAAGGCCTACAGTGGAGCTAATACGGGTGGAAGAAGATACTTTTGCGTGCATCATTTTTTTAGAGGCGTCTCTTTTTGTATGTGGAGGTGAGTGCAATCCTTAATCTTCTGAAATTAGGTGTTTGATGTGGAAGTAGAGGATACAGTTCCTACCTTCTGTACGTCCAGAATGTGATTTGAAAGAATGTGGTTCATTACATCGGCAAAAGACGTGATATATAGGTGGGTGGACTTGGGAGGCGAGGCCGACTTCGAACACAACTTTTTTCTCTGGCTACAAAAGGCTGATTGCAACGCAGAAAACGGTCTCTATCATCTTATTCCTTTGTGCTAGAAGGTAAGTATGACAATACGCACGAGCTTGTTGTCAAACAACGTCACCAACTCTCATCATCCAATGACGGCTTCTTTTGATGGAGTCTTAAATACCAACTCAGACAACGTAAAAACTAATTTAAGCTTCCCAATATCCGCATATAGGTTCATACCTGTGGTTAAAGCACAGCTTACAAAACAATAAACAAGCAAATATGGGTCACAACGATGTTTGGAATTCCCACCCCAAGGAGTATGGTAAAGGCTCTCGCATGTGGTAAGTCTCGTCTATTCATATCCACAATTCAAATCAGTGCTAATTAACCGTGCAAACAAGCATGCTTGCACAGTATCTTGATTTCCGCCATCAAATCATCTCTGTCACCGACGTCTCACCCCTCTCCCTCCTTCTTTTCCTCTGCAGCCGCATCTGCTCCAATCAGGGAGGTCTGATCAGGAAGTACGGCATGAACATTTGTCGTCAGTGCTTCCGTCAGTATGCTAACGATATTGGCTTTGTCAAGTACCGCTAAGCTCTACCTCACTGCTATTTATTTATAAAACTAGAAGATTAAAAAGTCAAGGAGAAACGAAACGGCTCTCTATTCTCTTTCCCTCCCCCTCCCCTCCCCTCTATTTATTGATTTTTCATTCTGCATCTACTGCTAAAAGAAAATTTACGTAGAGTTGTATGCAATGATGAGAGAATAATAACACTACAGACATGCAGGACTACTATACCAAGACGTTAAACTAAACTTTTATAATTATAAAATATGTCTCCCTATCTCATAAATGAAATGAAATGAAATCGAAAGTGGAGCAATTAGGGGTGCGCCATCGTCTTCCATTCATACATATTTCTACTAAGGTCAAAGGCGCCCCAATTTGGTCGTCACATCTTCTTGTGATTGATCCTCCCGTCTGGTGTTGGGTACTTCCTTCATGTTGTTTGTTCTTGTTTTTATTTTGTGCTTTATTCTCACATTGCTGTTCATCATTTTAGGAGTAAATGGGAAAATGAGAGAGGAATGTGGGAAAAAGAGTAGGGCTTGTTACACCTGTTTTTTTCTTTCTTCTTCTTCTTCTATTTGGTGTCGCTTGTTATTATTATTGTGTAGGGCTGGGAGACACCCTTTTCATATGCAAGTTGTAACAACACATCATTCGTTATATACATATAAGTAGTACCCTCCACCTTTCTACCAAAAGGAGTTGCCGCTACCACCAGCAGATGGCAAGGTCCCCGTGTTCGTCGTATTCGTCTTTGAAGCTGAACCCCCCTTCTCTCTACCACTACCATTACCACTACCACTACCATCCCTTTTATTCATTTCCTTATCTACCTCTTCTCTAGTAGGCATACTAGGTATAGCCCCATGCCTCTGTATACACAAAGCAGCAGCAGTAGCAGCAAACTGCATCGCCTCCCCATCACTTTTCCCCTCTAACATCCCCACTGCAAACGCTCCAGTGAAACAATCCCCCGCCCCAGTGGTATCCACAACCGACAACACAGGTACTGCCCTCTGTCTGGCAACATTACCGTATATATCAACCAGTAAAGAACCCTTGGAACCCATCTTAACAAGGACTTTATCTACTCCTTGGTGTACAAGAGCCTCGGCTGCTGCTTGAACTTGGGACTCTGTCTTGGTGGGGAGGCCTGTTAATCTGGCCAGTTCGGTTTCGTTAGGGCTGAGGATGGTTAGGTTGGCTAGTAGATCATGTCCTAGAGGGGTTTCTACACCTCCTGCATCTAGTACGACTGGGACTTTGGCGGAAGAGGCTAGTTTGGCAAAGATGACATTGACAACGTCGGGGATCTCTCTTTGCAGCAACACGGCGCCTGATGTTTGAATGGCTTGAGTGACTTGGTCTGATATTTGCCATTCTTCACTGGTATTGGCACCGCCTACTATAATGATGGAGTTTTCACCCTTGGGCTGGAGGAGGACGAGAGCGGTGCCGCTGGGTTGGTCGACGGTGGAGAGCATGGATGTGTTGACGTTGCAATTAATGAGGGAGGAGCGGAGCATGCCTGCGTAGGCGTCGTTGCCTACTTGGCCTACAAAAGATGTGGGGTAGCCTAGTTTGGCTGCTGCGGCAGCTTGGTTTGCACCCTGGACAAAGGAAGAGTGGGAAAAGAGAAGAAGGGGAGGAGGGTTGGAAGAGGTGGGTGATGTCGTTGGGGAAGGAGGGAGATGTGATCTAAGATGTGTTAGTGTATCCTGCTCTCTGTGCATTTGGCTGTCTTAGTCAAGCAGACCGTAAGAGAAAACATACCTTTCCGCCTGGATAGACAGACATGCTCGTGGCAGCTATTGTTTCGCCAGGTTTAGGAAGTCTTCCTACTTCAAGAACCAAGTCTGCATTGATCGAGCCCACGACCAGCAATGGTTTTCTCCCTGTCTCACCATACATAGTGTCTTGTGAATCAAAGAATCGATTTTTTTTTGAGGTGGTGTTCGCTCAGGAGGCAATTATCAGGAGAAACTCAAACGCTCTCTCCGACTCGACGTCGCAGACTCATCTTCTTCAGGTGCCATGAATCTTGCGATTTCAGGTCAGAGACGCATTTCTTCAAACAACAATTTGGATCTCACAACTTTTGAAATTCATATAGATCAGTACATCATGGTTTCTTCGACCTTAATTAACACAATCCCAATGTTCTCAGGAGGAATACTTGTATCCTCAATAAAACGACCCATATTACGCTTTTATGGAATAGATGCACTTCATGCCGTACATAATAGTACTCATAGACGGTTACAGATCACCCAAGCAGGTCTATTCAATGGTTTATTCGGTGGTGAAGCCCAACCGCCTCCCGACAAGGAAGAAGAATTCGGTGCCAAGTTTGTCCCACTGAATCCACAAAGTGACTCCGGCCTAGGTGAAGCCAACCCCGATACATTCGGCCCACTAGCCCTTCTCGCAGTCAATTTCTCCCTCCTAGAATTCTCCACATTACAAGACCTTTTCCAAGACATGGAAGGCGGAGACACCATTAAACTCATCCCAGCACAAGCACACTCATTCAACAGCACATTGGCAGATGCATTTGCACCTGCTGTTATAGCAGAAGCTATGGAGGCAGCTGGTACACCACCTACTGATATGCCTAGTCATCAGAATCCACCCAATTTATTTAGCAAGCTGAAGCTGTCAAGTAGAAATAATAGTGATAGTGGACAACAGACAAAGGTAGTATTTTTATCAGGAATGTACTCTAGCGAAGTTGTAGAGGTAGTAGGAGCAGTGAAATCATTGGAATTGGGTGATTGTGCATTTGCTGCTGCAGTTCCAAAGAGCTGGAATAGGAATCTAGGAGAGTTAGTGGAAGATGTGTGTGGAGATCATGAGGAAATGAGACGGAGGATGGTTGAGATGGAGTTGGAGTTGGAGGCTGCTGGTTTTGGTGGTGGTGACGAAGAGGAGAGTGGGGAGAGTGAATAATTGAATAAGAGCACTGGATAGCGAGCATTAAGCAACTGTTGTAACAATCAATGCAGAAAACCAGTGATATACAGTAATTTGCACAATATAACATTGCAATTATGTACAAATAACCCTACATTTTCTAATAATCCACTTTTCAAAAATGAAATCTCAAGAAGAAGAGCTCATTAATAGCGTTCAAAATCTCTTTGTCAATTCTCAATACCCTCATGAACCCATCGAATCCACTATATGCACAAAATCAATCTCCACTTCCCCAACATCCCTCGCCGGAATGGACGACGTCCTTGACGCCCTCCGCGAAGTCATCATCTGGCCTCATCTCTACCAGCAACAAGGAGCTTCCATCGGCATCTCCTGGGCACGTGGCCTCCTTCTTTACGGCCCACCAGGCACAGGTAAATCCTCTGCCGTAGCCGCAGTAGCCAAAGAATGCAACGCTTCCATCCACACCATTACCGCTGCATCTATTTTCGGTGCCTACACTGGCCAATCAGAACGCCGATTAAGAGAAGTCTTTGAAGCAGCCCAATTAGAAGCAGAATCGGAAGGAACTAACTATCCAGTTATTATATTTATAGATGAGATAGATGCTCTCTGTCCTAAGAGAGACTCCAAGAAACAACATGAAGCACGTGTTGTTGCACAACTCCTAACATTAATGGACGGAGCTGCCACTAGCAGCAGCAATAATAACAAGGGAGGAGGAGGAGGACACATACCCTCTTCTTCTTCTTCTTCTTCACATATAGTAGTAATAGCTGCTACAAACAGACCAAATGCAATAGATCCAGCTCTCAGAAGAGCAGGTAGATTCGACAGAGAAGTATCAGTGAACATTCCCCTCCTCCCCAGTAGACTGGCTATACTGGAGAGGCTGGTAGAAAAGATGCCCCTGGCTGGTGATGTTGATCTACATACTATTGCTGCTAAATGCCATGGATATACAGGAGCTGATTTATCTTCTTTATGTAGAGAAGCTGCTATGAAGGCTATTAATAGTATGCTGATAGCGGGGAGTACTAGTAGTAATGGTAAGAAAGAAGTAGTAAAGATGGAGGATTTCATGGGAGCTATGAGCAAAGTAGGTCCCTCTATAGCAAGAGGAGTAGCAGTGGACTTCATTCCCATTCAATGGGACGACATTGGCGGACTGGAAGATGTCAAACTAAAGATAAAACAAGCAGTGGAATGGCCTCTTAAACATGCAGATGCATTTGGAAGACTGGGGCTGACGGCCCCAAGAGGGGTCCTGCTGCATGGCCCCCCAGGGTGCTCCAAAACAACATTGGCAAGAGCAGCTGCTACTGCGTCTGGAGCTACATTTGTCTCTTTATCTGGTGCTCAGGTGTATTCTATGTACTTGGGGGAGGGGGAGGCTTTGTTGAGAGAGACGTTCAAGAGAGCCAGGTTGTCGGCGCCCTCCATAATATTCTTGGATGAGCTAGACTCCATTGTAGGCAAGAGAGAACATAGCAATAGTAGCGGTAATAGTGGTAGTGGTTTGTCAGAGTCAGGGTCTCGTATCTTATCCACACTACTAACTGAAATGGACGGCCTGGAACTCGCCCAAGGAGTGCTAGTCATGGGTGCCACCAACCGCCCCACTGCACTGGACGCAGCCCTCCTCCGGCCAGGGCGATTCGACATTGCCCTCTTTGTACCTCCACCTGATTACCAGGGACGTATAGCAGCGCTGAAAGTTCATAGCAGAAAGATGCCACTGGATGAAGATGTTGATTTTGAGGAGATGGCGAGGAGGACGGAGATGTTTACAGGGGCAGAACTGGCAGCAGTGTGTAGAGAGGCGGCGTTAAGTGCACTGAGGGAGGATCCTGGTGCAGCTATGGTTGTGTGTGCTAGACATTTTGAGGATGCTTTGAGGGGGTCCACTCCTTTGTTGGATGAGAAGTTGCTCGAAAAGTACGCATCTTGGCCTGGAGATCGATAATAATGACAAGGAAGAAGACAAATGGGTGGTGAAATGTCCACACCTCTTCACATACACACGTCTTCTTCTTGATAGAGATTTACTAGTGACGATTTTTGTAACCCAAACTGTAATAGATTATTTTTAAACCAAAGGAAAACCCAAAGATAAATCAAGGAAACAACCATACACTATGTTATGTATACATCTAGAGACCTCAAGAAAGAGAAAGACACACATTTCCTTCTCTCTAAGATCTTCGGTACCCTGATGTTGTTCCCCCAACTTTCCCTAATGTTGTGAAATTGGAATCATCTCTCTGCTGAGCTCTGCTCCTTCCTCTTCCAAACACCCCTCCTCCATAACCTGCATCGCCCATGAATCCATACCTCCCTCTTCCTCCTCCTCCAATTCCACCTCCTCCACCTCCCTCACCTCCTCTACCACCACCTCTTCCTCCTCCTCTTCCACTACGGTGCCTATCTCCACCCCCACCACCAAACCCTCCTGCACCACCTCCCCTGCCTCCCAGACGAGTACGTCTTCCTCCTTGTCCACCAGAGCTACCATCACGGCGGTTCCCTCCTCCACCACCACCACCACCACCACCACCTTCTCCATCTTCATCGTCAGCATGGAGCACACCAGTTCTGAGTGCCAATGCACGTTCATTCAGGTCTACCAGCACGCTGGCCTTTTCAGCAAAGGATGCAGCCAAGGTCTGAAGACGGGTGGGTTCTTCATGGTGAACGACAATGGTGCCACTGGGTTGGTCGTGGCTGGCAGGGAATAGCTCGTCTGCGATCAATTTACTCACCAAGGCATGTACTCTGGCTTCAGACAAGCAAAACTCCTCACAAAGCCCCTTGACAGATAAACTAGAGTAATAACGACCATGTGCTAAAAGGTAGGCACGGAGACCTTCCTCTTGGAACTTGATTTGAAGCATTTCAAGGACGGCTTCTCTTTGGGGCAGCAAGCTCCAGCAAGAGAGGGAGGTGATGAATGCGTAGGCAGCTCTCCAATCGCCAGCCATCAGGGCTCTGGCTGCAGCAATAGCGTGGTCTCTCACGTTTTCTGGTGGCCCCACAAAGGTTTGCTTTTCATAGTTTTCCATCAATCTTCTCAATGGCTTGGACACCTGCCTCTTCTTACTCTCTACAGGTCCCAACGCAGCCATGTTTGGCACTTCAAGGAGCAGTGCTACCGTCAGGTAGACCGATTCCAGCAGCTCCAGGTTGATGTGAAGGTGAAAGGGAACTTGACGACGTCTCTCTGCTGCTTCCTGTTCCACGCTCTTCTCCTGGCCATATCTATGCTGCTGAATACCTTGAGCTAGAAGCTCCTTGGATCTACCGGTGCCATACAAATCCATCAGGCATTGGTGAGCTTCAGTCACCAGACCAGCTCTGAACGCACACAGACCAAGCTGAGCAATTGTTCTGTTGTACAGAACTTGCATACGATTATCCAGCTGGCTGGTTTGTTCTTGAATACGAGAAGCCAGGAGAGAGTCACGAGCAGAGTAGAAGTCATCATGAACGCAACGCCAATAGACGGTACTCAGCAGTGCTTGCCCCTTTTGGTTGTCGTTACCATAGGAGTACACCTTACTTGCCAGCTCGCTGAGGAGGACGTCTGACGATTCAGGGAGAATGAAATCTGCTGGAAGGTGGACTTTGGGTACTGGAATAGATGGAGACAACATGCCTTCAGTACTTTCTTCAGCCATCACCACATCTATTCCATTACCATTACCAGCAGTACCATCTTCGGTAGGAGTAGTACCTTCTTCTGCTTGTCTCAATGATGCCAGCTTCCTCACAGCTGCATATACACCATCGGTCTTATTGTAAAGATGGTCAATTCTACGAAGAGCTACACCTGCTGCTCTATCCATCAACGCACCCTTGGTATTACCATCACCATCACCATCACTAGTAGTAGTACTAGTGGTGGTGGTTTTAGATTCAAGGTGCTCTTCTACGGCCTGAGCCAACGCCAGCAACACAACTTCATCCTTCAGCCTCTCCATGTACTCGTGAGCATGAGGGTCCAAAGCTTTCAAACTACCATACCACTCATCATCCAGCCTCTCCAACATGGCTGCCAAGTTACCCCAAACTGGATATATCTTACCGCCACCACTAGTAGCAGCTTCTTCTTCAGATGTTCTCTCCTCCTCCACGGGCTGGTCCACCATTCTGATATGTCCATTCTCAGCCAACAATTGAACCACCTCGAACATAGTAGCAGCGCATCTGTTCCAATTGACGGTGCTCATTGAAGCGACAGTAGGCTGGTTCATGTCGAATGTGACGGTGACAATGTTAATTAATACTTCCGTACGCTGAACTGGTCCTCTGGCAACTGTAGCGAGGTGAGATAGCATCTCAATCTGATCTTGTCTGTCCAGTGTAGTTGCTTTACCTCGGGCCATGGAGATTTCTTTCAGCTTTCTTTGCACCATTTCATATGAGATCTCAGCGGGGGACATTGACAAGATTTTATCCTTGGGGCGGGAGGCAACGCCAGTACGGACGGTACGGAACTGCCTCTCTGCTTCAGCCTCGCTGTCCAGCTCTTCTTCATCGCTGTCTCTGTCGGAACCGGAGCCAGAGGCGGAGGATATTTCTTCTTCTGATTCAGAGGAAGATTCAGGGGACTCGCGGAACTTGGCCATTTGTTCTGCATAAGTGGGGATGTGTTTTCTGAGGGTCTGCTTCATGCGGGTCAAGGCACGGGTGTTGGTTGGAGATAACTTTGGTTTATCTGTAGAAATAGATAAATAGATAAAGAGGGGATGGGAGTTGTTAGTAAGAAGAAGAAGAGAGAAGAAGGTCGAGACAGGTTTTAAAAAAAATGCCCATAAAAATTTTCAAGGGCCCCCCCCCCCAAAAAAAAAAAGGGGGGGGGGGGGGGGGGGGGGGGGAGGGCCTCAAAACCCCAAGTAAGCTGCTCCACTGATAACAACCAAACCTCGGCCCAACCAGAGGAGAAAACAATTGGCAGTGAATAGCAGGCTGCTGTGTCCGAGTGGTTAAGGAGGGAGATTCGAAATCTCCTGGAGTAATCCGCGCAGGTTCAAATCCTGTCGGCAGCGCATTTCACATTATTATTTTTCCCCAGTACAAAAACGATAGACAGATCTGGGAAAAGGCCAGGAAAATGGCCCCCTTTGCTGCCGAATCCTACCCCCCAAAAAACCTTCTACAACCAAAAACCACAGATAGAGACATGTATCGAACTTACCAGCAAGTGTCTTGTTTAAAAAGTCCTCTAGTTCCACCAGCAACTTGATATACGGGCGAGGCACTCCCAGAGCACCAGCTGCCTTGAGAGCCTTTTCCAGCTGCTTGTTGAGCTTGTCAAAGAGGGTCTGGATTGCTGCCCAGTCGTTGATGTGCATCTTGTTCTGCAGTAGTAGTGAAGATGAGAAAGGGAGGGGAGTGAGTTTGAGGAGGAGGGAATATGATTTATCAATGGCCTCTTTTTCTTTTATTATATAGTCCGCTTACTCTAATTTCATTGCAGACTGAGGAAAGCTCTTCAACAGCCTTCTGCTTAGCACTCTTGACGACACGCCGTTCTTCTTCACTTTCAGATTCGGAGGAGCCCATCAAGAACCTGTGAACAGAGAGGGGTGGGTGAGCGGTCCAGAGAGATGAGTGGTGGGAATGGGAGTCTATTGGATGCTACCAGGGCAATATATATTGCTAATTTGAATTTATGCTTACCTACTGGCGCCTCCTTTCTTTGGAGCTTCAGAATCCTCGCTTGATGAGTCGTCTGACGATGAATCATTATAATTAGACTCTTCTTCGCTGCTAGTTTCCTCTCCACTGGAGGTGACCTCATCTTCACTCTCTTCATCGCTTTCTGATCCTTTCCCCCAGAACTTAGAAGCCTGTAATGAGGAGTGACAATAGAACGAGTCAATAAACTGGCTGTCATCACCAAGTTGCCGGCCGCCGGCTTTCGATTGACAAGTATTTCTTACCATCGTGGTGTTTTGCGTCAGTGATTGAGTAAACACTGAAATTATAAGTGTGCTGAATGGTTGCATGGGATGGCAAAATCCGCCTCTAAGAGCTCCACTCACCACCTCCGTTTTGCCTGAAGGAAAAAGAGAGAAAATGCAGGGTAGCTGGATTCTGAACTTGCTATTAGCATTGGATACTTTCAAGATTTTGAAAAACAACAATGAGCAGGTGCTGTTCTTATTAAAGCAACCAGAACCTTCCTTCGATCGAGCACATTTGATATAGTTCAAAAACATGGATGAGATTGGCGATCCTGTGTTGAACATTTCTGAGCTTCCTCTCCCATTGCTCACCGAATGCTTCAACCATCTATCTCCACGTGATCTAGCATGTGCCTCTGCAGTATGCACAGCATGGCAGCATGCTGTCACTACCCAACCATGGCAACGCTTCTTCCACCTTCACTTCGGCTCCGATGACCGTCAAGATGAGGAGGAAGAACATCAGCACGAACCTTCGTATTGGATATCTATCTACAATAAAAAAATGCAGCTCACTTCCCAATGTTGGAAAACATCCACCTCCCCACCATGTGACCTATTGCACCGCCACTACAGTAACAACAATCCCACCGGTCCCCATCAAGCTGACTTTCACAACACCATCATCAACAACGTTCACGCCGATTTCGCTGGCATCAAGACCTGCAAATTAATCCATGGAGGCACTTATGTCTACACTGGAGGATTGGATAGAAGGATATCCTGCTGGAACATACATACAGGCATGTTACAATGTACAAGTAGTTTACATGCAGGCACAATTCGTCGTCTTGCTGCTGATGAAAAAGCTCTCGTCAGTGCTGCTTCTGATAAACGAATCAGACTCTTCCCTGCCACCACTCCCCCTACTTGTTCTAATAGCACTACTACTACTGATTGGTATTATGACATTACTATAACAGATAGTAGAAGGTTGGTCAGCGGCACACTCCGAGGTCACACCGGCCCAATCACCGCTCTTGCCCTCACTCCTACTACCATCATCAGTGGCAGCTGGGACTATACCATTAAAGTATGGGACAGAAAAGACCTCAGCAATCCCATACAATCAATCACACTAGACGACTGGGTTGTTGACTGCACACTGGTCTGCAATAAAAGATTGCTCCACGTCGTCACCACAACATCGGTGTTGTCATTTGCCATCACTGGCGTTGGATGTATTGCCAGTCCTGTACCATTGTTTAAAGTTCTTGATTGTAGTGTTACTACTATGGGGTGTGTGGCTGCAACTGAAGATGGGGGGTGGCTGATGTATGGTGGTGGTGGAGGTGAAAGTGGGGGTGCTGTTGTTGTTGCAGTCGATTTGAAGAGAAGAAGGAAGAAGATGGTACTCGCAACTTCATTGAGTCTATCACAACAACAGCAACGACAACAACAATCAGTGGTGACATGTATGCATTGGGAGTACCCTCAATTGGCAGTTGGTACTTCTAGTGGGGATTTGGTCCTTTTAGATCTAGAAAAACTCATACAAACAAATACCGATTCAAAAAGCAGTAACAGTGCTAACAGTGCTAGTGGATTGCCATATGAAGGGGCAGATGCAATGGTGGCATCGCAAGATACCATTAGCATCACATCTACGGAGAAGATTCCATCTGGTATATATATGGGTCTTGGTCCTAATATAATGGTACCGCATAGGAAGATTCCCACCACTATGGCTACTGTTGGTACTACCACTAGTGGTGGGGGAGTTGTTGTTGGAGGAGGAGGAGGACCACAGTCCTCTTCTTCTTCTTACAACAATGTTAGCAGTAGGTATGCTTTCACCACTACTGCTGCTACTCTTGAACAACAACATTCCATTCTCCAATCTGTAGATAGATACAATGGTTGGTTGGTGGCTGGGTTTGGTAATGGGAGTATATTAACATGGGATGGAAGAAGTGCACTGGAGAGGCAACATGTTGCTGATAAAGCTAGAGTTGCTAGACGTAATGCAAGATTGGCTAAGAAGATAGATAGTGGTAAGGGTAAAGGTAAGGGTAAGAAGGGTGGTGGTGGTTATAAAGGTGAGGAGGAAAAGAGTAGTGTTCAGAGAGTGATGAATGAATTGGAACAAGGAGAAAAGAAGGAAGAAGAAGAGGAAGACGAAGGAGAAGTAGATGATGTTGACATTGAGGTTGGGAATTGTATGACTGACAGCGATGATCATGATAATGAGGTTACCAGATCATCATTATTTCCTCTCCTATCTACCACTCCCACAATCAATGATGATGATGATGATGATGCATTGGTAGGTGGTTCATCAAGAAGAAAGAAACCATCCCTCATTGTTCCTGGACCAATCACTGCTACTAATGGTGGTGGTGTTGGTGGTGTTGGTACCAATGTACTATCAAGGGGTGGAGAGTCATGTCGACAAGAAGCATGGCATGTGCTGAAACGGAGACCTGCATCTGTCACAGTACCACCTCCCCCTTAGATTCATCAGCCACAAGTACTACCCCTCCCCTTTTGGATTGTGGTTTTATCATTATCATATTTGTACAAAAAAATAAGTGTATGTACCGTTTACGGTATGAGTGTATGTGTTCATGTGTATATTTCTATGTAAAGTAGAATACCCCAAGGTTGTAGAAGTAGGAGTTACAGTAATAGGTGTTCTTTCTATTTAGGGAGGTGTGAATTTAACTACAAACTTGGAGGGTTCCCTTCCCCCCTCAAAATCTCCTCTTTTTTAAAGTGTGCTTATTTCTTCATATCAACGGCAGCAGTATTAGCAGCAGCAGCAGCAGATGATGATGATGATCTTGACAGGTGATCTTTGAACAATTCCAACTTGGCCATTAATAAATCATTCTCTCTCCTCAATGATGCATTGACAGTGTGTCTTTTTACTGTTTTGAAATACCTCCCAAACCCAGGATCTTCCTCCTGCCCTCCCTCTTCAGTATTTCTAAAAGTATCTTCAAAACTACTACGCTTACTATATAGCTTTGCATCTGCTTTTCTCTTCTTGTTACTCTTGGATGATGATGATGATGATATGGGTGCTGGTTTAGCAGGGGCAGGAGTGAAGCCGCCAGTTGCAGTCGATGTTCTGGCTGCCAATTGTGATGGTGTGAGCGCCAGAGGGAGGATACTACTCCCTCCTATTCCACCACTGCTTCTGCTACTAGTGCCTTCCCGTCCACCTGAGGAAGGACCGATCATACAGGCAATATCACCAGCAGCCTTGGCAACATGTGGATGATAATGGTAGTGTGCTAAAAAGGACAACTCCCACAATGGCACCGCCAAAGCCCCCGCTTCTGCTGGATCGACTGCATCCATTTTTGAACTTTTGACCCCAGACAGTCCCCCCAACTCATTTTCCAACAAGCACATTCTCACCTTGGGATGCTTCCTCAGCATACGATACAATATGCACAGCAGACCAAGGGCGGTTCCGGAATCAGTAGCTGCAGATGCACAGATGGCTATTCTTCTTGCAAAGGCTGCTAGACGGGGAGTGTCCAGCAACTTGGTCTCAAGAATCATTATTTCCAATACTTTGCATAGTAAGGGGCCTAGATTTTCTGCTGATTCTGATTCTGATTCTGATTCTGATCTTGATCTTGATGATATATTTCTCGCCATCTTGCTCTTCTCCGTACCATCACCATCACCATTGTCATCGTCATTTTCTTCTTCAAGTTCATCATACAACTGACACGGAATAACTAGCTGCAAAGCAGCATAGAGAGAAAGATAAAACGCTTTCCTATCAACTGTAAGAGCTTGGCCTTGTCCTTTCAAGATATGAGCCACTGTCAACAAGCATCTCAGTCTCTCCTTTGGGGGGAGCGTCTCGGAAGCCAGCAATAATTCCAACTCTGCTACCAAATCAGGAAAGTAGTCGATACTGATAAGGTAGGCATACTTCTCTAGTCCTTGTAGTGTTGGGTACAAGAGAGGGAATCTCTTATCGAATCTTTCCTTGGTCAAACCACCACCAAGAGACGCATCCTTATCCTTGCTGGTGATGAGACCTGAGCTGGTAGTGGCTTTCAGCACTCTGAAAAAGGCCTCAAACATTGCTTCTATAGTAGCAGTCTGGGCCTTCTTACGACTGTCCAAGTCAACAACAGCTTGAGCTTCTTGAAAATCGCGATCAACTTCATCCTTTTTACCATTCTTCTTGTTCTTTTTCTTCTTCTTCTTCTTGCTGCTACTTTGCTCGCGAGCTGCTTCAAAGTCTTCTGCCGAGGTGATATCTGTAAACTGAAGACTGAGCAGGGGCGTCATCACCTCAGGACTGCATATACACTTTCTTCTCTTTAACATATCTGCTAGCAACTGTACTGCCTCTGTGAGAACACTACTATTGCTATCTGTGTGGTGATCTGCCGTAGAGGAAGAAAGCAGCTTGGTCAACGCCTCACAACACATCTTTTGTACTTTTTCATCCTTGGCAGCGGAGTTCGGCACAATCACTTGCAGCAAGTCTGATGTATAATTGAAATGTGCCAAGGAGGTCAGCAAATTACACATGCACTTTAATGCTACTCGTCCATGTGCTGCTGGTGCTTGACCTCCTTTGCTCCCATTCACTGCCCTCAATAACGTCTTCAAAAAAGCTTGATATGCCCTCAGCAGCGCTGATTCATAATCTCTCAGTTTCTGTACTTCTTTGGATACTTGTATTTCTAGCTCTTTTTCAGTAGGCAGCCTTATTCTGTATCCCGGCAAAATATCGATGAAAACAGCTACACAAGAGAGCATGGCTAGTCGGGCTATTTGGAGATCAGAGGCCACTGACAGCTCTAGGAGAGTTCGTAGATGGGGGAGGGAAGATTCAGGTGTTGCGAGTAGAGATTGCGCTGCAACTGCTATTCTTTGTTTGGCTTCCTCTCTTCTATCTTCTACGTTGACAAAAGCGGCCAGTTCATGAAGTACACTTTGTTTCTTGTTTTGATCATCACCAGCAGATGCGGCTGTCTTCCTTTGGTTGCTTGCATTCTTTGCAGCTGCAATGGCTTCTTCTTTTGCTCGTTTAGCTGCAGCTGCCTTTTCTCGCTTTTGTCTCTTTAGTTCTTCCTCTAAGTCATCTTGTATTGTAATTCCAGCTACTGATACTGCTTGTTTCATCAGCATTGCTACTCCAACTACCTTGCCATCATCATCTTCCTCCTCCTCACTACTACTACCACCACTATCATCATCATCATCACTACCGGCTTTCACTACTGCCATTCTTTTAAAAGGAAGCTTAGGCTGCCTTTTCACATCACTCTCTAATATAGCTGCCTTTTTCAGCTGTCCTTGCAGTGTTTTAATTGGTAAAGCTGGCGCTCTTGCTTCTTCTCTTATATTCCTAAAACCACCACCACCACCAGTCAGTCTTCTAGCCTTTTCCCAATCTTCTTCTTCCCCATCATCATCTTCTTCACTATTACTATCAAAAGTACGCTTCTGTCTCCTTCCTTTATCCTTCCTTTTAAAATCGGCATCAGCAGTATCTGCTTTTAGTACAGTGCCTTTGTCTGTGGGGAGCTTTTTCTTAGAGACGGCAGCATTGAGTTGGGCGGTAGGGAGATCAGCTAAGAAGTCTAGGCCATGTGCATAGTGGTTTAATAGATCGAGGTCATCTGCTTGGAGTTGATGGTCATTGTCTTCTTCATCAGTGCTCACTGTTGTAGGGAGAGGGACTGCGACTGCGTTATCGGACTGTGGGGAGAGGGAGGGAGGGACGGGGGATGAGAAGGATGTTGGGGATTGATTTGAGGTTGTTTGTTATAGAATTTTGGCTGTTTGAGTGTGGATTTACCTTTCGGCGCTTCTTGGATGCTTGTTGATGTGAGCTATACCCTGGAGGCTTGCGGTTTTTATTCTGTTTTCCCATCATTAATCTGATTCAAAATTCAGTATGCATGTGTTGAAATACCCTTTGTCAGTCTTTCTAGGAATTCAAAATACATCACAGAATATGTTGCATATTAAACTTACATACAATATTGATGCATTTCTTCCTGCTTTTGAAAGAAGGCTTGCAAGTCAGTCAAAACCGTCTCTCCCAGGGACCTCAAAACATCATTCTGTTCCTTTTAACCATAATGATGTCAATGTTAAATTTTACACGTAGATCTGCATGTTAAACGTGATATGATCACAAGGGCGCCTGAACATCCACGCCTTGAGAGATCACACAAAATCATTCCTTCCAGGCACCCAATACTGCACCCCAAATACACCATCCCTCGTCCATCTCTCCACACAATGCAAAGAAAATCCAGCAAACTCACTCTCATGGAATCTCAGCACGGACAAGACACCACTTCCACAGGGACCCAACGCCAACCAATCCCAACATCAAAACCCACCTCCTCCTCCCTGCACCACCAACTCCACTCCCTCCTCACAAAACAACTCCCCTCCTACCTCCACCCCAACAACATTAAACCAGAACTCCTAGCCATCTCCCTAGTATACCTTGTCCAAGGCCTTCTCGGCCTCTCCAGGCTAGCCGTCTTTATTTTCTTCAAAGACGAACTCCACCTCGACCCCACTTCTGTCGGCCTTCTCACAGGCCTGGGCTACGCCCCATGGATGATAAAACCCCTGTATGGCTTCCTCAGTGACTCTGTGCCACTATGGGGCTACAAGAGAAGATCTTACCTCATCCTATGTGGAGGCCTAGGGGCAGTGAGCTGGCTAGCTTTGGCCACTCCAACAATAGTGGCATCTCCTACGACCGCCTTGGTGGCATTGTTGTCGGGGAGTGCCACGACTGCCTGTGCTGACGTAGTTGCTGATTCTATTGTAGTAGAGCTATCTAGAGCTGATAATAATAAATATAATACTAATAGTAAGAAGAAGAATGGCATAAGTAGCAATGGTGATAATAATAATAATAATAATAATAAT
>Ga0114919_10000639_pt1 | contig 27508 bp, 25 predicted proteins | sample BlataG_FD_88682 | JGI IMG/M metagenome (GOLD analysis project Ga0114919, IMG submission 88682) | Deep subsurface microbial communities from Black Sea to uncover new lineages of life (NeLLi) - Black_00105 metaG | ecosystem: Environmental > Aquatic > Marine > Oceanic > Sediment | place: Atlantic... | reverse complement strand
AGCAGGGGGAGGTAACATTCGGCGACGGCTTCATAGAGCCAGTCCTCGCCGTGCGGCCAGCTCCCCTGACCGATTACATAAGGTATATGGGTGTGGAGGACGAAGGCGATGTAACCGGTCTTCAAAATATCATCCTCGGTGGTTTATTTCATCAATGATTGCCTGTAATTCCTTGATGTCGTCCAGGGCGTAGTCGGCTTTACCGACCTGGTCTTTGAAGGGGTCTCCGTAGCGAGCGAAGATGGTGTGCAGACCGACATGCTTGGCACCGACGATGTCCCGCTCAATCCAGTCGCCGACCATGATCGCTTCTCCGGGTTTGACCTTCAACTTCTCCAGGGCCAGCAGGAAGGGAGCGGGATGGGGTTTGTATTGGAGAGTATCCTCGTGGGTGATGACCACATCAAAAAAATGGTGCAATTGCAGATAGCAGAGCCTGAGCCAAGCTTGCAGTCGGGGAGCGTCGCTGATCACGCCCAGCGCAAGCCCTCGTTTGGTCAGCTCCACCAGGGTCTCCTTGATGTGGGGGTAGAGGACTAGACTGCCTTCCCGGGCGCGGCGGTAGCCGACTATACCGGCGGCGAGGATTTTGTAGTCAATCTCCCCCAACTCGTCAATGAGAAAGGAGTCAAAGACCTGCTGATATTCAATGCCCTCACGCTCGTAGATAGCCTTTATCCTCTCAAGCGCCTTCTCCTCGGTGAGGTCCAGCCCGGCATCTATCATGGCTTGGGCGGCGGCTTCAATGGAGCGGGTTTTTACCCCCACAAAATCGGTCAGGGTGTTGTCCAGGTCAAAGATGACGGCGTGGATCAAAGCCTCTCCCTTATCCTTGGAATGTAGGTGTCTAAGAACTTCGCCAGTTGCGGGGCGATTTTTGCGGCAATCCGGGATACATCCTCATCTTGAACCCCGGCTTTTCCCACCAAGTTGGTGAGTAAGGAGATTGCCAGAACCTTCGCCCCTTCCTGGCGGGCGGCTTGAACATCCGGCACTGTTGACATGCCCACAGCATCTACGCCCAACAGGCGCAGGAATCTTGTCTCCGTGGGGGTCTCAAAAGCCGGTCCAGCCACGGCGCAATAAACCCCCTCAAATGCCGGTATGGACAGTTCATCAGCCACCTTCATCGCTTCCCGACTGAGGTCGGCGTCGTAGGCGTCAACCATAGAGGGGAACCGCCGTTTACTGTCATGATATATTAATCCCCGCAGGGGGGATGTTCCCATGAGGTTGATGTGGTCGGCGAGGAACATAAAGGAGCCCAACTTACTGGAGTCGGAGACCAGCCCGGCGGCGTTGGTGATGATGACCGTCTTCGCCCCCAGGCGGACCATGGTGCGAATGGGGTGGGTGACCTCATGCATGGTGAAACCCTCGTAAAAATGCAGTCTGCCGTTGTAAACCAGAGTGGGAATACCGAAGGCGTTGACAAAGTAGAGATTGAGCTTTTGTCTGGGAATCTGTGAGGGCTGAAAGTGGGGGATCTCGTCAAAGGGAAAGCGTTGTTTTTCCTGGAAGCCCTCAATCCAATATTCCAGATTTTGGCGCAGAATGATGCCCAGCTTCGGTTTGGTGGGTAACTTCTCCGTTATCCAGGTTACTGATTCGTTTACCAGAGCCATAGTTTTTTTTCGGGTTGATTTTTTGGTGAAAATTTGCTAATGTTTTGTATAATAAATATTGGATAAGGTATAGATTATCAAAAATCGCAAAGAGGTCGGGCGATAGGGGTGAGTGAGAACATAACCATAAGCGATAAGCTGAGAAACGCTGATTCCGGAAAAGTAACCATCGTCGTCTGGGGTGATGTGTGTCTTGACGAGTATATTTATGGTCAAGTGCGTGCCATTACTAGAGAAGCACCGGTTCCTGCGCTTTCTGAGAGCTTTCGTGAGAAAGTCCCTGGACAGGCTGGCAATGTTGCCCACAATTTGACCGCTCTGGGTTGTGGTGTGCGCCTGGTATCCTGCTGGGGAGAGGATGTCAGCGGGGAGAGGTTGAGGGAGCTCTTCAGTGCAACGGAGACTGATATTTCCGAAAGCATTATCTCGGAGAGCGTAACCACCACCCATAGAATCAAATTGGTGAACCATAGTCCCCAGAGAGGATATTATCATCTATATCACATATATCGTGAAGGCATCTGTCCGGATGAGCTGGCGGGCAAGCTCGTGGAGAATTTTATCCTTGACCGCAGTGATTGTCAAGCCTTTGTTATCTCCGATTACTCCTTGGGGGTTCTTTCCGAGAGACTGGTGGGGGAGGTCATTGGTCGGGCAAAGGAGATGGGCATCCCGATGGTCGCCAACACCCGCGGTTCTATCTTTATGTATAAGGGTGTCAGCGGAATTGTCTGCAACCTGGAGGAGGTCTCAATTGCGCTTGGGGGTGACCCCATTCTGGAGGAAAGAAAGACGGAGCAGGTGGTCGGGGGGGCGCATAGACTGCTTGCTGAGCAGGGCTGGGAGTGGATGTTGGTGACCGGGGGAGGAGAGGGGATGTTTTTAATTGATGGCAGTGGTTCCTCGGGGAAGGGGGAGGTTGTGCATCTCTCGCCTTGTGCTTGCAAAGTGGTGGACATTACCGGGGCGGGGGATACGGTGGTGGCGGCGATGGCTTTTGGGTTGGGGCTGGGCTGGCAACTTGAGGAGGCGATGCAGTTGGCAAATCTTGCCGCCGGGGTGGTGGTGGGCAAGCCGGGCACCTCCACAGCCACGTCCGAGGAGATAGAGAGCCTGGATAAAGATCGGAGTTTATGAGAGATAGATGAGATTGATGCTTTTCTCTAATTCCATTTTGGGGTGATAGGGATGACCAGTAAGATTCAGGAGTTGCGTAAGAAGCATCATATGACCCAGGCGGAGCTGGCGGAGATGTTGAATATCTCTAAAGGTTATCTTAGCCAGTTAGAAATCGGTGTGCGCTCACCCTCCCTGAAACTGCTTAAACAGCTCTCCAATATGTTCTCCGTCCCTCTGGACTATCTGGTCTTTGACAGAGCCACCCTGGACGGGCAGGAGATTCCGGAAGCTATCATTGTCTTCTTCCGCACCGAGAATCTCTCAGATAAGGACCTGGAGGAGCTGAAAAGCCTCTTTGAGTGGTGGAAGAAACAACGGGAGAAGAGGAAGTAGGGGGGTAGCGGTCCGCTTCTATTTTAAGCGAATAACGGTGAAAATTGTGGTTTTCCTTTGGAGATATTTCCCAACGGTTGGTGATAATTATGCGTCCTGAGGACTATGCCCGCAGTCTATTCCATCTGCTGGATATTACCTCAACGCCTGTAGATTTAGAGCCGATATGTAAGTATTTCAACATCGCCGTCAAGAGGGTTGACTTAGCTCTGGTGCTGGGAGTGTTGATAAAGGACCGGATAATGCCGGTGATTGCGGTCAACAAGAATATGACCCTGCCCCGCCGGCGTTTCACTCTGGCTCACGAGTTGGGCCATTTCATCATGCCCCACAACAGCCCTATATTCGCCTGTAGGGATGCGCAGGTCAACCGCTGGGAGAGGGAGGCGAATCGCTTCGCCGGCGAACTGTTGATGCCCCAGCCGTTGGTGGCGAGGTTGTGGAGGAAGTATGAGGACAATCCCGAACACCGAATGGATATCTTAGCCGCACGGCTTTCGGTATCAGGGCAGGCGCTTGCCATTCGTTTGCGGGGACTGGGTTTTGCCCTTGCAGAAGATGGTGGTGGGAACAAGAGAGCGACGAGAGATGGGGGGAAGCTGGCGATATGAGGGTTGCCATTGATTGCGAGCCCATTACCTGCAATATGGGGGGGATTCGGGTTTATACAATGAATCTGGTTCGGGCTTTTGCTCGCATAGAAATGGATACCCAATTTCGCCTCTATTATAGCTTCTCCCGCAGATACCTACATACCCCGCTTACTATCCCCAGGGAGAACTTTAGCAATACTTACAATCCCCTTCCCGCTGCAGTTATGGATTGGGCGACCGCGCACACCCCCCTCAGCCATTCATTTTTTCTGGGTTCGGTGGATGTGGTTCATTCCATCAACTTCAGATATTTTAAGTTGACCCGGGGCGAGAAGCTGGTGGTCACCATACATGATGTCTGTTTTTTGCTCTTTCCGCAGTTTTTCGGTGAGGAGATGGCATCAAAGCTCAAGAGGTCGGTTGAACAGCTTCTGCAAGATGCAGAATATGTCATCACCATCTCGGAGAATACGCGGCGGGATTTCTTGGAACACTTCGTCTGGCCCGAGGATAGAATTTCGGCGATTCTCCCGGGGGTGGACATTCGTATGGGGGTTGGCTTGACGCTTTCAAGAAGCGGGAGGCGAAATATAGATGCGCCTTACATACTATCCGTGGGGACACTGGAACCTCGAAAGAATTACTCCCGCTTGTTTCGGGCTTTCTCCGAGCTGAAAAGGGAGCATAAGGAACCATTGAAACTGGTTGTGGTCGGTGGAAGAGGGTGGTTATACGGGGAGACCTTGAAGACTTGGGAGGATAGTTCGGCGAGGGAGGATATTGTCATTCTCGGTAGGGTGGATTTTGAGCGGCTTCAGGAGTTGTATAGGGGAGCGGAGTTTTTCGTCTATCCCTCGGTTTATGAGGGTTTCGGTCTGCCCATTCTGGAAGCCCAGCAGATGGGTTTGGCGGTGCTGGCTGGGGACAATTCCAGCATCCCTGAGGTGTGCGGGGATTCCGCTTTGTTGGTAAATACCAGCAGTGAAAGGGAGATAGCCTGGGGTATGAAGAGGTTGCTTGCAGACCTTGATTTCAGGCGGATGCTGGTGGAGAGGGGGAGGGTGAATCTGGGAAGGTTCAGCTGGGATGACACCGCACGCCGGGTTCTGGAGGTCTATCAGCTTGTTGCCGGCGAGGGGTAGAGTGGATGTGAAATTGGAACAGGAGAGGGGGAAAGAAGTCCTTGCGGGCTGGCAGTTGGTGCCCTTAGCTGTCGGTCTTAAGCGCTCTATAACCGGCGGGGAGAAGTATAACCGGAGGGTGATAGCGGCGTTGGAAGGACTGGGTGCAAGGCTTCGGGGTTTCACCCCTCCAAGTTGTAACAGCCCTTTTCTGCGTCTCCTGTGGGAGGTTTTTTTCTGGCTCTCAAAGGTCGCGGACTCGAGCCGCAGGACACTATTCTTTTTTGACTCCTCCTGCTATCTGAGTTTGTTTTTCGTTCTGCTTTATATAAGAATTTTCAAGCAGGCTAAGGTAATCACAACTGTCTATCATTTAACCAATATACTTCCTAAAAATCCAGCCAGGAGAATGGTCTATCGGTTTTTTGAGGGGGGGGCTATAAGATTATCCCATTTAGTACTTACAATAAGCAACTCTACCAGGGAGGATATCCGCAAGATTGCCGGTGCTTCCGTTTCTCCGTTTATCGTCCCGCCGGGGATGGAGATTGTGGCTTTGAAACGACGGCGTTCATATAGGACGAAACCGCCTTTCAGGATAATCTCCCTGGGTTTTATCGCCCCCCAAAAGGGGGTTGAGACCTTGATTAAGGCGATAGGTTTGTTGGACCATCTTGATGTGGTGGTGGACTGGGCGGGGGATTACTCCAGAGACCGCCGGAATTTTTACTTGAGATGCAAGCAACTTGTGGCAAAACTGGGCTTGCAGGATAGATTTCGTTTTCGGGGTTATCTCAGCCGGGAGGAGCTATCCACTCTCTTGGAGGAAGCGGACCTCTTTGTCTCTCCCTCCTCTTTGGAGGGTTATGGGATTGCCATAATTGAGGCGGCATCGTTCTCCCTCCCGCTACTGCTTTCGGATATTGCTCCATTCCGGGAATTTGCCGGCGATGATGCTTTGTATTTCAAGCCCGGTGACTGCGAGGGATTGGCGGAGGTCATTGAGCGATTGCTGCAGGACCATAAGAAAAGGGAGCGGATGGGCAGGGGGGTCTATGAGCGTGTAGATTTTGACTATGACTGGGATAGTATGCAGTCTATGGTCCAGGAGGAGGTGGGGGAATGGTGGAGGCGATAGTTTTTCATTAGATAATTGCGCAAGACATTAGCCGGATTTAGATTGATTTTTTCCCTGAGCGGAGTGGATATGGGAAGTGGCGAGACCAAAAAGATAAGGGTGATGCTCACTATCACCGACCTCTCCATCGGGGGAATAGAGCTGGTCAATCTGAATCTTGCCAGATACCTGGATAAGAGCCGGTTTGAGGTGACCCTGGTTTGCTGGCGGGGCGAGGGTCCGCTTATAGAAAGGCTGAGGGGGCAGGATTTTGACCTGGTGGTCTTCGGCTTGCCCCCCTGGAATTTTCTGGGCATACTGTGGCGATATTATCGGGAGATTAGGAGAAGGCGGATTCACATATTGCACGCCAACCCCGGCTCCTTTGCAAGAATTTCCGCCGTAGTCCTCAAGGTTCCGGTTATTATCTCCTCATTTCATAGCCAGTGGCGGTTGGGATTTATGAAATTACTGCTGGACCGAATACTCTCAAAATTCACCGACTATTTCATCGGGGTTTCCCAAGCGGTCGCCGAACATATTAAGGCACAGCAGAAAGTAAGGGATGATAGGATAAAGGTTGTGTATAATGGTATTATTCCAGAGGAGTATGAACTCCACGCCCGGGATATTTCCCTTAAAAGCGAACTTGGGCTCGCCGGTAATGCCCGTCTGGTGGGCTTTCTGGGTCGTCTCAGTTTTGAGAAAGGCGCGGACATTCTCATCCGAGCCGCCCCCGCAATACTGAGAAAACAGAGGACAGCCCATCTAGTCATCGTGGGAGACGGACCGGAGAGAGCCGACCTGGAGCGCATGGCGCAGGAGCTGGGAATTTTTAAGCGAGTCCACTTCTTGGGCTATCGCCAGGACATCCCTGAAATTCTCTCCGTACTGGATGTGGTGGCGGTTCCCTCCCGTCAAGCCGGCTTTGAGCTGATACTGGCTGAGGCAATGGCTTCCGGTGTGGTGGTGGTGGCTTCCAGAGTAGGACCCATCCCCGAGGTGATCGCCGACGGGGAGACCGGCATATTGGTGCCCCCACAGGACCACGAAGCCTTCGCAGATGCCATCATTAAACTACTGGGCCAGCCCGACCGGCGAAAGAGGATGGGAGAGGCGGGCAGGGCGAGGGTCAGAGAGAGATTCTCCATCAAGAGGATGGTTTCTGAGACTGAAGCGCTCTACGAGAGACTGGTAGCGGAGAAGATGGGCGGGCGTAAGGGCGCCTGATTTCTCAAAGCAGGATGAACTCCGATTTTAACAGACTGTCATATATGTGTGTTGGAGGGGGCTAGCAAGTAGCCCCCTTACTTTTTTCTGGAAAATACGTTTGGGCTCTGAGGTTGGGAAAAGATGTTGAGGATATCCACGGAGCTTTCTTCGGTTGAAAGCGTTTGGTGATAATCGTATAATTGCACTCTGAGCGCAATGCCAAAAGGCGACGACAGCATAATTATACGCGGGGCAAGGGTGCATAATCTAAAAAATATAGATGTGCGCATTCCCCGCAACCGACTGGTGGTCATCACCGGAATATCCGGCTCGGGGAAATCCAGCTTGGCATTTGACACCCTCTACGCCGAGGGACAGCGCCGTTATGTGGAGTCCCTCTCCGCCTATGCCCGCCAGTTTCTGGGTCAGATGGACAAGCCGGACTGCGACTCCATAGAGGGGCTCTCCCCAGCCATCTCCATAGACCAGAAGTCTGCCAGCAAGAACCCCCGCTCCACCGTGGCTACCATCACCGAGATACACGATTATCTGCGCCTGCTCTACGCCCGGGTCGGCAAGCCCCACTGCTATCAGTGCGGAAAGCCCATTGAGGCGCAGGCGGTGGACCAGATGGTGGATGAGGTGATGAACCTGCCGGAGGGAACCCGATTCTATGTCCTCTCTCCGTTGGTGAAAGGGCGCAAGGGTGAACACCGCTCCGTATTTGAATCCGCCCAGAAGTCCGGTTTCACCAGGGTCATCGTTGACGAGCTTGAGTATCGTCTGGATGAGGAGATTCCTCTGGACAAGAACAAGAAGCACACCATTGAATTGGTCGTTGACCGCCTGGTGATGAAGGAGAACCTGCGCAGTCGTCTGCACGAAGCTCTGGAGACCGCGCTCTCAAAATCGGACGACGGATTGGTCAAGGTGCGAATTGTGGATGAGGGCTCAAAGGACGCTGAAAAATTTCTCTTCAGCCGAAAACTCTCCTGCCCCAAATGCGGTATCAGTTACGAGGAGCTCTCTCCCCGGATGTTCTCCTTTAATAGTCCCTATGGTCGCTGTCCCACCTGCGACGGTCTGGGCTTCATCAGCGAGGTGGACCCGGAGCTGGTTATCTCCCATCCCCAGCTTTCCATAAATGAGGGAGCCATCTCCCCCTGGCGAGATACCTCCTCGGAGTGGGTCTCCGCCATCCTGGGGGCATTATCCCGTGATTATAAGATTGACCTGGATAAGCCCTATCAGGAACTCAGGGAGGAGCAGAAGCGGGTCATTCTTTATGGAACCGGAAGCGATGAACTGCTGGTGGAGTTCGGCGATGAGCGCTTTCGGCGCAGTAGGCGAATGCACTTTCGTGGGGTGATACCGCTCATTGAGCGGGGTTATCACGAGACCTCCTCGGATGATGCCAGAGAATTCTACTACGGTCGCTTCATCGCCAAAAATCCCTGTCCCGACTGCGGGGGGATGCGCCTGAAGTCGGCATCTCTTGCGGTAACTGTGGGGGGGAGGAACTTGGGCGAGGTGACCGCTATGAGCGTTGAGTCTGCGCTTCAGTTCTTCTCCGGGCTCAAATTTTCCGAACATGAGATGTTGATAGCCAGGGAGGTGCTGAAGGAGATATCCGCCCGCTTAAAATTCATGCAGGATGTGGGGCTCTCCTACCTCACCCTGGATAGGACGGCTCCCACACTGGCGGGCGGGGAGGTTCAACGCATCCGTCTGGCAACCCAGATAGGCTCCGGTCTGGTGGGGGTGTTGTATATCCTGGATGAGCCCACCATCGGGCTTCATCAGCGGGATAATAAAAGGCTGTTGGCTACGCTCAAAAAACTGCGGGATTTGGGCAATACGGTGATAATAGTGGAGCACGACCGTGAGACCATCAACTCTGCCGACTGGGTCATTGACCTGGGACCGGGGGCGGGAGTGCACGGCGGGGAGGTGGTTACTTTTGGTCCGCCGGAGAAGGTGGCAAGGAGCAGAAATTCGCTCACCGGCAGGTACCTCTGTGGACGGGAGGCGATTCCCATCCCCAGGGAGCGTAAGTCGGGCGACGGGCGTTTCTTGGAGATATTCGGGGCAGGTGAACACAATCTGAAGGATATTGAGGTCCGCTTCCCCCTGGGCACATTCATCTGCGTAACCGGTGTATCCGGCTCGGGGAAATCAACCCTGGTGGATGAGACCCTATATCGTATTCTTGCCAGGGCAATCAACCGCTCCCCGGTAAAACCGGGGAGATATAAGGCGGTTGATGGGGTGGAAAATATAGACAAGGTTATAGAGGTGGACCAGAGCCCCATCGGGCGTTCCCCCCGCTCCAATCCAGCCACCTATACCGGCGTCTTCACCCACATCCGGCACCTGTTTGCAATGTTGCCGGAATCCAAGGTTCGGGGCTACAGAGATGGGCGCTTCTCCTTCAATGTGTCCGGGGGTCGCTGTGAGGCTTGCGACGGCGACGGGTTCATCAAGGTGGAGATGCACTTTCTTCCCGATGTGTATATTCCCTGTCAGGTCTGCAAGGGCAAGCGCTACAATCGGGAGACCCTTGAGGTGCGCTATAAGGGGAAAAACATCGCCGATGTCCTCTCCATGACCATTGAGGAGGCTTACTCCTTCTTTCAGACCATTCCCTCCGTCAAGCGAATTTTGCAGACCCTGCTGGATGTGGGATTGGGCTATCTGGAGCTGGGTCAGCCGGCTACCACCCTCTCCGGGGGGGAGGCTCAACGCATCAAGCTGGCTCGGGAACTGAGAAAGAGGGCTACCGGCAAGACCCTCTACATCCTGGACGAGCCCACCACCGGACTGCACTTTGAGGACGTGCGCAAACTGCTTTCGGTGCTTACTCGCCTGCGGGAGGGGGGAAACACGGTGGTGGTAATAGAACACAATTTTGAGGTGATCAAGACCGCCGATTACATCATAGACCTGGGTCCTGAGGGTGGAGATGAGGGGGGATATGTGGTGGCTTGCGGAACTCCGGAGGAGGTGGCAAAAGTAAAGGATTCGTATACCGGGAGGTTCCTGAGGGGGATTCTACGGCAGAAATAGGATAGATTTTTTATTGATTTTTCGCCAGGTGTGTGTTAAATTTTAAGCCTGATACGCAGGGGAGTTAGCAAAAATGAATAGACCGATTTTGTTTGTCTCTGTCCTTTTATGCCTGATACTTCTGGTGGCGAATCTGGCGTTTGCTTCCAAGTTCGCCATAATCGGAAGAAAGCCGCCCAAGGAGGAGCCGATAGAAGAGGTTGAGCCCCCCCCACCGACGACTTATGGCGGGGAGGGATTGGGCGTCACTCATGTTGTGGTGCCCGGGGAGTGTCTCTTCTTCATTGCCGGATATAGGGAGTATTACGGCGACCCGTTCAAATGGCGCCTGATCTATGAGGCTAATAGGGACAAGATAGCTAACCCCCACTGGATCTACCCCGGGCAGGAGTTTTATATCCCTCCGGAGTAGTTGGAAAGTATGGGAGACCTTTGATGTCAATAAAAGCGAACCCGACTGCCGAAGTCTTTTGGCTTGCATTTAAGAATTTAGATCCCGAAACACAGGACAAAGTAATTGAAAGAATTATTAAGGATGAGCGCTTTCGGGAAGAGTTGTTTGATGCGGCGTTAGTAGAAGAGAGGGAAAATGACCCCGTTCGGGATTTTGAGAGTTATGTAAGCGAGGCTGGGGAATAGGGGTCGTGCCAGAGTTCCGGATATTAATTACTCGTGGGGCTGAAAAAGACTTAGGTAAATTGCCAAAACGAGATAGAGTAAAAGCAATTGACGCCATTCGAGCTTTATCTAAGCAACCACGGCACTCAGGAGCGGTTAAACTTAAATACAAAGAAGGTTGGCGAATTAGGATTGGAGATTATCGGATTATATATCAAATAAACAGCACGACAAAAGAAATAATTATAATAGGGGTAAAGCACCGACGTGAGGTTTATCGGAATTAGTATTTTTCAATACCTTATCACAGTTTATTTTAACCCGGTTGCGCTTCTCTAGCTTACTAAGCCCGATTTTAGTGTCTCATATAGAATTTTATCCCCAAGAATAAATCAACCCCACCTTGGACTTCAGGTGGGGCTTTTTATTGGGAGAGAATATGTCTGTTGGGCTTTTTTATTCGCCGGCAGCCTTTCCGCACTCCGGGCAGAATTTGGCACCGGAGGGAATGTCCTTCTCGCAGGAGGGGCATTTCTTGGTGGAGACCAGGGGATTTCCACATTCCGGGCAGAATTTCCCCAGGGGGACGGTTTTTTCGCAGGCGGGGCATTGCACCGTTTGTTGCTTCACTTTGGGTTTTAACTCCCCCCCGCAGGCGGGGCAGAAGCGGGAGTTGGCGGGGATGGTGGCGTTGCATTTGGTGCAGGTAGTGGTCTGCATGGTGTTCATCATCTGCATCTGCTGAGCCATGCTCATTCCGGCGCCGATGCCCATACCCAAACCCATGCCTTCACCCATACCGCTCTCACTGCCGGCGGCTTCTTCTATGGCTTTGGCGGTCTTATACTGCATAAATTTGTTCATGTCTCCGACGGCGCCCATGCCAGCCCGCTCGTCGATGGCTTTCTCCACCTCCGGCGGAGGGGTGATGGCGTTGATGAAGAAATCCCTCACTTCCATGCCGTATTTTGCCAGGTCGTCAACGACTCGGGACTTCATCGCTGTGCCCAGTTCGTCGTAGATTGAGGTCAGGTCAAAGACGGATTTCATATTCTCGCCGAGGATATCGGTGAATCGGCTTACGAATATCCCCTTTAAGAAGCCAATGATGTCGCCCGTGGTGAATAGCCCCTGGGTGCCCACGATTTTGTTTACGAACAGGTGGGAGTCGTGAATAACGATGGAGTAAGTGCCGTATGAACGCAGGCGAACCATACCCAGCTCGGTGTCCCGGAAGGGGACCGGGTCCGGGGTGCCCCACTTCAGATTACGAAAGGTCTTCTTGTTGACGAAATAGACCTCCGCCTTGAAGGGGCTGTCCCCACCGCTCAATAAGGAGGATAAGAGTTTGGTGAGCAGGGGGATGTTAGCGGTGGTCAGGGTGTGCCGTCCGGGTCCGAAGACATCGTAGGCTTTACCGTCACGGAAGAAGACCGCCTCCTGGTTTTCCCGCACGGTCAGTTGGGCGCCGAGCTTTAGCTCATCGTTGGGAAAGCGGACCACCATCTCATCGCCCATCTCCTCCCGCCACTCTATAACATCTATTACTGCCAATGTGCACCTCCAATTGTTTTTAAGGTTGCAGAATTATCTCTTCCCGCTTGGTGAATTCAGCATCCAAGCCCTCCACCTTCTCCGTCAGTGCCTCCAGAGCTTTGCTGAGTTCGGAAGCTTCGCCTGCCGCCTTTTTAGCTTTGGTGACAAACTCCTCCGTCTCCATAACCTGTTGTAGCATCTCTGCATCAAAATCATAGAGTTTGTCCAGGTGGTGTTCATCCACCCGCACCGGGTCAAAGAAGCCGGCGTAGCCATAATCGGCGAAGCGGATGCGGTCCTCTACCTTCTCCATCTTGGCGGCGACTCTATCCACAGGGGAGAGTTCCTCCAGCCGCCCGTCGTTGGTTAGCTTCTCGGCTATCTTCATAAAATCCCGTCGATAGCCACCCAGCTTGTCGGCGATGTGCACCCGAAGCATCTTGTCCGCCTCCCGGCGGGTCTCCTTCTCGGTGTAGCCACCGTAGCCAGGAATGTGCTCCACACACCAATCGTGGAACTTTCTACGGTCACTGCCGACCAGGTTTCTCAGGTCTTCCAATTTATCACTCCTTTCAAGATAGCCAAAAGGGGGTTGATTATACATAAAAATATTCGGATTTGCAATTAGAACTTACCTAATTTTACCATCCCAATAGGGGAAAATGAGATTAAAGTGTGCAGAACTGTTGTCAGTGGGCAGTAAAACTAATCTGCCAACTACTTAAATGTTTTATTATATATTATCATATCAGAGACTGGATTTAAACTATAATTTCGCAGGTGTTGGTTTGCGATATTCGGGATTTGAACGGGGCTATTTCAAAAATAGCAGGCCTTTCGGCCTGCTTGAGGTCGTTTCTGTGGGTAGTATCACATGTATATCAGCAGGAGGATGCCGGTAATTGCCCCACTGATGCCTGCAGATATTGCCAGGGCGGTGGCGCTTCCTTTCTCCTTCTGGGTGAGCATATATATGGAAGCCGCACCGGTGGTGATGCATGTCGTTGAGCTTATCCAAAGTATGGGTCTAGCCACGGGACCCATATACCTCTTCATCTTGACCTTCTTCTCAAACTCCTCTTTATCTATGGGGCGGAGGATGTCGTCCATGAAGGAGCGCTCAAAGGTGATCATCTCAAACTCGGGATTGGCACGGTTGATGATCAGACCGATGGGTTCATCCAATCGCCCTTCAATGACCAACCCTTCAAGGAAGATTAGCTCACCCCTCTCTCCACGGGTTACTTCGGGGCTAGCCTCAGTGGTGCTGTATTCAATCTGGGCAAATCCCAGACCGATTGAGGAGAGAAAGACGAAGACGGTCAAGAAAGTTATTCTGGACAGATTTTGTCTCATATGGATACCACCTCCCTACCGGGCGGTTTAGTCTGAGCCTTTTACCTATTTTTATTATTCCATAAAACTTTGCTTAAGTCAAGGGTTATTAAGGGAAAAATGAAGGGGTGGGGCTGTGCCCCACCCCTTTTTCAAACGATTATCCTTTATCACGGACTGGATTCTTGATTTCTACTCTGGTGGCGTCTCCGCCCCTTCCTCTGGAGGAGTTACCTCCTCGGTAGCAGTTTCTTCTTCACTGGAGGGAGCCTCCTCGGTGGTCTCTTCTTCCGGGGGAGTTATCTCTTCGGAGGTAGTTTCCTCTTCAAAGGTGCCGGTCTCCTCAAAGCTCTCTTCGTCCGGTGCAGCGAATTCATCCGGCGGTGGGGTGTAAGTCTCATAAGTGCTGACCATTGATTCGGGCAGGCGGATGTCTATGACCAAGGGCTCGTAACACTCCATCTTCACCCAGTAGCTGTCCTTCTTTCCACTGTGCGCCTCAATAGCTATGGCGTTGTCGCCGATTCGCAGATAGGGGGTGATGTCGTAGGTCTCTACCGATTTCCAGTTGTCGTCCGAACCTACCGTCTGGCCGTTCACATATAGGGTGTATTCCTCACGGGCGGAGATGCGCACCATACGGGTCATAGGACGGGTGTGCAGGGAGAGTTTTATCACATAGTAGGTATATTCCGATAGATATGGCGACCACATGAAGATGGCTTCCTGGTCGTCGTTGAAGCCGAATATCTTGGACCTATCCTTCTCCGGAATCATACCTTCTCCGGGCTTGGACCAGGAGGATATGTTGGCGGTGTAAGTATTCCAGCCGGGTGTGGGCACGCTGGTGGAGACCTTCCAGCCGGCATCGGGATGGGAGGGGATGACCAGTCCGGTCCAGTCTTCGCCACTGACATATAGTTCCGGATAGTAGTATATCAATCTGGTTTGGGCGTATTCGGACCATTCATCGCTGACGCCAGTTAGTTGGCTTTGGTCGAAACACTCCATGAAGTAATCTTTGGCTTTGTCGTAATACGGTTTTGCCTGCTCCTCCAGTCCCTGCCTGTATTCTGCAACATATTCCGGGTTGTTAATGATCTCTTGGGGTATCTCCGAGAAGACGAAGGCGTCCCCGAAGTTCTCATTTGTCTGCCCCAAACGGCAGATGGAGACGGACTTAAATTCGGGGACATCATACTCAATGAGCAGTTTATAGAGGGTGTCGCAGGCTTGGTAGAGTTCATTCTTCTTTTCAAAGTTGGCTTTGAGCACCTCAATGGGCATAGTTAACATGATGGGTTCAAACTGCTGATAGAAATTCTCGACTATTTGGAAGTTTGCCTTGGCTGAATAGATCACCGTGTCTGCTTCTAAATTTTCACTATAGGTGTAGTCGCTTCTAATCTCCTCATATATCTTGACTGTAGCTAGATACTGCTGGTGGGCGGCATCCCAGTTACCGGCTACCTCGTCGGCGTATCCCACCTTATACATAGCTTCCACCAGCCGATTGACATCCCTGGGTTTGGAGGAGAGGAACACCTTATATGTATTTTTGACCCCCTTCCAGTCGTCCAATATCTCGTAATCCTGAGCGGTGTTATACATTGCCTCAAACTGGGCATCGTCAACATTCTTTGAGGGGTCGGTGCTGTAGACCAATTGGTAGATGCTTATGGCATCACGCCATTTCTCCACCTTTTCATAGGCATAAGCCGCTTTCATCAAGGTGGCGATGCGGTCGGGTGCGTTGGGGAAGAATTCCAGGTATTCCATATATACCTCAGCGGCTTTGTCCCAAGCGCCGATCTCCTCGTAGGCTGCAGCGGCGTTGTTCAAGCTGGTGAGAGCTAAGTCCTTGTCCAGAATATCAGCGTCAAAGTCCTTGGGTTGTCCTTTGAGGATTTTGCGGGCTACTTCCAGATACTGCTCCGCCTGATCGGTTTTGGCGGCAGCGACTGTGGGGTCAACGCTAACTTCGGGCATTTCCATACCCTCTTCAAACCCGGGAGCTTCCATATGGCTGATGCTGGGGATTACTCCTCCGGTGACCTCGGCTATCTGCATCTGCGCAGCAAGGGCTCTTCGGTTTGCCTCTCTGGAGTATTCCTCAAATTTCGACCTCTTGTCGTCGTCGGGGGCGTTGTAAGCCAGGTTGGCGTATGTGTCCGCAGTCTTGGCATACCATTCCATAGAAATGGTGAACATCTGTTCGGCTTCTTTGTTCCGCTTCTCGTTCATGAAAGCAAATCCGCGCTGGAAGTATATCAGGGAGATGTTATCGCAAGCCAGCACATACTCTTCGGATTTTTGGAATTCATCGGTTATTTCACCATAAGCGAGCAATGCCCTGTCGTAGTATTCGTAGAACTGGTAGGCTTGAGCCTCACGCATCAACACCTTGGGCATCTTCTCGTGTGTGGGATACATTGTCTCAAAGTTGTTGCAGGAACGGATCAGGTCCTGGGCTGATTCATCAATGGATGGGAGCTCGTAGCCGTCGCTGTCCAGAACCTTGCCCTCCTTGGTGACTATCTCATCTTCTCGGGGTATGGTCAGGTCTATGTTCTCCAAAACCTTGCCCCCGTTACCGCAGGAGGTGAGCGCCAGGACAAAAAACCCCGCCCCTACCAGCAAGGATACCACCAATAGAACATTAAAAAGTTTTTTCATTGGGGTTCACCTTGTTACCCAAAAGTTGGTTTTGTGATCACTGTCTAGAAGGGAATATTTCTGTATAACTATTTTATTGCAATTCTATCGGGTCGTCGTCTCGCCCTTACCTTCGTCCTCTTCTGAGGAGGTTCCCTAAGGTCTCCTTATTCTTCACTCCCGCTCCTCATTCCTCGCCCGGTTCGGCTATGGTGTCCAACGGTGGGGGTTGCTCATCGTCCGGTTCAAGGGGCTTGGTCTCCTCGGGTTTCTCTTCAGGGATATATCCGGTGCCGCCGGGCTCATACCCATCAGTGGATGGGTAGGTGATGAGTTTGCGCAGGGGCTTATTATCATCATCATCATAGGTCTCATCCTTGAAGCTCTCAAATATCCTTGAGTAGCAGACCACCGCGTTGTAGGCGGCATCGGAGCGGGTGAACTTGATATCATCAGCGGTGATGGTATAGCGGTCTTCGGTATATTCCAAGGAGACCCGTTCAAACTCCACGGCTGCGCCCTTATTGTCCCCCAGTTCAAGGAGGACAGCGGCAAGGTTGAAGTTGTATTTATACGCCTTCTTGTTGCCCGGATATTCGTGGAGATACTGGCGATAGCGGTAGGCGGCTTTCAGGAAATGTTCCTTGGCAAGCTCCGCATCTCCCTCAGTTTTAGCTTTTAGGGCCATCTGGTGGTTATATTCGGCGACCTCGTGCAGATTCATCTCCCTCTGTTTGAGAGCGTTGGTCTTCAAGGTGGCGTCCTCCAGGTTCTTGAACCACTCGCTGTCCGGGCCGTATTCATCCAGGATGCGCTGGCGGGTGGAATCAGCGTACTCTAGGTTCTCGTCCCGAGTGTAAGCCTCCACTACTGAGGTCAGCACCTCCGCCGCTTTCTCGTAATTAGGGTTGTCTGCCAGTAGGTTCTCATATACATCTATAGCTTTTTTTATCTTGTCCTGCTTGTAGAGATAGACATCCCCAATGCGATGGATGATGTTTGCGGAGTAGGGCTTGTCGTGGACAGCGAAGTAATCGTCGGCAATTTCTGTAGCTGATGGGGGGGGGTTCTTGGCAAGTTCGGTGAAGCAGATGGCGGAGAAGCGTTCAGCCTCATCTGAGAGCTCCACCTGCTGGACGTTTATAACCCCTTCGCCCTCCTTCTTGAGCTGGTTGTAGAAATCGAGCAGTTTACAGAAGGAGTCGATTGAATTGTAATAATCTTCCAAATTGTAGTCGTTTGCCAGGTTGTAGTAGCACCAACCGATTTTGTAGATTGCCTTGTCGTGGAGTTTCTCGTTTTCAGGATTATTCTCCACTTTGGTGTAGTATTGTATAGCAGTATCAAACTCAAAGATATCAAAATAATAGTTTCCGATGCGCAGATAGGATTCTGCGGTGAATTTACTGTCGGGGAAATGGGTAACCAGAACCTTGTAGGTTTCGGCGGCTTCTTTGCGCTCATTCATGCTTTCCAGGCAGATGCCCAAGCCATAATAAGCGGTATCTATGTATTCAAAATCTTTATAGAGGAGGACTATCTCCTGATAGGCTTTTATGGTCTTCTCAAACCTGTGTTTGGGTTCCTCAAGGCCGAAGCTGATAGTTGGTGAGAAGGCTGGGGGAGTTTCCATATTACGGTATTCCTCCTCGGTAACCCCCAGCGATTCCAGGAAAGCTCCGCGCTCCGCCTGCACTTTAGAGGCATACTCCTCGGTAGCCTTCAGGTATTCCAGATTCCTTTCTACCTGGTTCGTCTCCGATTGCTCGTAGTAAACCTCCCCCAGACGGATGAGGATATCGGGAGTGTAGGTGCTCTCCGGGTATTTGGTCAGGAATTTCTCGTAGCCCTCAATGGCGTCGGCACGCAGTTTATCCATCTCGGTGACGATGTTCTGGGCTTTTCTCTCCCGTTCTTCGTGAATCTCTATAATCTTCTCGTTTATCTCCTCAACCTTATCCCGGTATTTTTCCTCCACCGCTTTTTTGACCTCTTCAATGTCACGTACCTTGTCCAAGGAACCGTTGTTATCACCACAACCGCTGGACAGCAACAGCCCACCTACCAGCAGGGATGCCAATACCATAGTGAGTTTACTGTTGCCTTTAACCATATTGATTATCTCCTCCACGGTCTAATGCCTCTTCTGATGGTAATCTCAATTAAGGGAACACCGGGAGTTCTCTTTCCAAATTGGATTATTGGGAACCCTCAGTGCCTTCCGATGGTGGTGCTTCTTCCCCGCTCGTTGTTGCACCCTCAACACTTTCTGGCTCCTCTGGGGGAGGCGCTTGGGTAGTTTCCTCTTCAACTATCGGACCGAGAACCCCTTCCCGCTTCTTGGAGGGGAAGTATTTGCTGGGGGAATATGTAATATTACCGGAGACATCCTTGGTCAGCCCGAATTCCTCCGGGGGCGGAAGGGAGATTACCTCGCTTTCTCCTTCCACTTGTACTTTGTATCCCAGGCGATACTGTTCCTCTATAGCCACCTCCTGGGAGACTTTCTCGGAGTAGGTTAGCTTTTCCTGTTCCAGCTCCTCAACTTCCAAATTTATCTCTATGCTCAATTCCTCTATATCTTTCTCCAGTAGTTGTTCCTTCTGGAAGGCGATGGTTGCCATGCCGAACTCGGCGCCGAGCATCAGGTTGCGACCGGTGGTGGAACGGCCGGAGAACCACATCTCCAAACCCGCCAGCTGGTCTTGCAAGCGGCGCACCTCCTGGATCTCCGATTGAATCTGTCGGTGTATGTCATCCAGTCCCCGGTCAATAGCTATCTCATCAAGTTCCAGGAAACCAAAATATATCTCCTCAATCTTGTCCATCTCCTCAAAGATGCCCTGATAGACCTCGCTTACCCGAGGGTCGCCAGCCAATTCTAGTTCCAGATTGTAGTTCTGTTTAATGTCCCGATATTGGTCCATCGCTTCCTCATATTTTCCCAGACCGAGATTGCAATGAGCCAAAGACAGCTTGGCTTCGGCGATGAGGTCGCTTGAGCGACGCCGGCTGATAATCTTTTCAAGATAACCTGACGCTTTCTCGTATTTCTCCTGCTTGATATATACCCAGCCGATACCCAGAAGGGCGTTGTCGTAGTTCTCAGCATCGCTGGAGTCAACCCTTTCATACTCATCTACCGCATCCTCATACCTGCTCACTTCGTAGAACAGGCGCCCCAGGCTTACATGAGCCAAGTTCTTCAAAGCCTTGTCTATCCTCCCGGCAAAACTCATGGAGTCAATTGCCTTGAGCTGGTGTATTGCGCCTTCAATGTCATCTTGCTGGACCAGACAAAGAGCCATGGAGTACTGGGAGAAACCGTAAAAATCTGAAATCGGTCGCACTTCGTTGAGTATTCCATAGGCATCTTTGAATTCGCCGATGCTGTAACGGCAGATTCCGCCGATGTAGTTGGAGGCGTCAATGAAGCTCTCCACATCAAATTCCTTCATCGCTTCCGGGGGGATGGTCAGAGTGCCGGCATGGTAGCGGTTGAGGATTTCCTGATGATAGAAGATGGCTTCGGTGTAACGCTCCTGCTTGAACCCCAACTGCTCCATGCGGAACAGAGAGATTGCATAGTAGATGGAATTGGGATAGTTTTTTATCACCCGGGTGAAGGCGTCACGGGAATCGGTGTAGTCGCCGGCTTTGAAGAAGGACTCGCCCATATAGTAGCTTGCCTCTACCGCTTTGGAGAAACCAGGATAGAGGAAGACCAGTTCTTTGAACTTGACGCCCGCCTGGCTATATTTCTTTGACTTGTACTCCCCATAGGCGTCCTGATAGGTTTTCATTGCAAGGGCTTCCAACTCCTCAAACTTGCGTTCTTGGCGTAGTTCGTAGATGTATTCTGTGGTCACCTCCGAGTCGCTGGAGAGGTCGTATTGAGCATAGACCAGACCTATATCTCCTAGGAGTGATACCAACAGCAGAAGAGAGGAGAACCAGCTCATTTTAGACATGTCCCTACCCCAGTCCGTTTTTGGATTTGTTAGTTAGCTTGTTAAGCGATTTACTTAATGAGGATATCCCGCAGGCGCTTCAGCTCTTGCTCCGAAGCCTCCCGTCGGTCACGAGCCTGCTTCAATCTCTCCATTGCCCGCTCAATGCGGTTCTTAAGACGCATTAACCGTTCCTGCTCCGCACCGGTGAGTAGTGGACCTAGAAGATACTGCACCGAGATTGAGAATTTTGGTTGGTCGTATTCGTCATATACTGGCACACCGGGTTGGTTCGGGTCGGTGGCCCTGGGTCCCCCCCACCAGAACTGTTCAATCTCCCCGACGCCGGCGGTGATGGTAAACTTGTAGGGGAGGTTGAAGCGGACACCGGCGTTGAAATCCCGTCCATCTACCTCGGTGAGAATATCAATGTAGTCATTCACACTCCACTCAAAACCGGCAAAAATTCCCTGCCACGGGTAGGAATGTTTCCAAGCCCCTACAAAACGCCCGCAACCGACCCCCAGATGTAACTTGATGGGGGCTTTCAGAATCGGCTCCATATCCTTGGAGGCGACGATGAAGAAGGAGTAGTTGAGGCTGTGGTAGTAATTGCTGGCATTATCTCCCCAGGAGTTGATATTAGTGTTTGGGGAGATGTCCAGCATACCGATGGAGATGCAAGGAATGCGGGAAGTTTCGTTGAGTATCTTGGCTTTGGCATACCCGCCGAATGTCTTGGGTCCGTAGTAACGCAGACCTATCTCAATGCGGTCCAACAAGCCTAGGGTAATCCAGGCATCCATTTCCCGGAAATTTTTTCCCGGTTTATCTACATTAATAGGTTGGGAGACGATGAGGTAAGAGGATATACCTATATCTATCTCCGTGTTTTCAATGGTGTAAGCTACGGGAATGTCCAGCAATCCGCCCTGGATTTGATATCCCCCGAAGACTGCATTGGGCGCCAGGATAGCTGCTAAAAACACAACAGCAGAAACAAGAAAGAACACTGGTTGGTAAATTTTATTCAAAGTGTTTCACCACCTTGTTTTTTTGCTGGATATACTCTTTCTACTCTAATTTACCCCATAAAAGAAAGAAAGTCAAGGGTAAATTCATTGAAATATGAGGACATCTGGTGTTTACCAACAGCCTTTTCCCCCTCGTGAAATTGGAATTATAACCGCTTTTTGGTGGTATTTCTTCACCTTCAGGATGTCAATATGATAGTATTTATATTGCTGTGCAGTATTTCTCTTTTATAGTGACCGAGAACGATGCCGGACAGCGTCTGGATGCTTATCTTGCCTCGCTTCTGCCATTCTCCCGTAGCTATATCAGTTCCGTCATTAAGAAAAGACGAGCCCTGGTGGATGGGGTTGTGGTCAAAGCCTCCTATCGCCTCGCAGAGGAGGAGTTGGTGGAGCTGTATGTTGAACCCCCGCCTGAGCCCCTACTCAAGCCCTCATCCATACCATTAGACATCCTCTTTGAGGATGAGGTTTTAATTGTAATTAACAAACCTGCCGGCATCTCCGTCCATCCCGGGGCGGGACAGGAGGATGATACTCTAATTTCTGCCGTCATCGCCCACACGGAGATTAGTTGCCGAAGCGGGTGGCCCCTGCGCCCGGGCGTCGTCCATCGTCTGGATAAGGATACATCCGGTTTGATGGTGGTGGCAAAAAGTGAAATCGCTTATCAGTCGCTGGTGAGACAGTTCAGCAGGCGGCAAGTCTTCAAACAATACCAGGCGGTCTGTCATGGAATCCTGCCCCAGGATGAGGGGATAATTGAGGCTCCCATTGGACGTCATCGGCGCCACCGCCAGATGATGGCTGTTCGCCCTTCCACAGGTAAGCCGGCGACAACCGTTTATCGGGTGGAGCGCTTCTTTCCTCCCCAAGCCACCCTTTTTTTAGCCCTGCCCAGGACCGGTCGCACCCACCAAATCCGTGTCCATCTCGCCCATATCGGATATCCCTTGATGGGGGATAGGGTTTACGGTGGACGGGTTGGGCTTATCGGGCGTCAGGCGCTCCATGCCCAGCTCCTATCCTTTGAACACCCGATTGAAGAGCGAAAGCTGGAGTTTTCCGCTCCTTTGCCCGAGGATATGCAGGAGTTAATTAACCACTTGTCGGGTGGACGATAGTATGCTATATTTTGTGAAAATTTCCATCGGGAGGTGCGGTAGATGAAATATAGCTTCAGGAAGGTTATGGGTGCCGAGAGGATCAAGCGCAGTATGGAGCGCATCGCCGCGGAGATTCTGGAATGGAACCTGGGTGGTGAGGGGCTGGCGTTGGTGGGAATACGCACAGGAGGAGCACACCTAGCCCAGAGGTTATCAAAACTGCTGGAGAGGGAAGAAGGGATTAAGATTCCGGTGGGGATTATAGACATCACCCTCTATCGTGATGATATCAGCAGTATGGAGTCAATGCCCCAGGTGCGTTCCACCGATATTGATTTTGATGTTCAAGATCGGGTGATTATCCTGGTTGATGATGTGCTCTACACCGGGCGAACGGTGCGGGCGGCTATAGACCAGATAATGGATTTTGGGAGGCCAAGAGCCATCAAACTTGCCGTGCTTATTGATCGGGGTCACCGAGAACTTCCCATTCAGCCGGACTTTGTAGGTCATAGGCTCTCCTCCAAACCCGATGAGCGAGTGGAGGTGGAGTTGTCGGAGGAGAAGAAGACGGACCAGGTGGTCATCGGTGTGCCCGAATAGACCCGGTTCTTCGGATGGTGATGGATTGAGCCGACGGATTCTACACGCAAGCGTCGGGGTGGAGTTGGGCTCTGTTGAGGTCTATTATACACCAGCAGGTGAAGTGGTCTATATCGTCTTGGGGGAGGGTGGGGATTTCTCCGCTTGGAGTAGGCGCCAGGGCTTTCAGGTTGAACTGGAGAGTGGTGCAGAGGATAATTTGCCTGTCTGTGAGTTGAAGGAATATTTCTCCGGCGGGAGACGATACTTCCAGAGCCCGCTTTCTATGCGAGGCACCTCCTTCCAGCGCAGGGTCTGGCTGGAGAGCTTACACATACCATTCGGTGAGACCGTCTCTTACGGTGAGTTATCCAGGAGGGTATTCTCTTCCTCCCCGGGTAGTCCTAGGGCTGTCGGTCAGGCTCTGGCGGCTAACCCGGTCCCCATAATCGTTCCCTGCCATCGGGTGCTGGCAAAGGATGGCGGGCTTGGCGGTTTCGGCGGAGGGCTGGAATGGAAGAGGTATCTTCTGGACCTGGAGGGGGCTTATTACAAGGAAGGTTAGTTATGGGAGGGGGGAGATTGGCGCCTGGCTGGAGTAACTGAAATATAGTTTTGATTTTTCGTTCTTGATGTGTTATTCTTCTGTAATAGATGGCGATAGACAGGTGGTGAAAAAGGGAGAACATGGGAACGGTTAATATTCGCATAGGTGAGGAGATTTTTGACCTGGATTTGGATGTCATCCGTAAAGCGATTAACGAGGGGATGATTGAAGGGCACGACCTGGTTCGCTCTGCACAGCTTACCGATGACCAGTGGAAGATGGTGGGGGAGACGGAGCCACTCCGCTCTTGGCTGGTAGGTTCCTCGGACCAATCCGTGGAGGACAAAGAACTTGGGTTGCCCACGCTCAAAAAAGCTCTCCTTGAAAAACAGGAACAACTCCTGGAGGAGTTGGCTTCAAAAGGGGTGGATTTGGTCTGCCCCAACTGCGGACCTGAGGGAAAAACCATACCCTCGGCGGTCTATCCGGGGAAATCTTACTGCAAGAGGTGTGAGCGCTACTACAGGATATAGGATTATCCTTTGCTATCTCCTGTGGGAGCCTTTGGCTCTCATTTTTTATTGCCGTTGACCTCTGATGATGATATACTCACCCCGTTCAGAAAGGAGACAACGATGGCTGAAAGAAGGGGCTATTTTTTCTCAATAGCAATAATCATCAGCCTTTTATTCACAGTTCAGGCTTGGGCGCAGATGAACGCTGTTGAGAGTGAGGGGGTTCGTATTCCCCTTGATGTAGAGGCTGGGGCAACGGGTGATCTCGGTTTCTCCCCGCTGACCGCAGAGGAGATAACCAGGGTGTTTGATGATAATGAAATGGTCTATACCCAGGTCTCGTCCAACGCCTGGCTTCTACCCTACACCAGCGATTATATGGAGAACCTGGAGGTTGCCCTCATCCTCAATCCGGACTGGGTGGTGTTCTCCACGACCATCCTTACCCTGCCGGAAAAGGTCAAAGAGAAGGACGTCTATCGTGACCTATTGGAGTATAACTTTCAGGTCAATCAGGGGAAGTTCGCCATAGACGAGGGCAAAATCTATTTTCTCATAGAGGTCCCCATCCGCCTCTGCGATGTGCAGGAACTGTTGGACAATCTTAGCGCCAGCGCCCAGGTAGCCGACGGTATGTATCCGGTGCTTTTGGAAAGTCTGGACCTGGAGGATTGATATAACCTGAAAAAACCCTGATTTATATGTTTTACGGTGGAGTTACAAAAAACCCCGCTGTAACAATGTATATCCATTTTGTTTACATCAAACAAAGAAAAGCCGAGGGTTCTCCCCCGGCTTTTCTCAAAGCTCTTTCCCGAAGAGAGAGGTGATAGTTTTGGTCTTCAGGGGATTCCACCGATTGGAGAGTATTGGGTTGCCTTGGGGGGGATTTTTGTTATATAATGGCTTTAAGATGATGAGTGGATTTGGAGGGTAAATTATGCCAGGTTACCGTTGGATTATCGGTCTTTTTGCGGTGGTTTTATCGCTTGTCCTTTTTGCGGAAGGGGCTTTCGCCAAACGTAAGGAGGAGGAACCCCCGAAGGACTCCAGAGTAATTGCCCATATACAATTTGGGGTAAACTACGGACTTTCGTCGCCGGATATGGTGGATACTACCAATGACACCGCAATAAATACGCTGAACTCTGAGGACCGCTTGGGCGATTTCGGCCTGGGGTTTAGCTTCGGCTTGGATATCCTATTCAACGCGAAGGGACCGTTATGGCTCGGTGGGGGGCTGGGAATCAATACCGCCAAGACCCACCAGAATTTCAAGTATTATGACGCTATTGGTAACTTCTACAACGAGTATTATGGGATAAGCCTTACCGTTGGGTCGCTTGACGGCTTGGCTATGTTTCGTTTCAACACCAGGGGGAGTTTCTCGCCATATCTTTTCGCAGGTGGCGGTATCTCCCTTACGGTGATGAATTTTGATAACTATATGGTTAATATCTATGGGGGTGAGCACTTCCATTGGGGTCAAGCCACTAAATACTCCCCTGTCCTGCGGGCTGGTGGAGGTTTTGATGTTCCCTTCTTCAACCTGGGTCAGCTCTTCACCCAGGTGAGCTACACCTGTCCCGTTGGGGAGTTTGAGGTTTTAGGTTGGGGAGTGAAGCGAGACGCCTGGGCGGTATCTTTCGGATTGGATAGAGCCTTTTGAAGGGGACCGTGGATGGAGGTTTAGGAGTTAATTATGAGCCTAAGTTTAAGAACCATGGCTTTATCCTTGACGGGGTTGGGTTTCTGTGCTACTTTCTGTGGAAATAATTCGCTGGGGGAAAGGAGTCTTAATTGAGAAGGATTGTAATCCTCGCTTGGGTAGCATTCGCCTTGCTACTTGCCTCGTGTTCCAGTAACGACGATTCTCCCATAGGATTTGACTGGGTGGGATGGGACTCACCAGTGTATACCGTAATTTTATACCCCGACGCATCCTGGCAGGATACTTACTTTGACTGTTATGTCAACACCGGACGTTCTCTGCGCCTGCTGGTGGGTCGCTTTGACCACTATCTATATCGCTCGTTGATTATGTTTCGTCCCCAGGATTTGGAATTCGGCTCCGCCAACGACATCACCTGCGCCAAGATCAGCTTCGCCATGGAGAGAGAGGTGGGGTTGCTCAACGATGCGGTTTATAACCAGGGGAGTCTGGAGATAGAGGTCGCCCCGCTCTATGTGGATTGGCTGGAGGACGGTGCCAGTTGGTATCACGCCGACCATTATACCCCCTGGGATGGGGGGATATTCGGTCCGCCGCAGGGAATCGCTCTTGCCGGCGAAGCCACCGAGGAGATCACCTATGTAGATATTGAGATTACCGACATGTGCCGGGATTGGGTTGCCGACCCTAACTCCAATCATGGGGTCATCGTCATGGCTCGGGATGAGAGCCAGGAGGTGGTGAAGGAATTTTATTCCCTGGATATCCTCACCCGTGAGGGGGTTCCCAAGTTGATAATAGAGTATCAGGAGGATGGGGAGAAGAAGAAGGTCAGTATTCCCCCGGCTATAGATTGTTTCATCACCACCTCGGATGAGCGCTTTTTTGACGACGATATACCCGGATACAACGAGGAAATTATGGTAGGGGGTTTCAACGGTTATTCCTACCGGAAGATCATGTATTCTGATTTGAGCCAGGAAACCACCTTAATCCCCCGAGTCGCCACCATCGTTCTGGCGGAGCTCAAGCTCTATTATAAACCCGGCTCCAAAGCGGATGAGTCACTCATCCGAGCCTATGTGCTGGATCAGCCCTTTGATGAGTCTATGAACCGGGGGACTTTGGCTTCTCTGCAATTCAATACCTCAACCTCCTACGGAGAGATGGATATTGAAGGCGCTCCCGAGGGGTTTCTGGGTATCTTCATAAATCAGATGGTTCAGGGCTGGATAAGCGGTTCCTTAAATAACTACGGGCTCCTGTTGATGGCGGATGGCGAATATCTGGATTCCACCTGTCATATTGAATTCTCAAGCACCGACAATTCCAACCCATCTTACTGGCCTTATCTGTTGGTCAAGTTCACCCTGCCCCCCGGTTATTCCCCCGATTGGATGATGGCTAATGACTCTCTCTAGGGCGATTGTTCTGAAGTTTGTGGGATTAGCCCTGGTAGCAATTTTAGCTCTGTCGCTCTCCACCGCATCTGCCAACACCTTGCTCAACATAGGCCAGATGGGTGAGCCTTTTCTCGCCTATGAAGCCCGAGCCATAGCAATGGGCAACGCTTGCATCGCCTTATATGACGGTGCCAATACCTCCCTGCTCAACCCGGCATGCAGTGCTCAGCTATCCACCACTATGTTCAACGCCACCTATCTCCGTTATCAGACCAGATACTCCCTCTATGGACAGGAGAGCGCGGTGGT
>Ga0114919_10000636_pt1 | contig 27539 bp, 20 predicted proteins | sample BlataG_FD_88682 | JGI IMG/M metagenome (GOLD analysis project Ga0114919, IMG submission 88682) | Deep subsurface microbial communities from Black Sea to uncover new lineages of life (NeLLi) - Black_00105 metaG | ecosystem: Environmental > Aquatic > Marine > Oceanic > Sediment | place: Atlantic... | reverse complement strand
TCAAGGAGCACCAGGCTCCTCTCCGAAGCCCGGGAAAGGATCTGGGCGGTCTCGTTCATCTCCACCAGGAAGGTGCTTCGTCCGGCGGATAGCTCGTCGGAGGCGCCGATGCGGGTGAAGATGCGGTCCACCACCCCGATTTCCGCTTTCTTGGCGGGGACGAAACTGCCCATCTGCGCCATCAGGCAGATGAGGGCTACCTGGCGCAGGTAGGTGGATTTGCCAGCCATGTTGGGACCGGTCAGGATTACCATGGAGATCTCTTTCGGCTCCAGCTGAACGTCGTTGGGGACGAAGTCCTCCTCCAGATAGAAGCGTTCCACCACCGGGTGGCGACCGTCAACTATCATGATGGAGGAGCCTTGGTCAACTTTTGGGCGGCGATAGCGACCAGCCACCGCCGATTTGGCAAGAGATGCCAGGCAGTCCAGGGTGGCGATAGCCTCCGCCGCCCGCTTTATCTGTGGCAGGTGTTCGGCTACCCGTTCCCGCAGTTGGCAGAATATTTCATACTCCAGGTGGTTGATGCGCTCCTCAGCGGAGAGGACCTGAGCCTCCTTCTCTTTGAGCTCAGGGGTGATGAAGCGCTCCCCGCCGACGGTGGTCTGCTTGCGTATGTAATTGTCGGGGACTTTTGCCAGATGCGTCTTGGTGACCTCAATATAGTAGCCGAAAATTTTGTTATATCCCACCTTTAACGATGGAATCTTGGTGCGCTCCCGCTCCTTACCTTGGAGGGTGGCTATCCATTCCATAGCGCCCTTCACATTTTCTTTGACCTGGTCAAGCTCGGCATTGAAGCCGGCTTTGACCAAGCCTCCTTCGGTGAGGGTGGGCGGTGGCTCATCCACCAGACAGGCGCCGATTATCTCCGCCACCTCCTCCACGCCGGAAAGCTCATCAACCGCTCTGGCGAAAAGTTTAGCTTTTCTATCCTCTATGCGTTTGCGCAGGTTGGGTATTACCTCCAGGGAATCCCGTAAGTTAGCCAGGTCTCGCCCCTTTGCCGTTCCCAGGGCGATGCGACCCCCCAGCCGCTCCAGGTCGCTTATCATTGTAAGCAAACCCTGGACGCTCTCCCGCAGGAGGGTGTCCTTGTAGAATAGCTCCACAACATCCAGGCGCTCATCTATTTTGGAGGTGTCCAGAAGCGGAGCCAGTATCCACTCCCGCAACTTTCGCTTGCCCATAGCAGTTATGGTGTAATCCAACACCTTGAGCAGGGTTCCCCCCTTGGTGTTGTGGATGCTGGCATCGGTAAGCTCCAGATGGAGACGGGTCTGGCTGTCCAGGACCATCTGTTCGCTTACCGAGTAGATGCGAAGTGACCTGAGGTGTAGAGCCTGCTTCATATAGGTGCGTTCAAGATAGGCGAAGAGAGCCCCCAGAGCACATATCGCTGACTGGTTCTCCTCCAGACCGTAGCCATCAAGATTGGTAACCCCCAAACCGTCCAGCACCCGGCGGTAAGCACGGGAGGGGTAGTAGTCCTCCTCCGGCAGGTTGCTTACCAGCGTTCGGTCTTCAATGTAGGGGGAGAGGCGGCTCTCCCCCTCGCAGAGCAGAATCTCCGCAGGCTCAAGCCTTCCCAGCTCATTCCTTATCCCCTCCCACTCCTGGGTTCCTTCAAAATAGGTCAGGGAGAGCTCGCCGGTGGATGTTTCGGCACAAGCCAGAGCGGCTCTCTCCCCGTCGTATGCCAGGGAGACCAGGTGGTTGGCTTTTGCCGAGGAGAGCACCCCCTCCTCAATCACCGTTCCCGGGGTGATGACCCGCACTACCTCACGCTCCACCAGCTTCTTGCCCGGCTGGGGCTCCTCCATCTGCTCGCAGATTGCCACTTTATAGCCGGCGGAAATTAATTTATGAATGTATTCCTCCACCGCATGGTGCGGCACACCAGCCATGGGGATGGGGCGGTCACTCTGCTTCTGGCGGGAGGTGAGGGCTATGCCCAGCGCCCGGGAGGCGATGCGGGCGTCCTCCTCAAAGCACTCGTAGAAGTCACCCATGCGGAAGAGCAGAATCTCCTCCGCATAGCGCTTCTTGATGCGCCAGTATTGAGCCATTACCGGTGTGTGCTTATCGTCATTTTTGCTCATTAGGACCCTTTCGTATTATATCTTTGATGTCGCTTTTTTCGCAGGGGCTGAGGAGGGGACCCTTCCCCGAAGGGTCCAGGCACTGATATCGCTGACCTCCACCTCCACCCAACTGCCGGGCGAAAGCTTATCGGGGACTATGATGGGAAGTCCGCTTGCCAGCCTCCCCAAAGAGCCCCCCCGTTTGGCGGGACCTTCAATGAGGGCGGTGAAGCTTTTTCCCAGTCGCTTGCGGTTCTGGATGCGCCCCACCTCCTGGACCCTGGCGATGAGGGATTGCAGGCGGGCGACTTTCTCCTCCTCGGTGAGGGTCTCGCTCAGCTCGCTTGCCGATGTGTGCTTGCGGGGGGAGTATTTGAAGGTGAAGGCGGAATCAAAGGGCGCCTCCTCAACCATCCTCAGGGTGCGGGAAAAATCATCCTCCGTCTCTCCGGGGAAGCCCACCAGCAGGTCGGTGGTCAGGGCTATCCCCGGCAGCGCCTTCTGCAATCTGCGCACCAGGCTCAGGTACTCCTCGGCGGTGTAACCCCGCCCCATAGTTTTTAGCACCCTGGTTGAGCCGGACTGGAGGGGAAGGTGGAGGGCGGGGCAGATGTTCTCCTCCTCAGCCATTGCCTGAATTACCCCGTCGCTAAGGTTTTTGGGATGGGAGGTTACGAAGCGCAGGCGGGGGATACCGCTCTTCTGGGCTACCCGGCGGAGGAGTTCGGCGAAGTCCATCGCGTCCTCCCGCCAGGCGTTTACATTTTGTCCGATGAGGGTAATCTGCTGATAACCGGCATCGGCTAGAATCCTGGCTTCCTCAATAATCTCCTCTGCCGGACGGTAGCGCTCCGGTCCTCGTGCCGAGGGGACGATGCAGTAACTGCACTTGTTGTTACAGCCCCGCATCACGGCGACGAAGGCGCTAACCGAATTTTTCCTGTTGCCTATGGTCGGAGGGAAGAGATAGTCGGGGCTTGCTTCCGTATCCAGAGACAGCACCGTTTGTGGTGAGGCTAGGGCTTTCTCAATAAGTTGGGGTAGATGGTGGAGCTGGGAGGTGCCGAAGATTAGCCCTACAAAGGGTGCTTCTTCCTGGATGCGTTCGGCTTCGGTTTGGGCGACGCAACCGCCGACGGCGATGAGTAGATTGGGGTTGTCCTTCCGGTGACGGCTCAGGTCCTTGATTCTGCCCAGGGCGCGGACTACGGCGTGCTCCCTGACCGCGCAGGTGAGCACCACTATTACATCACAGCCCTGGGGCGTAGGGGAGAGGTAGAAGCCGGCACCGGCGAGTGCATCGCTTAAAATCTCCCCGTCCCTCAGGTTCATCTGACAGCCGTAGGTGATTATGTGGGCGCTTAGGGTATTATCCATATCAACTTATTCCCCCTCTTCCTCCCCCTCTTTTTCCTTAGTGACCAAATCCATCCAGCTAAGCTCGCAGATTTGCTCAAGTCCCAACCTCTCGGTCAGCTTGATGGAGGCGACATTATCCCTGATGATGTGGCAGAAGATGGGGAAATCCTCCTCCAGCAGTCGGTGGATGAAGGTATCGGAGACCAGTCTGCCCAGCCCCTTTCCCCGCAGTTTCGGTTCCACATAGAGAAAGCCCATGGAGCCGTCGCCGTGCAGAGCGCAGAAGGCGACGGGTATCTCCTCCCGATAATAAGCTGAGGTGGGAAAATTCTTTATCATCGCCTGGATGTAGTCAGCCGACCAATCCCCGCCGTAAGGCCAGGAATCGGCGACCAGCTTGGCGTGCTGGGGCTTGAGGTAGCCCACCTCTGAACTTGCCGTTCCTTTGAACCTGGAGCGGTCTTTTAAGGCGTAGCGATAGCTGGGGTATTCCTTTTTTATGCGTGATTTTTTACGAAGATATGCGCAGGCGACTTCCGGCAGGGCGGAGATGAACTTGGCTGAGGCGATGGGTTCCGTCTCCAATATGCGGGGATAGATTGCCGGGTCAGCGCAGTAGATGCCGTCAATGGAACTGGTTTCTTCCTTCCAGCAGGAGAAGATGATGGAGGGCTTATCTACATCGTCCACCCAGAAGTCGTGCTCCCCGTGGGGGCTGCGAAAGAGCATGTGGCGGTAGCGCAGGGTGTTCCAGTAGTCGGCATCCAGGAGGGGTCGCATTTTCTCATAATCTTCTAATCTGTGAAATTCCATCGTCTTCCTAAATGATGATGACCGTTATTCTTCCTTCAAGCGCCTAATCACATCTCGTATCTTTGCAGAAAGTTCAAATTTCTGCTCATGCGCCGACTGCCACATCCGTTTCTCCAGTTCGGCTAACACCTGGGCAAGTTTTTCCCCGCCGGAGCGCTTTGCCCGAGAGAGTTCCTTATCCAGCGCCAATATCTCCTCTATCTCCTTCTTCCCCCCTCGGCGGTAGGAGACTCCCTTGACCGGCGCCTCCCGTCTAGCCTTTCTTCGTGCCTCCCCAGCCATCTTGGAAGCCCTCTCCCGCAGGCGGATAGCTTCCTCAAAGTTCATCTCCTCGGCGGCTCGGCGCATCCTCTCCTTCAGGGCGAAGATGTTCTCCGCCTTATCATCGGGGGAGACAGCCTTCTCGCCGGCGGTGTCCAGCAGGGGGGCGGTAGGTTTCAGTCGGCGAATCTCGTCCCTCAGGCGCAGGGCTTCCTCGTAGCGCATCTCCTCGGAGAATCCTCTAAGGCTCCTCTTCAGCTCCGCTATCAAGACCTCGCTCTCCACATCCCGGGGCCAATCAAACTCATCCACCCCTGAGGCGATCTCTTGTCCGGCGTCCGCCACCCGGGTAGTAGCCATCACCTGGTCTATGGATTTGATTATGCTCTTGGGGGTGATGTGGTGTTTGCGGTTGTATTTCAATTGAATATTTCGTCTCCGTTCGCTCTCGGCGATTGCCCGTTTCATTGACTTGGTGACATGTGCGGCGTAGAGCAGGACTTTACCACGGACATTTCTAGACGCCCGCCCAGCGGTCTGGATGATGCTCCGTTGGTCACGCAGGAAGCCCTCCTTGTCCGCATCCAGGATTGCCACCAGGGAGACCTCGGGCAGGTCCAGCCCCTCACGGAGCAGGTTTATGCCCACCAGGATGTCGAAGTTCCCCAGGCGCAAATCCCGCAAAATCTCCACCCGCTCAATGGTATTTATCTCCGAATGGAGATAGCGCACCTTGAAGCCCGCCTGGTGCAGGTATTCCGCCAGGTCCTCAGCCATGCGCTTGGTCAGGGTGGTGACCAGAGCCCGCTCTTCCCCTTTCACGCAGTCGGCAAGTTCGCCCATCAGGTCGTCTATCTGCCCCTCAGCGGGGCGCACATCAATTTTGGGGTCAACCAGTCCGGTGGGGCGGATGATCTGCTCCACCACCTGCTGGCATTCGTCAAACTCGTATTTTGAGGGCGTAGCCGAGGTGAAGAGGAGGTTGTCCACCAGTCCGATGAACTCATCAAAGTAGAGGGGGCGGTTGTCCAGCGCCGAGGGAAGACGGAAGCCGTGCTCTACCAGGGTGAGCTTACGACTGCGGTCGCCCTCAAACATGCCGTGCAGTTGGGGGATGGTTACATGGCTCTCGTCAATGATGGTGAGAAAGTCGGCGGGGAAGTAATCCAGAAGCACATTAGGTCTCTCGCCGGGCTTCCTGCCGTCCAGATGGCGGGAGTAGTTCTCTATGCCCGAGCAGTAGCCTATCTCGGTGAGCATCTCCATATCAAAGCTGGTGCGTTGCTCCAATCGCTGAGCCTCCAGCAGCTTGTTCTCCTTGCGCAGAAACACCAACCGCTCCTCAAGTTCTTCTTTTATGGAGGCTAGGGCAGCAGAAAGCTTTGCTTCGCTGGTGACGAAATGCTTGGCTGGATAGATGACCAGGCGGGTCTGCTCCTCTCCCGCCTCCCCGGTCAGGGGGTTCAGCAGAGAGAGCTTTTCCAGGGTGTCGCCGAAAAACTCCAAGCGGTAAGCGGTCTCCTCGTAGGCGGGGAAGATGTCCACCACATCGCCCCGCACCCGAAAAGTGCCGTGATGGAAGTCGGTGTCGTTGCGCTCATACTGAATGGAGACCAGCTTGCGCATAAGCGCCCGTTGCTCAATTGTGTCGGGCGGGGAGAGAATGATAGTCATCTCCCCGTATTCCTGCGGTGAGCCCAAGCCGTAGATGCAGGAGACCGAGGCGATGATAATGACATCCCGCCGTTGGAGAAGGGAGCTGGTCGCCCTGAGGCGGAGGCGGTCCAACTCCTCGTTTATGCTGGCGTCCTTCTCTATGTAAGTATCTGTGGTGGGCAGGTAAGCCTCCGGCTGGTAGTAGTCGTAGTAGGAGACGAAATACTCCACCGCGTTGTGGGGAAAGAGGGAGCGCATCTCCCCGAAGAGCTGGGCGGCGAGGGTCTTGTTGTGGGAGATTATCAGCGTGGGTCTGCCCCAGCGGGCGATTACATTTGCCATAGTAAAGGTCTTGCCGGAGCCGGTGACCCCCAGAAGGGTCTGGCGGTTGTAGCCACACGCAAGACCGGCAACCAGCTTCTCAATTGCCTGGGTCTGGTCGCCGGCGGGGGAGAGCTTGGTCGCCAGCTGAAAGACATTTTCTTTGGCGGTCTTGGTGGTCATGGCGCTTTCCTACCAGTGCACTATATTAACAAAAAAGCGGGTGTGGCGAGTAAAAAACGGCAGTCATCTGTCTAAACCTGAACCCAACAAAAAAATCCCCCGCCAGAAGTGGACAGGGGGCTTTAGTCGGAAAAGTTTAAACAAGTCGCCTGAGGTTCTCCTCCATCCTGTTCTTGCGCTCCTCCATCTCCTTCAGGCGGGCTATGTTCTCATCCACCACCGACTTAGGAGCCTTGGTGAGGAAGTTCTCGTTTGCCAGCATCTTCTCTATGCGGACAATCTCTGTGGTGAGCTTCTTGATGGACTTTTCCATGCGTTTGCGCTCCGCTTTCACATCTATCAAGTCCTCCAGGGGGACATAGACGGTGACCTCGGAAAGCACGCTGGTGGCTGAGTGGGGGGGAGCCTCTGCATGGGGGTCTATCTGCACCTCCTTTGCACGGGCAAGATTCCTGATGTGGTGGAGGTTATTTTCCAGGCGGGGGATGGCATCTTTCTCCGGGTCCAAAAGCACCGAAATTTCGGCGGATGGAGGTATGTTCATATCCGAGCGGATGTTGCGTATTCCCCGGATGACATCGCTGACCGTCTCCATCTCCTCCACCTGCTCGCGGTAGTCGGGAATCTCCTCCGCATGGGGCCACCCGGCGACCATGATGAAGCCTTTGGTGTGGGGCAGGTTCTGCCAGATCTCCTCGGTGATGAAGGGCATAATGGGGTGGATGAGTCTCAGCCACACATCCAGCACCTTGGAGGCGCAGTATTTGGCGGAGTATGCGTCCTGCTTGCTTTTCGGCTTGTAGAGCCGTCCTTTGATAAATTCCAGATACCAGTCGCAGAATTCGTGCCAGAAAAACTCATAGAGGGAGTAAGCCATGTCGTTGAAGCGGAACTGTTCAAAATTCTCGTTGGTGGTTTCTATGATGTCGTTCAGTCGGGATAGTATCCAGGCGTCCTCGCTGGCCAGCTTCCTGGGTTTTCTCCTCTGCACCTCGGCGTCTAGATTGGGGATTAGGAAGCGGGCCGCGTTCCAGATTTTATTGGTGAAGTTTCTGCCGATGTCAAAGCGGGACTCGCTGAAACGGATGGACTGGCTGTGGGTGGCGACGCTGGCCATAGTGAAGCGCACCGCATCCGCCCCGATGGTCTCAATGAAGTTCATGGGGTCCACGCCGGTGCCCAGGCTCTTGGACATGCGCCGACCCTCCTCAGTCTGGATGGTGGTGTTGAAATAGACCTGGCTGTAGGGAATCTTCCCCACGAACTTCAACCCGGAGAATATCATTCGCGCCACCCACAGGAAGATTATGTCAACCGCTGTAACCAGGACATCGGTGGGATAGAACTTCTTGAAATCGTCGCCCACATCCGGCCAGCCCAGGGTGGAGAGGGGCCATAGGGCGGACGAAAACCAGGTGTCCAGCACATCCTCATCCTGGTGGAGTTCCTTTGAGGCGCAGGCGGGACAGCTCTTCGGCGCCTCCACGCTGGGGATGACCTCTTCACAGTCGTTGCAATACCAGATGGGGATGCGGTGCCCCCACCACAGCTGGCGGGAGATGCACCAATCACGAATGTTCTTCAGCCACTCAAGTGAGATGCGTTCCCAGCGTTCGGGGATGTAGCTCACCATTCCGTCTTTGATGGCGTCAATTATCATCCCCGAAAGGAGTTTCATCTTCAGGAACCACTGTTCGGACAGGTAGGGCTCAATTGTGGTGTAACAACGATAGCAGGTGCCCACGGTGTGTTGGTAGTCCTCTTCCTTCTCCAGGAGACCCTGTTTCTTCAGGTCCGTCAGGACCATCTCCCGGCACTCCTCCCGGGTGGTGCCGGCGTATTTCTCACCCGCTTGCCGGTTCATATTTCCCCGGGTGTCTATGACCAGCAAAGCCTCCAGGTTGTGCCGTTGGGATATCTCGTAGTCGTTGGGGTCGTGAGCCGGGGTGACCTTGACCGCCCCGGTGCCGAATTTGGGGTCCACCCCCTCGTCGGCGATGACCGGGATGGTGCGCTCGGCAAGAGGGAGGAGGACCTTTCGTCCCACCTTGTCCCGATATCGTTTGTCTTTAGGGTTCACCGCTACCGCGGTATCACCCAGCATGGTCTCCGGGCGGGTGGTGGCTACAACCAGATATTCCTCGGTGGGCGCTCCTTCCTCATCAAGGAGGGGATAGCGGATATACCACAGCTTGCCCTTCTGCTCCTTGTGCTCCACCTCCAAATCGGAGATTGCGGTCTCACAGCGGGGGCACCAGTTGACGATGTAGTGTCCCCGATAGATAAGCCCCTCTTTGTAATAATGTAAAAAAGCCTCGTTGACCACCGTGCTGCGGACTTCATCCAGGGTGAAAGCTAGGCGGGACCAATCGCAGGAGGCTCCCAGCCGTTTCAACTGTTCCAGGATGATTCCCCCATATTTCTCCTTCCACTTCCAGCATTCCTTCTCAAAGCGCTCCCGCCCGATCTTCTCCTTGAAGATGCCCTTTTTTGCCAGATACTGTTCCACCTTTATCTGGGTGGAGATGCCGGCGTGGTCTATACCCGGAATCCACAGGGCTTCCCTTCCGTCCATGCGCCACTTGCGGGTGATGAGGTCCTGCAGGGTGTTGTTGAGGGCGTGCCCGATGTGCAGGGAGCCGGTGATGTTGGGCAGGGGGATGAGGATAGTGAAAGGCTCCTTCTCGCTGTGGTTGTCGGCGGTGAAAAAGTCCGCCTCCAGCCAGGCCTTATACCAGCGCTTCTCCACACTTCCGGGCTTATATTTCTTGTCCATCTGAGCCTTGGGCATATCCGCCCTTTTAGTTGAGGTCTATCTAAAAGGCGAGCCTGCGCCCTTTCTCGCCTGCCTTTGCCGTGTTCTTATTTACTGGTAAAAATACAACAAAAAGGTTTCCATGTCTAGACATAAAATTAGAAAGCCCCCAGACGACCGGGGGTGAAGTTTTATCAGCGGTCTATTGAGGTAGTAAATGCCCTTATGGGGTGTGCTGGGAGGGCAGGCGAGCCCAGATGAGGTTGTCTTTATAGAGTCCTTCGGCGGGGGAGATTATGTGCCACTCATCGTTCCCTATGTGTAATGTGTGGTGGACGATGAGTTTAGTGTCCTCCTCCAAAGCGAGTGACTTTCCCCCAATTAAAGGGAGCGAGGAGACGATGACCGTCCCTGATACTTCTCTCTCCTCGCTCTCCTGCAGAAACCCCTCAAAGAAGATACTTGCCGAGAGTTCGGCTTGGGGATAGGCGTAATTTAATAGGTTGTTGAAGGGGAGTCTGGGCAGGTAGGCGCCGGCTTCGTCCACCCACCAAAAATCAATGGTGCGGGTGAAGCTCTCCTCAACGATTATCAGGTCCTTGAAGGTGAACAGGGGGAAATGGCGGTCGTAGGTCTCCTTGGGCGCCGAGGTGTCGGAGAAGAAATAGCTCACCTTGCGGATGTGCACCTCCACCCTGCAGACGGTCTCATCCCGGACGGTGATGAAGCGATATTCGCTTAAGATGTCGTAGCCGTCACCGCCTGCGGTGAACATCCGCTGGTGGCGCAGGGGAAGGGATAGGATGGGGTGGGGGGCGTAATCCATCAGGGTGAAGGCGGAGAGCAGGATGGTCTCGTGGCGGTATTGTCCGTAGTGGGTGGGGTTGAAGCCCCAGATGAGCACCGCCTCTTGCCAGCCGTCACCGTCAATATCCTCCCGCCACAGGTCATAAAGGCGGTAGGTGCCCTGACGGGTGTCCACCGTCGCCAGTATGATGGGCTCCCCCTCATCCACCCGGGCGTAGATGTGGGCGCTTTTTGGGACATTTGGCGATAATTCAGTCTGGTGGGTGGGGTCAAAGAAGTCGTCGGCGTAGACATAGAAGGTCTCCCCGCTTCCGTCCCCGTCCAAATCCACGGCAAGTTTTCGGCTGAAGGTGAAGCTCTCCTTGGGGATGGAGACCACCACCCCGGTCTCCTCCACCCAGCCCACCAGCTTTCCAGCCTGGATTTTCAGCCAGTAGTTCGGGCTCTGGCTGACATCCACGGAAAGCACCCGCATCTTCTCCCCCAAAAGCATGGTTCCCAGCACCGTTCCGTAGGTGATCGGCTGGTTATAGACATATATCTTGGGGGAAGCTACTTTACCGATGCAATACTCCGGAAAGCCGCCGTAAGGATTGAGGCAGGGGGGCTTTTGACGGAGGTCGGGTTTGGGCAGGACCTCTTCCTGCAGGGGCGGGGATTGTGCGGGCTCCTCTTCGCAGGAGATGAGCGGAAGGAGGATGAGGGACGATATTATGAGGATTTTGGGAGGTATCCTTTTCGGCATGGTTTTTGTACCGGGTGGATGGGGATGGAGGGCGATTTTCGGAGAGGAAAACTTTTCCAACTAAGAGCAGACGCTTGCCATAGCGATGGAGTAGAACTTGCACTCCTCGTTGTCCGCCCGGGAGAGGAGCACCACCGGCACTTTTGCCCCCACCACGATTCCCGCCGATTTAGTCGGGGAGAGGAACATGAGCGCCTTGTAAAGAATGTTGCCGGCTTCAATGTCCGGTAGGATGAAAATATCCGCATCGCCAGCCACCGGGGAGACCACCCCCTTAATTCTGGCGGATTCCGCAGATATGGCGTTGTCAAATCCGAAAGGACCGTCCACCTCACAGTTGCCCAGCTGTCCCCTCCGCCCCATCTGGGCGATTATGGCGGCATCCACCGTCGCCGGCATGTGCTCATAATTTACCCTTTCAATGGCGGCGACCATAGCCACCTTGGGCTTCTCCACCCCCAAACGGTGCATGGCGGACACCGCATTCTTGATGATGGCAACTTTATCGCTCAGGGTGGGGGCTACTACCATCGCTGCGTCGCTGATGAGAAAGAGCTTGGGGTAATTGGGGTTCTCCAGAAGGATTATGTGGGAGAGGAGGTCGCTTCCCCGCAGATTGAAGCGCTTGTCCAGCAGGGCTCGCAGGATGGCACCGGTGGAGACCTTGCCCTTCATCAGCGCCCCGGCGGAACCGTCGCCGGCAATCCGGCAGGCGGTTAACGCCTCCTCGCCCGGCGGGCAGTCAATCAATTCGGCGCCAGAGATGTCCAAACCCTCGCTTTTGGCTGTTTTCCGGACCCGCTCCTTCTCACCGACCAGTATCGGCTCAGCGATCTCCTCCCGCTTGGCGTGCATGATAGCCGAAAGCGACTCGCCGTCATATGGCGCCACCAGGGCTAAGTTGACCGATTTCTTTTCCTTGGCAAACTTTCCCAACTGGGCAAAACTGGTAATCATACTCCGGCAGACCTCCATTTTGCAGGCTTCCCCAAGTGGCGACTTACTTCATCCGCTTGACCGCCAGCTCAACGCTCCATTCCTCCCGGGGAGTGTATCTCTTCGCCTTTTCATAGCCGATAAGCACCTTCAGGGCTCCGGCAGCCATGGCGTCCAGCTCCTTCTGGCCGGGGATGAAGATACAGGGGGCTATCCAGGAGACCCTTTCGCCAACCCAGTACATCAAGATATCAGAGCGGGAGAGACCGCCGGAGAATACTATGAGGTCCACCCGCCCGCGCAGGGTGGTAGCCATGGCTCCGATCTCCTTGGCAATCTGGTAAGCCATAGCCTCAAAGATGAAGCGGGCTTTCTTGTCTCCCCTCTCTATCATCTTCTTTATCTCCAAACCGCTGTCGGTGCCCAGATAGGCGTAAAGCCCGCTCTCTTTGATGAACTTATTGAAGAGAGCATCTTCATCCAAAGCGCTGGAGAGGACATAGCGAATCAGGTCGTAAGTGGGAAGCGCGCCCACTCTGCGTGGGGTGAAAGGACCCATGCCGAGTAGGGCGTTGTTGACATCAATTACCCTGCCCTTTTTGTGGGCGGTGATGGAGATGCCACCTCCCAGATGGCAGACGATCATATTGAGGTCGGAATATTTATGTATCAGCTTCTCGGCGGCGATGTGGGCTACGGCGCGGATGTTTAGGGCGTGAAAGAAGCTCTGGCGGACGATCTCCGGGGTGCCGGAGATCCGGGCAAGGTCGCATATCTCATCCACCACTACCGGGTCCACGATGTAGGCGGGGATGGAGAGCTCCTTGGATATCTGCCAGGCAAGAGGCGCTCCCAGATTGCAAGGGTGCCGGTAGGGGGATTTCCTTATGTCGGCGAGCATATGTTCATCTACCAGGTAGGTGCCCCCCTCCACCGGCTTCATAAATCCCCCCCTGCCGACCACCGCATCCAGCCTGGATAGGTCCATACCCCGTTCGGCGAGAATTTTCAAGATCAGCTTCTGCCGGTAGCTGTATTCCTCATCCAGGTCGGCGAGGGCGGAGAGCTCTTCGGGCTTGTGCATAACCTCCTCTTCCAGGAGGCATTCCTCATTATGATAATAGCCCACCTTGGTGGACATGGAGCCGGGATTGATGGTCAGGATATAAAAGTCGTCCTCATGCATGGCGTTGAGTTGGTAGGAGAGAGGAAATTTGCAGAATTATACGATAGTTGGTGGATATAAACAAGTGAAAAAACTCCTAAACTACTTAACATTATGTATTGTTATTATCGCTATCCTCACCGTCAAATAACCCTATCTGCTCCTTCAGGTCCTTTGGGGGGGAGTAGCCCAGCTGCTGATAGACCTTCTCCAGCGCCACCCGCCCCCGGCTGGTTCTGCCCAGAAAGCCGATCTTTAAAAGATAGGGCTCCACCATATCTATCAGGGTGTCCTCCTCCTCTTGCAGGGTAGCTGACAGTGCACCTATCCCCACCGGACCCCCGTTGTAATTCTCAATTATCACCGACATCAATCTACGGTCCAGCTCATCCAAGCCCAGATGGTCTATGCCGATCATCTCCATTGCCCGGTTGGCGGATTCTGTGGTGATGCTCTTCTCACCTTTGACCTGGACATAGTCACGCACCCGTTTGAGCAGACGGTTGGCGATGCGGGGAGTGCCCCGACTGCGCAGGGAGATTGCCCGGGCGCCGCCGTCATCCAGCTCTACTTGTAGTATCTTTGCCGAGCGCTTGATAATTACAGCAAGCTCCTGTGGGGGATAGAAGTCCAGATGGTGGAAGATGCCGAAGCGCTCCCTGAGCGGTGCGGTCAGCATCCCTGCTCTGGTGGTGGCTCCTACCAGGGTGAAGGGCTTTATGGAGAGGCGAATGCTTTTTGCGTGGGGACCTCTCTCTATGAGCACATTTACCGCAAAATCCTCTATTGCCGGATAGAGGAACTCCTCCACCACCCGGGGCAGGCGGTGAATCTCATCAATGAACAGTATGTCCCGGTGCTTGAGGTTGGTCAAAAGCCCTATCAGGTCCGCCGGTCGCTCAAGAATCGGTCCCGTTGTTACGGTGATACTCACCCCGGTCTCGTTTGCCAGGCAGTGAGCCAGGGTGGTCTTGCCCAGCCCGGGTGGACCGTGCAGGAGGATGTGGTCCAGGGGTTCTTTGCGCCCTCCAGCAGCCTGGATGGAGATGCCCAGATTGGCGATGACCCGCTTCTGACCGATGAACTCGGAGAGCCTCTTGGGACGCAGGGGGATGAAAAGCTCGTCTTCCACCCCTCGCCTGGGTGAGATGATGTCATGGGGAGACATGCTGGATTTATGCTAACATTATATGGGGCTTTATGCAATCTGTTTTGATGAGGTTTTATATTGTGCTGACGGAGCGGGAAATAGGTTGTTTTTGCAGATAAGGATATGATAAGATTTTTATTGGCTGAATTATTTAAACCTTAATTTTCCAGGAGCAGACTATGGCTAAAACCATGACCGCCCTGCGCAAGACCAGAGGAGAAGCCGGCGCCGAGCTCTGCCAGATTCCGGTCCCCGAACCAGCCGGCAACCAGGTGCTGGTCAAGGTGGAGGCTACCTCCATCTGTGGCACCGACCTCTCCCTATACAACTGGAATGAGTGGGCTCGCAGTCGTATCAAGGATGAGGAGCTTCCCCGCACCCTGGGTCACGAATTTGCCGGTGAAGTGGTGCAGGTCGGCGATTGCGTATCCCGCATCAAAGTCGGTGATTTCGTCTCCGCAGAGACCCACATCCCCTGCTTCAACTGCCCCGCTTGCCTGAACCGTCAGTTCCACATATGCGGAAATTTGAAGATACTAAGCCTGGATACCGAGGGTTGTTTCGCCCAGTATGCTCTGGTGCCGGAGGTGGTCTGCTGGGTAAACGAGCGCACCATCCCTCCGGAGATAGCCTGTCTGCAGGAGCCTCTGGGAAATGCGGTATATTGTGCTCTGGTGGAGCCGGTTACCGGCAGGACGGTGCTCATCCTGGGCGACGGTCCCACCGGGCTACTCGCCACCGCAGTCTGCAAGGTGGCTGGGGCGGCGTATGTCGCCACCGTCGGTCAGCAGGAGTATCGGCTGGAAATTGCCAGGAAATTCGGCGCCGACCGCACCATCAACCAGGCTGAGGTGGGCGACGAAGGGGTGGAGGAGCGGGTGCGTCAGGACCTGGAAAAGTTCTACGAGGGGCGCTACGGCGTGGATGTGGTGCTGGAGATGGTCGGCGCTGAGGAGACGGTCAATATGGCGCTCAATCTGGTGCGCAAAGGGGGGCGCATCTCCGCCTTTGGTATCACCAAGAAACTGAAGATAGAAATGAACTACAACGACGGCATCGTCTTCAAGGGGGTGGACATTCGGGGCATAAACGGGAGAATTATGTTTGATACCTGGTATCTGATGAAGAACCTGCTCACCTCCGGCAAGCTGGACATAGCCCCCATACTCACCCACAAAATGCCCCTGGCGGAGTTTGAGGAGGGCTTTCGGCTGATGAACGACTGGCCCCGCCAGTGCGGTAAGGTGGTGTTTCTGCCCTGGGGATAGGGGGTAGTGACTATAGATGAAACGGTGAGCAAACCTAATAAAGGAGATGATTTAGATGTTGATGGTAAGGATTTTGCTGGCTTTTCTGGTTGCTGTGTTCCTTCTTTCTCTGGCTGGTTTGGGTCTCTGCCAGGAGGAGGGTGAGGTAGTGGCTCATCCGGAGCCAATCCCCGAAATCTCCAGCTCCGAAGAGGTAACCGCCTTTCCGACTATAATTCCCGAGATAGCCGAATCAACTGGAGAATTGGCTCATCCGACGCCGATTCCAAAGGACGCCGACTCCCCCGACGAGGAGTGACCTGTCTGGAGGACTTAACTGCTTATCCGGTTTTTAAAGGGAGTTAATCCAGATATTGAAAAAGGGCCACAGGACACCATTGCAGGATTTACCGACTTTTGGTATTTTGTGGCTGATGAGGCTGACATAAATTACGGGTGGGTCTTTGGAGCTTATATTGCCATTGAGTATTATTTTGACTGGGGGGGTTAGGGAGGGTTATCAGTAGAGGAGCAAAAAACCCGCAGCCTCAAGGCTGAGGGTTTTTTGCTTATGCAGAACCGGCGATCTTACGATTAAAACTCCTGCGGGGGGAATTCCTTTTCCCTCTCCTTGTACTGCAACCGCTTTGTCTCCAGTTTGCGCATTCCCTTCTTGATTAGCTCTGCTGCTTTCCTGCAACTGAGGCGCATCTTCTCGTCAAAGTCGGTTGAGGCGATCTCCTCAAGTTTCGGGACCAGGTGGGAGACCGATTCGGGGCGCAGACGCCCCATCACCTTGAGGAAATCGGGAATCTCCCGGCGGGTTCTGCCGCCGCCAAACTCCAGTTGGTGGGTTATCGCTGGAACCGCCTTATCTGCCAGAGGAGGGTCGCCCTGGAGGATGTTCTGCATGGCGAAGACGGCGCCGGCACGGACATTGTCCTCGCTGTCGTTCATCAGCTCGACGATCTGGTCCACTATTTGGGGGTCAAAGAAGGAGGCGTTGGCACGTATCATCCATCCGATTGAGGAGGCGGCAGTCATGCGCACCATACCGTCCTCATGTTTGAGTGCCGAGGTGATTTTGGGAAGAAGGGGGGAGATTTCAGGGACCAGTTTGGTCTTGTAAAGGATGATGCCCCAGCGAAATATTGCCTTGCACAGGCTCTCGGGGTCGGTGGAGAGCTCATCCCACAGCTGGCCGGTAGCCTCTATCCAGGGGCTTGCTCCTTCTTCCTTTATCTTACCCGGCTCCCTGAAAAAAGTGTCCAGCTTGTTCAGGAGTTCTTCTACGGTTACAGTCATAAAAAGTGAACACCTCAATGTTTCGGTTGTGGGGAGGAAATTTCAGCCTTCGTTCAAAAAAATACCGAGAGGCTATTACTTATATATTATCGGCAGGTTCTGGAGGAAGGCGGGTCTTTTTTGACCCGTTCATCGGGAGGACCGAACATCATATCGGTATTGGTACCTTTCAAGTATAACATTATCAGACCGGGTTGTCCAGTGAAAAATATTATCTCCTTGAGAATGGAAGACCCGTGTGTTATGGTAGTTAACCAAAGGATTTTATGGGGGTACAAAATGGAGAAGAAGATTATCGCCCTGGTTGCCCACGATCGCAAGAAGACCGACATAGTGATGTGGGCTAACTTCAACCGGGGGAAGCTGTCCAGGTGTCGTCTGGTGGGCACCGGCAAAACCGCTGAGCTGATAAGGCAGAAGACCGGCATGGAGGTGGAGGAGATGCTTCCCGGACCCCAGGGCGGAGATGCCCAGATCGCCGCCAGGGTCGCCGAGGGAAGTGTGGATGCGGTCATCTTCCTGCGTGACCCCCTGGGAAAGCACCCCCACGACCCGGATATTAATATGCTCATGCGTGTCTGCGATGTGCACAATGTTCCCCTGGCAACCAACCTGGCCGCTGCGGACTTGATTATCACCGCATTTGCTGTGGAGTGAGCCAAGCGTTTATGTCCCCCTTGAGAATATCAAGGTTGACTTCCTCCAGCCGAGACCAATTTAATCGGCTGGTTGCGGAAAAACAACCCCACTCCGTTCTCCAATCCTGGGAGTGGGGAGAGCTTAAAGCCGGCTTCGGCTGGCAAGCCCATCGTCTGCTGGTGGAGAGGGATGGAGACGAGCTGGCGCTGACCGTCCTGGAGCGGAAGATGCCCCTACTTCCCCGCTCCATCCTTTACTCGCCCCACTGTTCTCTGATAGGGGAGGATATCACCGAGGCGGTAAGCGAGTATCTGCGAGATGAATTTTCACGGGGTGTGGTGTGGAAGGTGGAGCCGGTGGAGGGAGTTGAGGCGGACTATTTGAGGGGGCTGGGTTTTAGAGAGGGGAGCCGCGTCCAGCCCAAGACCACCCTGCAGTTGGACCTGACCGAAAGCGAGGAGGGACTTTCCGCCCACCTGGAGCGCAAAACCCGCTACAATGTGGGGCTTGCCGGCAGGCGTGGGGTTGAGGTGCACCAGCAGAGAGGGGAAGAGGGTTATCGGGTCTTCATTGAACTTCTGTTGGAGACCAGCAAACGAAAGGGATTCCTCATCCACGCCGAGCCCTACTATCGCCACATGTATGAGCTGTTTGTGAAATATGGTCCGGGGATGATACTGAACAGCTATTATGAGGGTGAGGCGACCGCATGCGCCTTCATCCTCCGCTTCGGTAGCTACGCTTATTATGTATTGGGTGCCAGCTCACCGCGCCACTCCCGCCATAAGTCCAGCCAGCTTCTGCAGTGGCGAGCAATCCTGTGGGCAAAAAAAGATGGAGCGAAGGTATATGATTTCTGGGGGGTGCCACAAAATCCCAGCCCCAAGAGCCACCTCTGGGGGGTGTATAACTTCAAGAAGGGTTTTGGTGGGCGAATAGTGCACCGTTCGGGAGCCTACGACCTGGTGCTGAGGGAGTGGTCTTATGGGTTGTGGAAGACGATGGTTGGAGCGTATAATGGTATTCGCAACTTCAGAGCCCGGGGAAGTTTCAGAGACCCGTTGGAGGATTAATAATCCAATGTGAAGTGATGAAAGGTGCGCTTCTTGGCGCATCTTTTTTAATATATTCAACAGAGACCTTGAAATATTAAATATTAACATTAAAAATCGTAATATTATGCTTTACATCTTCAAGGTTTTATGCTAAATTATCAAGCGAAAGGAGGCATAAATGGCACGAATTAGCTGGAAATGTCCTAACTGTGGCGACCGGATGGTGGTCACCGGTCTGCAGTGTATCTCCTGCGGGGCTGAGGTCAGCGGGCAGTTCGGCCCCTGCCGTTTCTGCGACCTGGATGAGGGGGAGTTGAGCCTCCTGTTCGCCTTCCTTGCCGGCAGGGGAAACATAAAGCAGGCGGAGAAGTCACTTGGCATCTCCTATCCCACCGTTCGCTCCCGGCTGGACGCCTTGCTGGAGCGGCTGGGACTGTCCGTAGACTTCAAGCCCCGACCAATAGCGAAGGATATTCTGGACCGCCTGGACCGGGGGGAGATAAGCGTGGAGAAGGCTTTGGGTCTTCTTGAAGGGAAGGGCGAGGTGAGCCGGGGGAAGAAGAGAGTTGGCGGTAAGAAGGTTAAGAAGATAGATAAAAAGAAAGGAGAGAAGGATGAAAGAGGAGAAAAAAAAGATTCTGGAGATGCTAAAAGAGGGAAAGGTAAGCGTGGATGAGGCGGAAAGACTGCTCTCGGCTCTGGAAAGTAGTAAGGAGGAGGACCTGCCTGAAGGTGAGCAAAGACCCAGGACCCGTCTGCACATACAGGTCTTTGAGGGTGATATGGAGGAGCCCAAGGTCAACGTTTGTCTGCCCTTCAAGCTGATCAAATGGGGCTTGCGCTTCATACCCAAGGAACACTCCGACCTGAGCATCAACGAGAAGCAGATAAGCTACGACGAGCTGGTGGAGATTTTGGACAGCGCGGAGATAGGCGAGCTGGTGGAGGTCTTTGACAACGAGAAGAAGACCAGGGTGGTAATCAGAGCCACCTAAGCCTCCCCGGAGCGGTAAACCTCATCAGCCGCTTTTGCCGTCTGGAAGTGAATTTGAATGGTGTCCGCAGGTCTCTGGGCGTAGCCCCCGGCGAGCAGTATTACCGCCCCACAACCGGCTTCTTTGCTTTTGGAGAGGACTGAGCGGTCTCGCCTAAATAATCCCTCCATAGTGAGAGAGAGCCCCCCCAGCGTGTCATAAATATAAGGGTCACCCCCGGCGATGTAGAAGACCAGCCCGGGGCGCTCTTTTTTCATAATGGGGGGAAGGTGTTTTTCAAGCAGGGCGATGTATTCATCATCGTCGGTGCCGTCGTCCAGTCCCAGGTCCAGGTCGCTTTTCTGCTTGATGGGGTAGTTGTTCTCCTGATGGATGGAGAAGGTGAAGACCGAGGGGTCTTGTTGGAAGATGAAGGCGGTGCCGTTGCCCTGGTGGAGGTCGCAGTCCACCACCACGATTTTATCCTCAAATCCACTCCGGCGCAGGGCTTGGATGGCTATGGCAATATCGTTGAACAGGCAGAATCCCTCGGCGTGGTCCGGGAAGGCGTGGTGCAGACCTCCGCCGATGTTCATCACCGCACCGCCTTCCCTTGCCTTCTCGGCGGCGACTATACTTCCTCCCACACCGAGGATGAAGGCGTCAACTATCTCCTGAGACAGGGGAAGCTCACCGCTGATGGTGGCTGGGGTGTAACGGATGTTGAGGATGTCGTTTAGATATTCGCTGGTATGCACCAGGGCGAGCTCCTCGCTGGTCGCCGGGCGGGGGGGGAGGGTGTTGTCAACGCCCGCTACACCCTCACTTACCAGCTTATCGTAGAGCAGGTGGTAGCGGTCAGTGCGAAAGACATGACCGTGTAGGTCGGCGTAGTAGTCCTGGGAATATACGAAGTGCACTTTTTCCCTCCTTATCTTCTTTAGGTTTTATTATAGTCTGCAGAAGGCTTTATGTCAAAGCGAAAAATTCTCCCTTTTCTGGGAACATTTGGTGGTTTTTGTGCGTATATATTTTAAACGAAGCTCTGGAAATGAATGTCTCTTTTAGCAAGGGTCCTGTGATGTAATCGTGGGATGGTAAAATTATTTTTTTATGCGTAAGCTGAATGGTTTTGACATCAGGGGTTTATTAGTGTATAATTGTGAATAGACAGAAAGAAGATAAGGAGGATATTCTTTATGGCGGGTATGAGCGCAAGGGAATGGAGCCTTCTGGCTATTGTGGGGGTTGCCTGTGTGATAATCGGTTTGGTAATCTCCGCTTCTCTGGACCTATCCCCAAAAGCAGTCAGCCAGGAGCTGGATGAGGAGGCGTTAAGGACACTGGACCAGTTGTCCGCCGCCTATATGTATGTGGCTGAGGTGGTCAGCCCGGCGGTGGTCAACATTACCACCACCACTACCGGTCAATATCAGAGTTTCGGTGGTTTTCCGCCCGACTCCTTCAATTTCTTTGGACCTTTTGGGGATTTCTTTGACCAATTTCCCAGAGAGTATAAGATGCAGGGGGAGGGAAGCGGGGTTATCGTCTCCTCAAACGGCTTGATTCTGACCAATAACCATGTAATTGTCAATGCCAATGAGATTACCGTTCGGTTGATAGACGGTCGGGAGTTCATGGCTGATGTGGTGGGCGCCGACCCCAAGACGGATATCGCCTTAGTCCAGATAAAGGGCGGAGATCTACCGGTTGCCGTCCTGGGCGATTCCGATGAAGTCCAGGTGGGACAGATAGTGTTAGCCATCGGTCATCCCTTCCACCAGTCGCATACGGTCACCCAGGGGATAATCTCTGCCAAGGGACGCTCCAATGTGGGACTGGCGGAATACGAGGATTTCTTCCAGACCGATGCGGCCATCAACCCCGGCAACAGCGGTGGCCCGTTGATAAACCTTAAGGGCGAGGTCATCGGCATCAACACCGCTATCGCCTCCGCCACCGGTCAGTATGCCGGTGTGGGCTTCTCCATCCCCATCAATATCTGCAAGGATATTATGCAGCAACTTCTGGAGAGCGGTAAGGTTACCCGGGGTTGGCTGGGGGTTTATATCCAACCGGTGGATAAGGACCTGCAGGAGCAGTTCGGGTTGGAGACCCGTGAAGGAGCTTTGGTTGCCGAGGTGATGGAAGACAGCCCGGCGCAGAAAGCCGGGATTGAGCGGGGGGATATAATCGTTGGCTTCAACGGCGAGAAGGTCAAGGGGGTCAACGAACTGCGCAATATGGTGGCGTCTTCCGAGGTGGGTCTGGAGGCTAACCTGGAGGTCATCCGTGACGGGAAGACAAAATACATAAAAGTGAAGCTGGGTGAACTGCCGGAGGACATACCCATGCAAAAGATGGAGACCTTGCCGACTGAGCAGACACTGGGTATGCGGCTGCAGGAGCTGACTCCGGACCTGGCAGAACAACTCGGTTACAGCGGTGAGAAGGGTCTTTTGGTAATTGAGGTCGCTCTGGGCAGTCCTGCCGATAGTGCCGGTATAATGCGTGGAGACCTGATAATTGAGGTGGCTCGCAGGGCGGTAATCACTATGGATGATTTCCGGGAGGCGTTGAGTTCGGTAGCCGAGGGGGAAGGCATCCTCATGCTGGTCAAGAGTGGAGATTATTCACGTTATGTGGTGGTGACTTCGCAGTAGCTCTTAATTCCGATGGACGGCATAAGGGGAGCATCGCTCCCCTTATTTTTTAATATAGAACATCGTGGGGGAAATAGTTTGATTTTTATGGGCGCATATCATAATATTTCTTCTTGGCTTTAATGTGGGCAGATATGGGTTATCTTTGCCGGAGAGGGATACTTGAAGAATGGTTAAGCAAGATTACTATCAAGTTCTGGAGGTATCGCAGAGCGCCTCGCTTGAGGAGATAAAAGCCGCCTACCGCCGGCGGGCTAAGGAGTGCCATCCGGATGTAGCCAAGGGGGACCCCAACGCCGAGGAAACCTTCAAGGCTTGCACTGAAGCCTATGAGGTGCTCAGCGACCCCCAGAGGCGTCAGCTATATGATGCATACGGACATGCAGGACTGGAGAGCAGTGGCTATCGGGGCTTCGCCCATGTAACTATTGAGGACCTCTTTGAGAACTTTCCCTTCGCTGACTTGCTCAATGGAATTTTCGGCTTCGGTGGTTTCGGCACAAGGCGCACTCGCCGCCCCCGGGGACCACAGATGACCAGAGGAGCGGACCTGCGTTACGACCTGACCTTGACCCTGGAGGAGGCTGGCGAGGGCAAGGAGGTGGAGATTGAGGTGCACTGCAATGTCCCCTGCCAGGAGTGTGGGACCACCGGCTCCAAGGGAGTGGACCCGGAGGGTGGTTATGTTCCCTGCCCCAACTGTGGAGGGAGTGGAATGGTCGCCCGCAGTCGTGGGTTTCTTTCCATCGCCAGCGAATGCCGCAATTGCGCTGGTGCGGGTTATGTTCTTAAAGACCCCTGTCCCCGATGCAACGGCGAGGGGCGATTGCTCTCCAAGAGGATATTGAAGATGGATATTCCCCCGGGAGTGGACGACGGTTCGCGCTTAAGGCTTTCCGGCGAGGGAGAGGTGGGCAAGCTGGGTGGACCGGCTGGAGATCTGTATGTGTTCATTCATCTACAGGAACACGACCTTTTCCGGCTAGTAGGAACTGACCTGCACTATGACCTGGAGGTCAGTTTTCCCCAGGCGGTCCTGGGGGATAGATTGAGGGTTCCCACGCTCAACGGCGAGGCAAAGCTGGACCTGCCCGCTGGAGTGCAGAACGAAGAGGTCATGCGGATAAAGGGAGAGGGGTTTCCCCACATGAGGGGAAAGGGAAGTGGAGACCTATTGGTTCATGTAAATGTGGTGACACCAAAAAAGGTGAAAAAAGAAGAAAAAGAGCTTTATAAAAGGCTCAGAGACCTTGAAAAGGAGAAAGAATAATGAGAAAGATTTCGGTTGTAACGTTTTTGGTTCTGACCCCGCTTGTGGCTTTTTTTGTTGGATGTGGGCAGAGGGGGGAGGAAGCCCGGATAAACACCCTGCTTGCAGAAGCGCAGGCTTACAAAGAGGCGGGCCTTGATGGTAAGGCGGCTGATGTTTATGAGAGCATCACAATTCTTTATCCGGACTCAGAATTGGCAAAGGAAGCGGAAAAGAAGCACAGCGATTGTCTTAAGGAGTATTACTTCAAAGAGGCTAAACATAAGGTGGCACAGGACGACCTGGTCGGGGCTACGGAGGCGTTGCAGAAACTGTTAGCCCTGGACCCGAAGCATGTGGAGGGCAACTATGCGGTGGGTTGGGTCTATATGAGGGTAGCTATGGAGAACCTGATGGCCCTTGAGGACCCCTCCATACCCAGTTGGCAGAAGGAGATTTATTACATTCAGGTGGAAGGCTTGATGGAGTTGGCAGAGTCCCAGTTCCAACTATGTCTGAAACTGGATGAGAGTAATTATTCTGGACATAAGGGAATGGCTCACATATATGCCGCCCAGAATGATATGGAGAAAGCGCTGAAGGAGATAATGGAGGCGGTGGAGCTTGCCCCCGATGCCGAGCGCAAGGCGTTGTGCGGTGAGGTGCTGGCCCAGTTTTATCTGGGTGGCGGAGAGGTTGGGCTGGCTGTCGCTACTATGGATGACATCATCAAGGAGAACCCCAACCGGGGTGAGAGCTATCTGACCTACGGCGCCATCTATGAAACTCAGGGGGATTACGATAAAGCAATAGAGTTATTTGAGGAGGGACTGGGCAAGGACTTCAACGAACTCAGCTTGAAGGGTCGGATACTTGCCGAAATCTCCTACTGCTACGGAGAGAAGAAGGAGTATGAGAAGGCCAAGGAGGCGCTGGGAAAGGCGCTCATCTATGACCTGGACAATCCCGATTATATTCTCCAGTACACTCAGCTTTACAGTTATTCACTGCCCGTTCCGTAAAAGGAAACTGGCGGATAAGAAAATAGCTGTCAAACCTCCCTATGTTTAATCGCAAGGACAGGGAAAGACTGGCTCGCATCCTTGAGGATGAGATTTATCTCTATGAGCCGAGAGGAGGGGGTCGCTACCAGATAGCCCTTCTCTTCCCCAATACCTATTCGGCGGGCATGTCCAATCTGGGCTTCCACATCCTGGAGCTGATACTTCGTTCCAATGAGGATGTTTACCTGGAAAGGTTCTTCTACGAACCCAGATTGCGCCCGCTGGGACGGAGTCTGGAGAATGGTATTCCCTTAAAGGATTTCAAGATGGTGGTGGCTACCGCCCCTTATGAGCTGGACTATCGTAATCTTCTGGAGATGCTGAAGGGCGGAGGGGTTCCTCTGCATACCCAGCAACGGGGCGAGAATATACCCTTGGTTATTGTGGGGGGGATTGCCCCATCTGCCAATCCGGAACCGTTGGCTGATTTCGCCGACGCGGTATATATAGGTGAGGCTGAGGCGGTCTTCAGCTCGGTGGTGGATATGGTCATCAAATCCCAGCACCTGGGGCAGTCACGAAAGCACGTACTATTGGAGCTGGAGAAATTTGACGGCGTCTATATCCCCTCACTTTACCAATCCATCTTCCGTGGCGAGCAACTCGCCTCCTTCCATCCTCTTATTGGTGGGGTCAGGGAGTCTGTGGTGCGAACTTACATCAAGGACCTGGAAAAGTATCCCTATCACACCCAGACGCTAACTCCCCACACCGAGCTTTCCAATATGGTCCTCTTGGAGCCGTGCAGGGGCTGCAATCGTGGTTGTAGTTTCTGTATGGCGGGATGCGGGTATCTTCCCTTCCGCAGTCGTAGTCTGGAGAATGTTTTGGCTATGGTGGATGGAGTGGGAGATAAGGGCGGACGCTTCGGGCTGGTGGCTACCTCGGTCGGCGACTACCCCCACCTGAAAGAGTTGTTCAAGGAGATGAAGAAGCGGGGCTTTTCTGTGGGCATCTCCTCGTTCAGGGCGGACATTATGGATGGGGAGAGCCTGGAGGTGCTTCACCAGTTAGGACAGAAGACCTTCACCATCGCTCCCGAGGTGGGAAGCGACCTCACCCGTAAAGAGATAGGCAAGGGGTTGACAAACCAGCAGATAATGGAGTTCGTCCAGCTCTGTAATCAGCTCGGGGTGGGTGCGGTGAAGTTCTATTTCATGTTGGGCATCTCCCCGGACCTTGCGGAAGAGGCTCAAGCGATGCTTGACCTGGTCTTTGAAATTGACCGCAAAGCCAAGTTTGAGATGGCAATTAGTTTGGCTCCATTTGTGCCCAAAGCCCACACTCCTTTTGCTCTGCGCACCACCCACCAGGTGGCTACATTGAAGCGGGAAGCGAATCGGATTGAATCCGCACTGAGGAAAAACCATATCTATGATTTTCGCCCCGACAGCATTCGTTTAGCCCGTGCCGCCACTTTACTCTCTCTGGGAGACCGCAGAGCGGGCAAGTATCTGGAAAGCGTGGTAGCCCAGGGCTCCTGGCTTAGGGTGCCGGGGGAGTTTGATGATGTCATCCCCAGAGAGGGGAGCTACCTGCCCTGGAAGCATATAGATTGGCAAGGAAAGGGTTTTGATTGAGGCGGTTGTCGTTTGGATTGTCAACAGAGGAAAGGGAAGATGAAGGCAAAGATTGATGAGATTTGCAAGCAGGCGGAGAAATTTCTAATGGAGATCTTGGAGGAGGAGTATCTTGCCGGTGCGGGCATCTCCGAGACCATAGACACCGATTCCATCTTTGCAAAGTATTCGCAGTTGGCTGAGATGGAGAGTTTTTTCGCCCTGCGGGAGTATGCCTCGTCGGTTACTGACGGGGAGGAGAAGCGGAAATTGGGCTACCTGTTGGAGTTTTGTGGTCAGTTTCTGGAGGGTTTCGCCAGCCGTAAGCTGAAAGACAAAATTGACAACACCGAAGCCAACCAGACATTGGAGTTTGACGGCAAGACCCACTTCTTTCGTATGTCCCAGGTGCTTGTGCGCAATATCGCTGAGCGGGGAAAGAGGCGGGAGCTGGAGGACCTGATTCTTGAAATAGTCGCCAAGAACAACGGCTTATATCTGGATTATTGGCGGTTTGGTCATCGGATTGCGGGGGAGCTGGGCTATGGGAGCTATGTCGGCTACTGTGAGGACCTGGGCAGGCTGGACCTCGCTCAGTTGGAGCAGATTACCGCCGATTTCTTGAAGGGGACCGAGGAACTCTTTCGGGACAACCTGAAATACCAGGTGGACAAGGTATTGGGCATCCCCTTAAAGGAGCTTGAGAGACACGATTCGCTGTTCCTCTTCCGAGCCACCGCTTACGACCACCTCTTCCAGAAGGGGCGGATGCTTCCGGCTGTAGAACGCTGGGCGGGAGATATGGGCATAGATATGAGAGCAGAGGGCAATATCCAGTTTGACCTGGAGCAGAGGGACAGAAAGCGCCCCCGAGCTTTCTGCTGTCCCATAGAGATTCCCAACCGGGTGGTTCTCACCATTATGCCCCAGGGGGGTGTGGAGGACTATAAATCATTTCTGCACGAGCTGGGTCACTCCCTGCACTTCGGATACACCAACGGAAGTCTGCCTATGGAGTATCGCTATCTGGGGGACAACTCGGTGACCGAGAGCTTTGCCTTCCTCATAGAACACCTATCTCAGAATCCCCTGTGGCTGAGCCGTTACCTGGGCCAGGAGGACTACTCCGAATATATTCGTTTTGCCTTCACCAATCTGCTGTATATGGTGCGCCGTTACAGCGCCAAGTTCTCCTACGAACTACAGCTCCACGACGGCAGCCCGGTAGGTGAAGAGCGAGCCGACCTTTATGCCAGGCTATTGAGCAAAGCCTGTCTCTGCGAATATTCCCCGATATCCTATCTTGTAGATGTGGATGCGGATTTTTATGCGGCTCGTTACCTGCGCGCCTGGCTCTTTTGGGCTCAGCTGGAGAATTATCTGCGGGAGAAATATGACCGGGATTGGTTTAGCAACCCCAAGGCGGGAGAGTTCCTGATGGAGGGACTGTGGAGCCGGGGTCAGAAAGAATCGGCTGACGAGATGGCTGTAGAACTGGGCTATGACGGGCTGGATGTGGAATTCCTCATGGAGATGTTTAAGGGTAATC
>Ga0114919_10000635_pt1 | contig 27543 bp, 26 predicted proteins | sample BlataG_FD_88682 | JGI IMG/M metagenome (GOLD analysis project Ga0114919, IMG submission 88682) | Deep subsurface microbial communities from Black Sea to uncover new lineages of life (NeLLi) - Black_00105 metaG | ecosystem: Environmental > Aquatic > Marine > Oceanic > Sediment | place: Atlantic... | reverse complement strand
TTTCGCACAATCTCTGCGTTATGCTCAAAAAATAATCCTCGGAATATCAAATATATGCCTGTGGTTATTTTTTTCGCATGCCTTGATCTTGAACGAAAATCCTCATTAATCAACAGACTCATAAATAAGGAAAAAAAATGAAGGAATTTTTAGGATATCATTCCGAATGGAATCTCGGTAGTCCCGGCGGCTGGGATTATCAGCGGGTTACTCAAATCATTGGAAAGGCGATATGGAACAGACTCAATGAAATTCGTCCCATGGAGGTAAAACTCGATTTTGACCACCCGCTGCTGTTCCCCATCAATGGTTTTGTAGACATGCTTGTTGAAGCTCATCGCTCCCGTGAAGGACGTAATTCCGGACTTATCGCCGTGGTCGCCGAAGAGGAGACTCTTGAAGATGTAACCGAAAACAAAAATCTTGCCTTGCGTCTGAATGAAATCCATGGACTGTCAGGCGCTCTGATGGCCCCACAGGAACTGGAACTCAATGATGGACGAGTATGCTGGAAAGGCCGGCCCGTTTCAATAATTTTCATGGATTTCAACACGGATGTTTTGCTGGCGCTGCATCGCAGTCACGACTTAAGTCCCGTTTTACAGGCGGTTCAAGAACGACGGGTCATCAATCCCCGGGGCACCGAACCGATTAATGTAAAAAGTATGTTCGAAGTTATAACGGGTCCTCACCGCAACAGGTTTCACAAAGAAATCGTGAGAAGAACCCCCTGGACCCGCCAATTTTATTCTCGCCGGACCTATAGCCCCAGGGGTGAAAAAATCGACGACCTGATTGAATGGACTCGATCGAACTGGGATGATTTAGTCCTTAAACCCGAGAGAGGTTATTCTGGAAAAGGCGTGCGGGTCGGGCAAATCAACAAGGATCCGGACGAAGCGATAAGTCTGGCGTTAAAAGAAAAAAACTATATCGTCCAGGAAAAAATTCCTCTGGCGCTCTGGGCCGAGGAAATTCCCGTATTGGAAAATGAACATGTGGTTATGGAGCGCTGCCAGACTGATTTTCGCTGCCTCATGGGAAACAAAGGCATGTTTGGATTTTTAGGCCGTTATGGAGGTGTACCCACGAATGTCGGCAGTGGAGGCGGGGTGCAGCCGCTGGGCGTTCTGGGTTCGGATATGCCTGTCCGGGAAGCGGTGAACAGAATTAATGAGGCTATTCTTAGCATTGAATACGAACTATTATCCGAAGTTGACCGGATACAGAAAAAAATGGCCCTGGACCACGAGTTTACATATCTCCTGGGTCCTATCAAAATTGCCCTGAGACCGAGAGTGATTACCCCTTATCAACTAAACGCTTTGGAAAACTATTGTACAAAATTATGGTCTGACTGCTTGACATTGGAAAAAATGTGGTTGGCCGGGGAACTGGATGAGATCGTTAAGATCGAAGAAGAGGAGTTGGAAATTGCTCGCATGCATCCCTGGGGCGGAAATCCTGCTATTATTGCATCGGACGGTCTGTTCAGCTTCGGGGCACACCCGGATAAGCGCTAACTTATTTTTTGCGCCGGAAGGACTGTGCAAGGTTTACTGAAAAAGATGAACATCGAACATCGAACGTCCAACATCGAATGATGAATGAAAGACAAAAACAAGGGCAAGAATTTCATTAAAAGAACTTAGGGAGACCCAAAGATGGTTAAAACTTATTCAGTAGGTACCATTAATTAAAAAACCTGAACTACTAAATGATATTATAGAGGAACCAGAAGATTTAATTAAGATTTTTGTTACGAGTATCAAAACGGCTGAAAAGAAAAATCAATAGCTGCTGAATGTTTGGTATTGGATGTTTGTTTTTCATTCGATTTTAGAATAATTTGAGGAGCGGAGCGACATCATTATTCGACGTTCGATGTTCAATGTTCGATGTTGGACGTTCATCTTTCAAAACAACTCTGTACGGCATAAATGTAACCTGTGAATGTTTACAAAACAACTTAGCGCTTATGGGGCACACCCTGACGGATAAGGAGTTTAACATGAGTATAACCGTAGATCCGGACTGGTGGAAAACCCTGTTTGATGAGGTCTATCTGATCACCGATGCCCGTTCGGTTTGTAACGAAGATATCACTCGCCTGGAGGTGGACGTTATCTGCGAATTGCTCCCGATTCGGAGCGAAAGCAAAATTTTAGATCTCTGCGGCGGGCATGGACGTCATAGCCTGGAGTTGTGTGCTCGGGGATTTTCGTGCTGCACGTTACTCGACTATTCACAGGTCCTGATTGATTATGCCAAAGCACGGGCCGCCGAATGCAACTTTTCCATAAAAGCCGTTCAATCCGACGCAAGGTGTACCGGATTTCCTGATGAAAGTTTCGACCATGTGATCATCATGGGAAACTCCTTGGGTTATATCAAAGGTTCCGCCGACAGCCAGATCATGGCAGAAGCTTACCGTCTGCTTCGCCCGGGGGGCTGGTTTCTTGTAGATGTGACGGATGGGGATGCCATCAAGCATACTTTCAATCCCGAGACATGGCATGAAACCGATGACCATACCGTGGTTTGCCGGAAACGTGAACTTAAAGGAGGTGCAATACATGCTCGGGAAATGGTTCTTAACAAGCAGGAGGGTTTAATTCGCGACCAGACCTATGCGGTACGCCTTTATGGATCACAAACTCTTGCATTACTTCTTGAAGAGGCCGGATTTCAACAGGTAACCGTCCGCACCGGCTTTTCACCGCATAAATCCAAAGGCGATTATGGCTTTATGAACAATCGCATGCTGGCCACCGGCCGGAAAATGTGAGTCACATCTTAGACTAAAAAATCTTTTGCGAGACCATCAAGAGTCCATTGAGCAGCTATTTAACGCCGGACCACTTTTGGCTTGAAACCTTCTTTCTCTAGCTCTTTTGCGAGTATTGCAGCCTCTTTTTCTGTGCGGAAGGCTCCGACCAGGAGCTTTATTTTGTTGTTGTATAATCTGTCCAGAACGCTGTAGGCCAGGTATCCTTTTAATCGAAGATCGGCCTCAAGTATTTTTAATTCTTCATCTTTAGAGGAAATCCCGATCTGAATGGCAAAGGGCATATTAACCACAAAGGCATGAACATACTCTTGATTTTTCAATTCAGAAGCCGCCTGTTGTGCTTCTTCAATGGTCCGATAAAATCCGGTGAATACACGATACCAATCTCCCTTTCCAGAAATATATGCATGGGAAACGAATCCGGAATTACCTTTGCTTCTTATTTTCATTGCTTCCCGAATAGATGCGTCCTTATTCTTACGAGAACTGACTTGAATCGTATAAGGATAAAAATCTTGATGTATGAGGGCATTGTGTCTGCTTGATTGCTGTGTGTTGTCTTGATCATTGTTAAGTTCCGAAGCCTTTTGAGCCAATTCGAGGGATGTGATGCTGTTAGTTTTATCTCTGCTCCGTTGCATCCGCACATCCACTTCTTTCATTTTCTTAAGCTCATCCCGGGCTTTTGCCAGTTCAGCTTCCAATTCCCCCAGCCGTTGGGTACCGGTCACTATATCGCTGGACTGTTTCCGAGTAACTGCAAGAAGTTTTTCCTTTTCTGAAACAAGAGAAAAAAGTTCGGCTTGCAAACCATTAATGCGTTCTATCATGGCAACATATAATGTTGCGTCCTCTTTCTCCTTAGAGGATATCGACAATCCGAGATAGACTTTCATCCAAAAAAGTGCTGCGCTGGTGTCGATTTTTGAGTTGGCCGGATGAATATTGAGCAATGCAGCCTTCCAAACCGCGCCTTTATAATAACTTGTGGAAGGATACCGCTCGGCCACAATCGCATACTCCCGGGCGGCCTGGTGATACGCTGATGAATCCTCCAGCGCAGCAGCGCGTTCCATGTGACTGCGGGCTTGCGATTCAAGCTTGAAACCGCGAAATTGTGACACACAACCGGCGAGGAAAAAGCATAAAATTATAACTGTTACATTACGGCCTTCCATGAGCAAGTCCTTACTCCTGATTCGATTCGGGTATTGCCGGGCCTTGAAATTCCTCGGGCGAGACCGGCAGTTCAACCGTAAATGTCGAACCGCCGTCAACGGTGCTTTCGGCATAAACTTTACCGCCGTGCCCTTCTGTAAATGCCTTGACAAGGGCCAAACCCACCCCGATTCCCCCGCTCTTTGTTCTGCCTGTATTGCCGGCTCTATAAAATTTTGTAAATACTTTGGGGAGTTCCTCTGGAGTGATCCCGATTCCCGAATCCTGAATCTCTATAAATGCACCCATGGTGCATGGCCCTATTTTCACCCTGACTTTTCCATGGTTTCCTGTGTATTTGATTGCGTTGCCGAGCAGGTTGTTGACGACGATAGATATTTTTTTTGCATCCACCATAACTTTAGAGGAAGGGAGTGCAACCAACTCTACAGTTATATTCTTACGTGCAGCAATGAGCTTTGCATCTTCAACAATAGGTTCAATGAGCTGCGGAAGATCTGTCCATTCCATGTAGTATTTCATCATGCCGGAATCAATCTTCGCGAGATCAAGATATTGTTTGCTGAAGCCTGCCAATTTTTTAATTCCCCCACGAATGGTGTCAAGCATCCGGAGTTGTTCATCATTCAGCGGACCCGAACTTTGGTTTTTCAACATGTCGTGTGTAGAGAGCATCACCTGTAATGGGGTTTGAAGCTCGTGCGAAATCTGCTGCATCATTTGAGTTCTATGTTTATTTATATTCTTGATTTTGACGCTCATGTTATTAACGGCATCGGCAAGCAAGGCCATTTCATCATTAGAAGAAACTTCGACCTGCTCAAAATTACCCCGCGCAATCTGCTCAGTCCCTCGTATAAGGTCATCTATAGGACTGGTGATGGTACGAGTAATAATCAAGGCGGCTAAAATAGCGGTCAGCAGGCTCCCGGCAATCAACAACAGAGCGACTTTGGCGGAACGGTCTGTCGATGTTTCCATCCTGAACATGGCATTCCCAATGGAAACCTGATTGGTGCTGATAAGGTGATCAAGAGACCTGTAAAGGGTTTTCAGGCTGTCCGACCTCAGGTTGTCACGTACCGGATTGTAGTTGGAATCTTGACTATCTCTCTCGCTTTGCATGCTGGCAACAAATGATTCATGGGCCTGGCGCATGTTCCTGATAAGGGAACGCTCTATCTCGTCTAATTGAGCCTTCAACAACGAATTCAAGTATTGGTCAAATCGCCGGCTCGATGCAACGAATATAGAAAAATAGGTCTCATCACGGGAGATAAGATATTTCTGGGCATAGCCGTTTTCATCTTGGAGTATGGCATCCAGTTGCTTGGCAAAATCTACTACCTGGACATCAGAAGTAAGGGTGATTTTAGCCGCATTCGAAACCGTATTCAACTCGAACAGGATAAAGGTGCTGGTAATGATCATTATAACGATAACGGCGCCAAAACCGAGCATCATCTTTCTGTAAATAGTCAGCTTCACAATGCTGAGGCTCCAAAGAATCTGTTTTGCATAAATACGGAAATAGGCTATAACCGGCTATAATTGCTATTCAGATATCAGAAATAAACCAGACAGTCAATTTGTAAACAACGAGAGACCTTTAAAAAAAGGTTCGATGAGTTAGCTTGGCTCATCCCGCCATGGCCGTAGAATAATGGAATACTGGAGAAGACCCGACTGGCTTAAGCGAGTAGACACGGGTTAATCTCGTAAACGGGCGAACCCGCCTTCGCTACATCAGACAGCGCCCTCAGCTTTGGGCTGATCACTCCGCCGGCCTTTAGAAGGGCTATTAAGGTATCTACGCTTTGGTTCACGTTTGCCCTGGCACATGCCTGCCTTATCTGAAAGGCATTGATAATATTAAAATGAGCAAGTCCGTTCATCTTCTTCAGAAGATCGGGTATTCGACTCCGTAAGGTTTCATCGGTATCTGAGAAGAGTTCCGTCAAAGCAAAGTCCGGATCCCACTGACCGGTTCGACGAGCGGATTTTATGAGGTATTTGACCACATTTGGCAGTTCATAAATCTCACCGTGATCCAACACGAGCAGGCGGTCATCCCATTCTCCGCATTTCGATGACCTGACCGGTACAAGCAGCCTCCATTCCCAGCAAAGGAGCAACACCTCTTCCGAGTTGCCCTCGCTTATTTCTTCAACTTTCGCAAAGGATATTCTGCCCTTCTCACAGGCATTGTTGATGATCAACGCGGTTTCGGCAGTCAACTCATCGGTTCCGAGAAAGGCGCTCAGTGCAGTTTGCAACCTTTGGATGGGATCACCGTCAGGATTTATTCCCCGGGATTCCTCTATAATATGTCCTTGCTTTGAAAGAAATTTGCTCATCATTTAATACGCCAGAACTTATTGAAAAGTTATTTACCTACTTATTGATGTCCCGGATGTCTTTTCCAATTGACCACGCATCCCCAATTTTTTTTCCGATGCCATGATAAGTTTTAGATGAAGTCGCATATATAATCGGTTTGACCTTTTCTATATCAGGATTTCCATTTGCATCCATTACACTCTCATCAACCTTGACATCAACAATTTCACCAATAAATTGGGTATGTAATCCGATTTCAAATGTATGAAGAAGTTTACATTCTAATATAAAAGGAAATTCTTTTATATATGGCGCGGTTACCAAATCACTTTTTATGGGTGTAAGACCCGTGGCTGAAAATTTATCCGATGTTTTGCCGGATGCCGATCCAAAATAATCACATTCTTTTACATACTTTTCAGAAGGAATATTTATAGTATATGCTTTGTTTTCTACAATATTATCAAAGCTGTATGTTGCTTTTCTCAGCGATACCGTAACGCATGGGGGCTCGGAACAGCAAATCCCTCCCCAGGCAGCGGTCATGGCATTTGGTCTTCCTGTTTTGTCATAGGTTCCAACAATAAGAACAGGGGAAGGATAGATTATTGTTTTTGCACCAATTGACTTTTTCATAATTAAGCCTCCATAAAATTGATATAAGATAACATGAACTTAGGGGCTTCACCCCAATTGGAATGATGGAGTAATGGAATGATAGAGCCCGCCGGTAATAAAATGTAACAAACAAGAAGATAAAAGGCAAGACAGTTATGGGTTTGTGTCAGGGTAAACGCATTTGATTTCGGTGCAGCGTAGCGACGGCGTGTTTCTCTTGGAAACCGACTGACTGTTTGAAGGGCTTTAGAACGCGTTAGCCCGAACCGAATGAAATTATGACTTAAAAAATCAATGGGATAATTTAGCGACGAATTGTTCTTAATAACTCTGGCGCGGCTCGGGCTTACGGGTGCTTAAGCACAGAGACCTTTGAAAAATGCTCAGTTTTGTTCAAGGCCAAGGAAGACGAAAATTTTAACCACAGGAATACATTGAGTATTTTGAGGATTAACCCACCAAAGTTCGGTGGCGGGTTAAAATTTGAGTCTGACGCAGGAATTGGGCAAAAGGGGGCGTTTTGCAAAAGTCTCGCACAAGTTTCAGTCGGTTGGAAAGAGATACACGCCGTCGTGGAGCGTTCTCCCTGTATTGCGATTCAAATGCGTTTGCCCTAATGTTTGTGTGATTGAACAGCGCTATGTGGAGGTGATGAGGTTGGTTCGGAGGGCAAGCCCAAGGCTCCCATACGCTGCCTTATTAAGGTTTCGAAGTAGCACGCCAAACCTTCACCCTTAAGTGCCTTGCATATGAAAGCCTCCGACTCGTGCAAGATTCAGGTTATTATCTTTTTTTCTTGGCAACCAACCGATTTATCCCGGCAGAGCAGTTATAATCGTAGGCGCTTTGACCATTTCATGAATTTGCCTTTTTGCGATTTTATACCGCTCGAAATAAATCTTTGCGACCTCCTTTAGAAATTTATATCCCAGTTCGGGATCGGCTTCACAAAGTTTGAGCAATTTGTCTGCATCAATTGCCATAACCTCTGAGTCTCTCAGGCAAACAGCCGTTAGTGTATATTCCTGCGGTTTCATGAAGCAGGCCGTGCCAAAAAGTTCGCCTCTCTCCCTTTTCTCAAAAGAAATCCCTATTTTTTCACCGGGTTCGAATCTATTCAGGCTGACCAATCCATTGATTACCACAAAAATGTGATCGGCCCGTTTACCTCTCTCGTAAACATGAGCATCCTTCTCGAATGTTTTTGTTTCTGTGATTTCCACCAGTTCTGCCAACTGTTTTTCTGAAAACACATTGAATATATCCAATTTTTTAAAGTCGTTAACTTCTACCATAACACTCCTCCTTTGCTTGCTGATGGTTATAAAGATTGTTTTAACTTCTCAATGCCTCCGGGCGTATGCTTTCCATTTTCTTTAGAGCAATAACCATACCAAAACGAAACGCCCCGAAACATATATTTAACTTACTGATATAATAGTAAATATGTGTTTTTTAGAGGTATTGTTATTAAATTTTGCAATGAATCGGTGTCAGCCTTTTTTACAGATTGTAAAGTTCAGGGTGCTTGCCAAACAAGAACGCCTTCATCTCGGCAACGTCATTTCCACGTTAAACGGATCTAAATTTCTTGTCCGATTTGGCAACCATACTGAAGATAGCCATAAACTGCATTTTTTGCGTCAACTTTTCATCACTCCGGGTTTCGGGTGTCAGTGTTTAGGACTTTCGCCACTGACACCTGATTACCCCTTCTAAACTTAAGGGCTCCCAGATAAAAACATTTGGGGTTTTGTGTAATAAACGGAATTTATCGACGAATTATTTATTACCGGCTTTATTAATTTTGTCCATAAGGGGGCAGGTTCATTTTTTCTGGGGAAATTTCCTAGGAGGGAAATTCCCCTATACAACAGGGAGAATATTCCCGATATGATAGGTCGGAACTTATTGAAAAATTACTTATTCTTTCCATAAATCTATGTCGATTAGGCCGAGCTTTGCAGCATAGCGTGTCAGTTCAACGATGCTATGTAGATCGAGCTTACGCATAATATTGTGGCGGTGGTTTTCGACGGTTTTAGGGCTGATGAAAAGTTTATCGGCAACCCGGCTTGTAGACAGCCCTTCGGCCAGCAGGACCATGACTTCCTGCTCGCGAGCGGTCAGCAAGTCGTAACCGCTACCCGTCACGGCTATCTGCTTTTCCGGCAATCCAATAAGCTTGTTTATCACTTTATGGGAAACCGAAGTGTCCATAAAATAATGTCCTTTTAACACATGTTCAATTCCCTCCAGGAGCTTATCTGCAGCCGAGTCCTTTATCAAATAGCCCATGGCACCGGACTGAAATGATTTTACGATATAGTCTATTTTGGAATGCATGCTGACAACCAGGATACGTGTTTTGGAGGAAAATTTTAAAATATCATCGATCAGCACAAGGCCTCTTATATCCGGCAGGGCCATGTCCAACAAAACCAGATCGGGCTTGAGTTCCCTGGCCATTTGAAGTCCTTTATGCCCGGTGCCTGCTTCCCCGACTATTTCGTACCTGGGGTTGTGCCCGATGATCGTCTTAAGGCCTTCTCGGAACAGAGGATAGTCGTCAATGATTAATATGCGCTTTTTCTGACTCATTTTTTTGCTTCTCAAAAAGAATTTTTATCAATAGTTTGGTGCCCTGCATGGGGCGTGATTGAATTGTCATTTGGCCGTGAAGCAGGTTGACCCTTTCTTTCATGCTTCGAAGTCCCAGCCGTTTCTCATTGCTTAATGCAAGTTCTCGCGCCTTTACATCAAAACCTTTGCCGTTGTCTTCAATGCGAAGGATGATATTCGGAGATGCCCCCATCAGCATTATGTTCACCTGTGTGGCATCGGCATGTTTGCGGATATTGTTCAGGCCTTCCTGAACCAAACGGTAAAGATGGATTTCGGTATTAGAATCCAGGTGAAACGAGTGTAAACCGGCTGATTGAAAGTCAATTTTCACTCCGTTTTTTTTAGAAAACTCTTCACAATAGATCTTAAGTGCCTCCACAATGCCCATATCCGCCAGAGCAGGAGGACGAAGATCATATGAGAGGTCTCGGACGGATCCGATGGCTCCTTGAAGGCTGTTTGAGATTGCCAGTAATTTTTCCTTAACATGGGATTGTAACCCCGGCTGATCCTTTAAAAGCATGTCACACTCAATTTTTGAAACCGAAAGGTCTTGAGCCAGCCTGTCGTGGAGTTCGTAGGAAATCATCTGCCGCTCACGTTCCTGGGCCTGTATCAGCATTTGAGAAAGGTTACGCACAAGATTTTCAGCTTGCTTGCGTTCGGTCGTGTCGTTGATAAAACCCTCAATCGCCACAATTTCCCCGTTTTGATAAACTGGCTGGATGTTATACTCATGATATCCATAGGAACCATTTTTTAAACATCGTTTAAATTCTCCCTTGAACGTCTCGCCGGATAGTGCCCGGCGAACATTTTCCCGGGATTGGTCCCTGCTTCCTTCCGGTTGGGTGAGTTCAAAGTTCTTACCGATAATTTCCCTGCTGGAATATCCGTGCATGCGTTCCCATTCGCGATTGACATACTGCCATAATCCATCTTTGCCAACCCGATAATAGCCAAAGGGGGCATTATCAACAATATCTCGAAATCTCTTCTCGCTTTGCTTCAGCGACTCCTCAATTTTTTTCTGCTCGGTAATATCCCTGGAAATCTGGATGAAGCCTGTAATTTTTTCTTTCTCACTGATTATAGGCACACTATAGGAATCGAAATACTTTCCCCCTAGCTCGGGATACTGCTTGGTATATTTTTCAATACGACCTGTTTCCCGGGCCTTCAGGGACGGACATATTCTACAGGGCGCTTCTCTGCCGCGTAGGGTCTTATAACAGAATTGGCCAATGACATCTTCAAGAGGAACATTTAAATCCGAAATAACTGTTTTATTGGCCCAGATGATTTTCAGGTCCGTATCAACATAACGAATCTGATCCAGGGAGGCATCAAGAATCGCCTGTTTCTGCCTTTCAGACTCTCGTAGGGATTGCTTAAGCTCCCTTTGGCGAACCACTTTCTCAATAACACTGGGCAGCAGGGTAAAAAAGTCCCCGGACTTAACCAAATAATCTTTGGCCCCGGATTTCATAGCCCGTACCGCAATATTCTCGTCTCCCTGACCGGTGATCATAATAACCGGAACATCTATATCCTGTTGATTTAACAGTTCCAAAAACTCGATACCATTCATGCCGGGCATGAGGTAATCCGTTATGATAATCGTGGGGTTGATTTGATCGAGCCGTTCAAGGCAGGTGTTTGCCTCCTGGAAATGAAACACCGAAGCGTATGGAAACTCCCTGGCAATGGCCAGCTTCATGAGGCTGAAATGAGCTTCTTCGTCATCAATGATCACGAGCGTTAACTCTTCCACTATCAAGCCTCCTTGTTCTTTAGGGTGAAAAAAAAGGTGGCCCCTTTTCCCGGCTCGGATTCCAGCCAGACCCTGCCTCCATGGTATTCGATGACTCGTTTTACGATTGCCAGTCCAACACCGGTTCCTTGTTCAAGCTTTTTTGCGGACGGCAGCCGCTGGAACACCTCGAAAATCTTTTCAAAATATATTTTCTCAATACCAACACCGTTATCCCTGACAAAGATCACCTTCTGGTCATCCTGCTCTCGAACTCCTACCTCAATTCGTGGAGAGGGGTTTTCCTTGCCAATATATTTAATTGCATTGGATAACAGGTTCTCCATGACCTGAATCAATCGCTTTTTCTCACCATAAACCAATGGAAGGTCTTGCGTAACGGTTACCTGAATATTTCTTGCCTCGATCTGAGGTTGAAGCGCTGTGACAGCTTCTTGGATTAAATCTGCCAGGGGAAATTCGGTCTTTTTTACCGTTAACCGCCCGATGCGGGAGAGTTCCAGCAAGTCGTTAATCAAAAGCTCCATCTTTTGGGTAGCATCACTGATATAAGTAAAGTATTTTTCGCAATCTTCAGGGATCAGATTTCCAAAATCTTCACGCAAAGCGCCCATAAACCCTTCAATGGTAACAATGGGCGTCTTCAGGTCATGGGAGACCGAGAATACAAAGGTTTCAAGTTCCGCGTTTTTGGCGGCAAGTTCCGTGAGCAGGGCCTCCAATTTCTTTTCATTTTTCTTTAACGCCTCTTGGGCGCGTTTTCGTTCACTGACTTCATGAAGGGCATGGTCTCTGGCCTGCCGGTACATTTGCATTCGATGATTAAGAAAATGAAGAAGCAGCGAAAGAATTGCGGAGATGAAAAGGCCGAAAGCCAGAAGCCCGGGGTTTCGAACCACCCTCGGCGGATAAAGGTCAGCCTTGGGGAAAAGTTCCAATTGCCAGGTTTTTCCGGGAAAATGGATCCCTTGAAGGACGTGCAAGTTATCCTTTTTCGGATTACTGTGGCTCTGTTCTTCATTCGTATAAATCAGTCGATCGGCTTCGTAAAGCCTGATCCAAAAGTCCGTGAGTATACTCTCGGCCAAACAGGTGTCCATAACTCGCTTAACCCGAAATACACCGTTCAGATAACCTTGCACCCGGCCGGTATAGATCAGAGGCCAAAAGGTATGGAAACCCAGTCCTCCCTGAATAAGTTCCGTACAAGGGGTGGCCACATATTGGAGATGCTTCCCGGCCTTTTGAAATGGATCCCGCACCCGCGAATTCAGATATTCATGGACCATGTTACCGATGAAACCTTCATTGCCTTCCTTGGGGAAAACCCAGCGAACAATCCCCCCGGGATCGATCCAGTTGATCCCCGTAAAACCGGGGTAATGGGTGTAAAAATTCTCGGCAAACTCAAGAAACCGCTTCCGGCTGAAGTCGGGCGGGGTTCTTTCGACCCATCTATCGGCCAATAATTCAAGAGAAGCCATGCGGGCGTTCATCAGACCTTCGACACGAATCCGTATCTGTCCCGAAGACGTTTCTGTGTGTCGAAAGACGAGATCTTGTTCATACCTGTTTTGATTTTGCCACAGAATTACGGCACCGCTGCCAAAAATTAAAAATGCGGCAATGGGGAAAAAATTTTTGAAATGGGATATCGATATCTTCAACGAAAGTCTATATATGATATTGTATCAGGGTTAAAAACCGTATTGTCGGTAAACGCAAAACGTTTCATAAGACCGTACCTATCGCATAGGGTTTACGTCCCTGCTTTCTGTTAGAATCAAGTCGATTTACTGTTATTCCGGCGCGTTCTGAATTGACTTGAATTGAAACTTTGATTTTCTTCACAGATGTAAAAAATATGTCCAAGTCTGAGAATGCATGCTTTTTAACAAGAAAGGGTGGTAAAAGCAACACCCTTTTTTGGCCTTGAATTGCGTTACACTTGAAATCCAGCCTAAGCCTCCGCTTTGCTTAGCCGGATCTCGCTGTCGAGCCGGCTGAAAAAAATGACATGCGCCGCCAGGGAAGATACAACGTGTTTACGGCATTTCGATTTTAAGGATTTTTTTGATAAGAAGATGAGGCAGCAGATCTCTTCAACCATTTGACGAATACGTTTAATACAATCCATTTGCTTGCCCAGGTTATTCATTTACTCGAAGCAATTTTGATTGCTGTTCCTCAATGCGCCGCTTTTTTTTCGAGAAACTAATAATGTTCTGCTTATCTGCACGATCTGATTTGATCCCATGGGCCTTAGGATCCGAAATTTTTTGTTCATTATGTGCTTTTTTTCCGGAATTATTAGTTATTCCATGGGGTTCCGTATTTTGCCGGTTTACGAGAGGTCGCTGTAACATTTTTTCATAAAGATCTATATAATGTTGTGCGGTCACCTCATGATTAAATGTAGCGGCGCTTTGAATCATTATCCGTTTGACCTGCTTTTCCTTTTCTTTTGCGGGCAGCAGGTAAAATTGCATGGCCTGATCAATGGCCCAGGATAACCCTCCCGGGTCGAATGTGTTGAACAGAAAACCGTTGCCCGTATTGTTATCTAAGTCCAGATGGGTAACCGTATCATGAATTCCGCCCGTATCGTGGGCTACCGGGAGAGCCCCATAAATAGCGCCTATCATCTGCGGAAGGCCGCAAGGTTCAAAACTCGACGGCATCAGTACAAAATCCGAAGCCCCGTAAGCCAGACGCGCCAACCGTTCATTGAAGCTGCATACTGCCACTCGATCTGACAAATTATGGGATCGAACGATGTCTTTAAAATGCCTTTGAAACCCTCCATCTGCTACAAAAACCATCTGTAAATTTTGTTTCAAATAGCGGGAAACCACTTTGTAAAGTATCTCAGCCAGCAACTGGCATCCCTTTTGAACCGGATCCAAACGAGAAGGCCAGAAAAAAACGGGGGCCTGTGGGTCCCGCATCAAGCCCAATTTTTTTTGTAGAATGCGTTTATTGGTCTTTTTTCCACTCACATGATTTTTTGCGGAATAGTTACAATGCAAGGCTTCATCTGTGGATGGGTTATAGGAAGGATCAGGCGCGTTTAGAATACCAACAGCACATCCGGCGTTATTTTTATTGGCAAGTTCACATTGCATGGAGTTTTTTACAAAACCGTGCCGGCCTTGGACCATTTCCTTCAGGAAGGTGGGGCTCACTATATTTACAAAATGGGCGGCAAAAGCCCCGCTTGTGAGAAAATCTACCGGGATGGAATCTCTGGTATTTTCATAAGTGGATGGACAATACTCAAAATAAAAGTTTTGCCAGAACGAAGCACCGTCGATACCCCTGTCCTCAATTTCGGAAAGAGTGGTTTTAACCGTATGGATATTGTGGATGGTAAAAAGGCAGGGGATACCCAATTGTCTGGCCATGGCCGGAATCAGACCGGTCATCCAGTCATTGCAATGGATGAGATCCGGCTGAACGCAAGGAACGATATTGTTAATGACTTCTCGTTGAAACGCCAGTGAAATTCTAATATTTTCAAACTCATAACCTGAATAGATATGATTAAGATAGAAAAAAGCCCTGTCCTGAGCCAGATGAATCCTTTCGTCTGGTACGCTACTCCTTATGGTTTTCAGTTCTTTCCTGATAATTGGCGGCGATTGACCGCCAAAAATGGTGCGGTAATCCGGCAGGGCCACATGGACGTCGGCACCCTGGCGATAAAGCTCATTTATCAAAGCTGCCGAGACATCTGCAAGTCCTCCGGCTTTGGCATTCAAGCCATCCGAAATATTACCCATCCCTTTGGGAAGGTAGGTAATTTCAGGAGTCACTATAAGAACTCGGGGATTGGTTGGAGAATTGTTCATAAGCTGCGGTTCCTATGATTCCGTCCGAGATATTGATTCTGTCTACAAAGTGGAAGGTAACAGATTATAATTTATTCTGTCCATAGAGGGATGGGCTCATTTTATATGGTAGGAGTCCCTATGGATGGGAATTTATCCCAGACAATTGGGGGAAAAACGGATAAGATAAGTTTTAAGGGTTCAGAGGTTCAGGAAATAATAGTTAATAATCAATGGTCAACAATTGATTATTGTTTATTAATTTAAGGTTCAGGGTTTGTGAAGTTATTTTTGAGGGGGCCCTGAGCTATCGGCATATCCAAGCTGTCTTTCAAGAAAGTGATTTATAAATAAAAACATACTGTTCCTCATTGATGTCAATTACAATATCCCCGCCCCTTGTTTCAGCATAAACGATCCATCCGGGCTTGGGGCCGCTCCCGCATTCAGCTTTAGGAACAAAATCGCCGGTCTTCCCGTTATACCAGGCAAGCAACATGGGTTGAGAGGCAAATTCTTTTGCTTTGTTGTCGGCAATCTGCTTGATGGACACGAAATCCAAATTTCGATCGTCAATCTTTAACTCTATTGGATTGTTCAGACACTCTTTTATGGAACAGCGACAACCGGTCATATACATTTTCCTTTCATTCAATTTGAAAGTTTTAAGTTCCTAAAGTGATCTAACGTGCTTTAACAATTAACTTTTTCCTTTTTTCGCGTCTCGGGCCTTTTTATAGGTTGCCATTATTTTGGAACTCATGGCTTCCAGATTTTTAACAATCATAGAAGCCCTTCCTGCCGGTATGGAAATAACCATTAATTCAGGGTCCAGACCGCACCGCAGGCGGTCCCCAAAGCCTGTGACTGAAAAATTGACCTTACCTGTCTGTATTGAATAAGCGGTAACATCCCCACAAATACCCTGAAAGCCTGTGGCCATTGAAATCTCTGTCCTGCCGCCGGTATCATATTTATCGGCGACTAATATAAACATGATTTGCTCCGCATTAGCGGGGATGAGTATCACCTGATAATTATTATCCGCATGGGATAGGGGTCTGAGAAAAATCGCTCTTGTGCTGCCGCCCTCAAGCTTGTATGCCCCTGTTACCGCGTTTTTAGCGGCTTCGATAGTCCCAAATACGCCTGCATTATAATGCTTGTGGCCGGATAGCATCTCATCGGAATAATTCGAAAAACCCAGTGTTGCTGCACCGGATTTGCAGATGATATCCTTTTCCAGAAGATAAAGGGTTTGCCCGTGGGCAGCCGTCATTATTCCATGACAATAGCTTCGGAGCGGTTTATCCGGCCGGTACATTTCCAACTCAGAGTTATTGTCTTTTGGGTACAATGAAACAGCTACAGGGGAAATAGAAAGTTCTAAATGAGTGGTTAATATTTCAGATAGTTGAGCATTATTCATCATTTTTCACACTCCATCATTCGTATCGTCTCGTCTTCAGGTTTCGAATCAACGTCACTCTCGTTGACTCCATCCATACAGGAATACCCCTAAAACATCAAGTCAGATATGTGGCTTTAGGGTATCCTGTGCTTATCACATATTACTGCATCACCCATTACTGAAGGGTCATAAAGATCTGGGAAATAGAAGGGGAGAACGTGAATTGGCAGCCCAATTGTCAACGGGGCAATCCCGAAGGGCACAAATTTTAAAAATTTCTTTTATTTTCATACTCGGCAATATGATGTACCACAAAACATAAACTCTATATGCTAACAGTATAATATAATGATATTTATTTAAACCTTTTAAAATTTGTGTGCAGTTTTTAGGTTTTAAGAGTTTCATCTGCATGCTTTAACCGGCTCGTATGGAGCCTTTGCTGTCCCTGACAAAGTTGCGGATTCCGGCGCATACGGTTGCGGATAGGTTGTGAATACTGACTGCCAAGACTATGGATATGGGTTGCGGCGTCCCAAGTTTTGCGATATAAGATGTCCCCAAAACACACTAAAATGCTATGAAATCGAACATCATTGATCTGCCCGAACTGCGGGAACAAACCCATGTTTTTCAAGACCGAACCCATGCCGGTCAAGTCCTGGCCCGGATGCTTGCGGCCGATGACAAGCAAGCCGGGATCATTTTAGCCGTACCGGCCGGCGGTGTACCGGCAGGAGTGGTGATGGCTGAAAAATCAGGGCTTGATTTTGACGTGGCCGTCGTCAGCAAGATCACCTTGCCCTGGAATACTGAAGCCGGCTACGGGGCTGTGGCTTTTGACGGCACGGTTAAGCTGAATAAAGATATGGTGCGGAGCGTAAACCTGACTGCCGAAGATGTCAAAAAGGGAATCGAAAAAACCACGGCCAAGGTTGTGCGCCGGGTTGCAAAATTACGGGGCCGGCTGCCCTTCCCGGACCTTGGGAATCGATCCGCAATTCTGGTGGATGACGGACTGGCTTCGGGGTTTACCATGCGGGTGGCGGTGGCAGCATTGCGAAACGCCGGGGCCGGCCGGATTGTTGTAGCCGTACCGACCGGTTATCGCCGCTCAGCCGAAATGATCGCACGTGAGGTTGAAGCGCTGTATTGCGCCAATATCCGCGGCGGCTTGAGTTATGCCGTGGCCAGCGCCTACCAGCACTGGTCGGATGTCGCCGAAGAAGAGGTGGTAAAAATTCTGGAGCAATTCAAAACAAGAGACCTTTGATTTGCCGAGGGAAAAACACGAAACAAAGAAAGTCCGAAATTTTACTATTTTATTTTTCGTGTTTTCGTGATATTTTTTTTTTGGCCTTTACGAACAGTTGAGAGGATAAAAATATGGAATGTAAAATCGACCAGAATCTCAAATCATGTAATTGCAGTTATGAACCGTGTTCACGCAAGGGGACTTGTTGTGATTGTTTAAGCTACCATCTAAGAGCCCGTGAACTTCCGGCTTGCTGTTTTCCGGATGATGCAGAACGAACTTACGACCGCTCTTTTGAACATTTTGCCCGTCTAGTCGCTAATAAAAGAATATAAATCCCCAACCCGGACAGACCGGAACCAAATTAAGGTTTAAACAATTTAAAAATACCAATCCTTATTGAGACAGGTTGAGCCGGCAGGCCCGTTAGCCTTGCCTGTCCCGTCTTGGCGGGATTGTGAACGGTGTCGCGTCTTTAATCAAGGATCAAGGTTTTACCCCAGACCCTTCGAATTTACCGTGAGACCGTTTGAACCGTTTTAACTGGAGCACGGAATACAAATGCATTTGCCGTTTTCTCCGCAGACCATCTTTGTTGACATTGTCATTTCGCCGCATTTAGCACAGGCTTCTGAGCGTGCCAGGGGCGCATACGGCGGCATCACAATATCTACTTCTTTTGTGGAGAAAACATCGCTAAAAGGTTTTGAAAGAAGATCTCTTGCTTTGAGCATCTTTTGACGCCATTTTTCTCTTTCGCTTGCCGTGTCTGAAGAAATGGCTTCATCAAGCCAGCTGAATTCTTCTCTGAATTCGCCGCCATATCGATAATATTTATTGCGGGAAAACCGGAAGGCCCTTTTGCGTGAGCGGTTAAGGATTGTATATGCGTTTTTCCCGTAATCCTTGAGAATAAGGTTGCCTTTACCTATCGAGGTGCCCAGCAGTACCTGCAGAGCGTCAACCGCACAAGAATCGTTCTCACTGATGACAACCACCTCTTCGTCCTTTGACCGCTTGAGTTTAAGAAGGTTTATTGCCTCTTTTGCAACCAGGTAACCGTAAACAAGGCCCGGACAAAGATGACCGTGGAATTCGATGCATTTTTTGAGATCTTCCGGCAGTTTGAATTTTATATTTTCTGCATTTTTCATTTACTAACTCCTTATAATTGAATATGTTCGATTGAATATTAAAGGAAAAACCTGATGAGATATTGATATAATTTCTCAATTATTCAATATTCAATGCTTTTTGGTTCCGGTTTGTTCGGAGGTTTGATTGTTGAATGAATTAATAAATTTTATTTCTGCGTTCTGGGTAATTTTTTCTTTTTCCTTTCTGGTGGCCCTGACAGGTGCCATGTCCCCCGGCCCCCTATTGACTTATACTATTATCAAATCTGCTCGGACAAGTAAACACGGTTATTTAATGGGATTATGGATAATAATTGGCCACGCAATACTTGAAATGGGAATTGTCATTCTGTTGCTTTTAGGCTTCTCTTTTATCTTAAAAAATATCATTGTTATTCGCATTATCGGGATTGTCGGGGGATTGATACTTATTTTATTCGGGTCATCCATCGTTCGAGACGTATATTTTAGAAACATACCCACCGACTTCTTGAATCCACCTGACAGACAAAATGATGAGGCTTTGCCATTCTCTGGTAAAGGCCTGGAAAATCCGGTTATCGGAGGAATCATGGTTTCCATGTCCAATCCTTACTGGTGGATTTGGTGGGCCACTATAGGGCTTGCTTTTATGATACAGTTTGAAATATCTTTCAGAGAGTGGCCAAAGCTTATAGCGTTTTTTCTGGGGCATGAAGCAGGAGATTTGAGCTGGTATCTGATTGTTTCGACATTTGCATTTTTTGGTCTGCGTCGCCTGAACAAGAAAGTTTATTATGGAATTCTTGTATTTTGTGCAATTTTTATGATTGTGTTTGGTATTTACCTGGGGATTTCTCCATTTTTGCGCGATAGCATGTAACCCATTAACTCAATGGTGGTTTCAACTTCCTTTTTTGTACACGTAAAACCATTAATTTTTTCGGTGCCCAAAACTTTTTCGTTCCTGGAATCAATCATTTTCTTTGTGGCTTGTTCCATCTCTTTTTCGTTGAGGGGTCTTTCCATAAAGAGTTTTTTATCGGGATTCAACGTCCATTCAATATTTTTATCTCTACGAAAAATCAAAACGATATTTCCTTGGCCCCCTGGAGAAATTCCATCCATTCGAATCTTTTCCGGCGTTACGTATATCTTTCCTCCATGCTGAACTTTCCCTTTAGAATCGATCGTGACCTGATCCGCTGTATATTTTGTAATTTTACCTTCCAAAAGAGCATGTGAATATGATCCGCTGAAAAAAATCGCCACTGTAACAAAACATACAATCCATCCAATACTTCTTCCAATAGAAAATTTATCCATTTTTTCACCTCTTTTTTTTATTATTCTTTATCTGAAGACATAGGATTTCTTAAATTCGATCTTCACCACGAATTGAAATGGGACAAAGCAAATTATATCAATAATGCATTGACCCTTTCAGGGTCACCATCAAGCCACCGATGCTATGGGTATTGACTCTATTCTATACATTGGGATTGTGGGATTATCTGAAAGATTTAAGGTTAGCAAAACCATGAAGCTACACTCGACCTCAGATTAATTTTATTGATGATTTGTAAGCCTAATCGCAACTTTATCAAACGTATGCGCCTGATGCCTAATTATTATTTAAGTGTTAGTGATATCCTTGGCCATTTTCTTTGCTGTTTCCAAGGCTTCATCACTCATTGCATCAGGAGTTGTACAGAACGGAACCACATATTTACCAACAACATTGCAATTGCCATAATTGTTTAGCCTGTCGAAAACACCTTGAATGAGGTCCGCATTGTTCTCGATAGGACCGCCACATGTCACAAGAAGCGCTGTACGTTTGCCATCGAGCAGTGATCTGTATTCCGGGCTCCCGTATCCTGTTATCAAACAAAAGTGTCGGTCGATAAGCGCTTTCATCTGTGAAGAGAAACCCCAACAGTAAAGCGGTGAAGCATACACCACTGCATCTGCGGACATCATATTTTCAAATATTGACACTGCATCGTCCTTCTGCGCGCAGCCAGGTTCATCAGCTTTTTTCTGGCAGGTGCCACATCCTAAGCATCCTTTTACCTCACGGTCGATAATATTAATACGATCAACTTCGTGCCCCAGGTTAGTAAGTTCATCTTCAAACCAGCCAAGTACTTCCGCTGTATTTCCTTTTTTCTTAGGACTTCCGAGGATAGTCGTTACTTTCATTAAGTTCCCTCCTGGTTAATAAATATAATGAATTAAATAAAACCATTTGTTTGCGGAAAGTGTAAAAGGGCAAATCTTGTTTGTCAAGGGAAGGGTTTCGCAAAATATGATTACTGATGTTGATACGGTTGCTGGATGGCTCATGGAGTCAATTAATGGATAATGGCCCTCTATGATTTAATGATGGGCTGAAAAAAAGGATATTATTTTTGCACAACATTGGTAGCGTTTCCAGATTCCGTGCCTACACCTTCAATTACCGAAAATTGAAGATTTCTCACTGAAACCATAAAAAGTACAATATAACTTGCCACGACATGAAATCCATTAAAAATGAAAACTCCTGGTTTTAAAATGCTGCCTGTTGTTTTTCTTTAATCAATTGTCAAGGTTTTTTCGAGCCTCAATAATTAATAATTAAGATGCGACCCTGTTGTTTTTTTTGCTCTCGCCATCTGGGTGTGCTTTTCTTTCCTTAAAAGGATATTTTTCACCCCAAAAATGCCCTTTTAAGGCCATATTTGAGGCAAAATTTAAACGTTTTAGTTTTAATATCAATAAGATGATATGGACCGACCCCCATTCGACCATTCGCATACACTTTATTTAAAATCGTCTAATAAGTTCGTCTCTAATTTTCACCATAGCTAAGGTATCATAGCTACAATATATAAGAAGTTCTTTTTTGATTCTATCTTTTTCTTCAAGTGGTGTTGAGGGGTCTATCATGCGTAAAAATTCAAATGAAGCTTGGTTCCCTTCCTGAATCGCCAGTTTTTCATAATCCATATCAGGAACAAGATTCGGAAGTGCAGATTTAAGTGAAAAGGAACCATGAAATCCTGGATGATAGAAATTATTTCTAATAATCGCACACAAGTCTTTAAAGCGATTTGGGATGAGTAACAGATCATTGCAAAATTGAGGGAAATGTTCAGCAAGTCTTGTGATGATCCCCTTTTCATAAGTTGTATATATGAAAATAGTTCCCTTCTTTTTTAAAGCATCAAGAAGTGTACGGGCAAAATCTTCCCTTGGGTCCTTACCATCATCGCAGAGATATTCCTTATGCTCAAGTGTTCCGTTTTTATAAAGAATATGATTAGACCATTGAAAGGGGATTATCTGATAGGGCCTGGTGTTGGCGTAACAAGGAATCGCAGGGTTCACAGTTTCGAAATCAAGAAAATGGATGGGATATTCCACGTTCATCAGCTGGGCGTTGAGCCGCCTTGAAATAAACTCATTATCATTAATCACACACCTTTTCATGCGCTTCTGGAGTTCAGTTAAATGGTAGGAGCCAGGAATTTCCCTGATATCCTGAATATTCATGCCTGTCAGTTCATCCAATTTATTCTGTGAAATGCCATATAGATTCAAAACCCAATGCTCGGGCATATCTCTTGTACAATAATCCCAAAAGTCACAACTATAAGGATTGTTACAATGTCGTGAGGGTTGAATTATAGGTGCATTAGGTGCTCTTAACATTTCCTTATGCTCGGCAATTCTGAACGATATCTCATTTTGGAGTGAGAGGGATTGCTCTGTAACATCAAAAGAAGAAAAGAGGTTCTCAAGATCAATGTTGTTTCCATCATAAACATATTGGTTATTTATGAGTAAAAGAAAAGCCCGGTTAATATCCAAGCCTGATCCTTGAAGGACATAATACTGGATTGCAACATCAGGCAAATGAACATCTTTTACCGATGTGGAAGATTTCACTTCGATCAGATTCCATTGACCATTATCTAATCTTTCCAAAATATCCACGCGTATTCTAACATCATCATAAAGAAAAGCGGCTTCATAGATCGATCTTACATTTGGGTCCTGTATGGCTTTCAGTGTGGTCTGGACAGCTTCCTCGTGGTGTAAGTGATCTTCTCTAATAAGAACACCTTCGGGATAAAGCCGAGTTGCCAGTTCACCAACTTCATGCCCGGTATCAAATATAGCCTGTTGCGCAGGAGATACAGGAGTTGCAAGGTCACGATTGAAGCACGAATACCACAAACGCAGATGGCATTGTTCACCGGCAAGGAATCGGGATTTAGAAAGCATAGGCTTTTTCGGATATCTCATTGTACTTTTTCCTATTTAAGAACCATATTTGTCTGTATGCATTATATTCATCTGATATAGTCTGCTTTGTTTTCCGAGGCTTCAGGATCGATTGGGGGTCAGGCCACGCGAACCTGTTGAAATTTATAGATTAACGTTCCAATAATAGGTGTATTTGAACCTACGGCCATATTTGAGGCAAAATTTAAACGTTTTAGTTGTAATATCAATAAGATGATACGGCCCGACCCCCATTCCTATCATTAGATAAGATTCTTATTTATAAGAACTTGCATTGCTCCCTGGCAAGATGTCGTTATCAAGGAAAGAGCCTCGGAAATACACATATTTATCTCTGAGTGCTCAAGTAGCTTCATCTTTCCTATTGCTTCCATTACTTTTTTTTCAGCTCCTATGAGATTCATCGATTTTTCAACGTGTTGTGCTATTCTTATTTCACCAACTAAAGCTCCAAAAAAGGAGGTCATTAATTTTTCAGCGCCATCAAACTCTTTACCCTCTAAAGTCATCATTTTTGCCACAAGCTCAGAAGCAATTATTAGTTCTGATTTTATCCTTTCGGAGTACTGATACATTAAAATTGCTTTTCTAGCATCCATCTTCCTCGACCCCGCATGTTGTATTTTTCATCACTTTCTACAAATTGAAGATTTCTAACTAAAATTAAATATAGCCAATATCTCTAAAACGGATGAATTAATGATACTACAAATAATGATTTCAAGGTAAAAAAATCTTGATTATGATCATTGTTAAAACATCATCGTGAGTCGAGGATAAGCAAGGCAATATAGACGAGGGCGTCACCAATTTCACATAATGCTCTGCACGCTCTGCACGAACGGATCGGATCATCGTGACCTGGAAGGTAATGTCGTTTTGCTCTCGCCATCTGGATGTGCTTTTCTTTCCTTAATAAGGATATTTTTCACCCCAAAAATGCCCTTTTAAGGCCATATTTGAGGCAAAATTTAAACGTTTTATCTATTATATCAAAATGTTCCTGTGGCCCGAACCCATTCCCCTGACTGCAACGGAGGTTGGCAAGTACCTCAGGCTGAGCAAATCCGCTGTCAGTCGGGCCGCCACTAGAGGCCAAAAACTGATCGTCGATCAATTCTTGTCCCTGAAAAACTAGAAAAGCGGAATTTCAACCCCGTCCCCTTTTTTATTTTAAATAGAAATACGCATAAATAGCAGATAGTTATTTATGGAAACTCAAATTGTGGTATGTTGGTCCAATTGGAAAATACACACATGAGGAATTACAATGCTTAAAAACACATTCATGCACATTCCTGGCATAGGGAATATAACAGAACAGCGGTTATGGGAATCTGGAATTCAGCACTGGGATCAATTTACCAGTAATCACTCAATCCGCCTTTCACCGACAAAGATGGATACCATAACCACCTATCTTGAACAGTCGTATCAGCATTTAAAGACCGGGAATCCCAATTATTTTTCAGAACATTTGCCGGCGAATTTACACTGGCGGTTTTTTCCAGAATTCAGACATTCAATGGTTTATCTGGATATTGAAACAACGGGACTAAATCGATACGACGACCCCATAACCACAATTTCACTTTATGATGGGGAATCGATTTGTTACTATATCAACGGTCATAATCTTAACGACTTTCTTGATGATATCGAAAAATACAATGCCATTGTTTCATACAACGGTAAAACTTTTGACGTTCCATTTATTGAAAACTATTTTGGTATTCGCTTGAGTCACGCCCATATTGACTTGAGATACATTCTCGGGAGCCTGGGCTATAGAGGCGGCCTAAAAAGTTGTGAAACTCAGTTGGGGATTGACCGGGGAGATTTAAAAGATATTGATGGATTTTTCGCTGTCCAACTTTGGTACGATTATCAGAAGACCGGGAATCAAAAAGCGCTGGAAACCTTACTGGCATATAATATTCAAGATGTTCTAACCTTGGAAAATTTGATGGTTATTTCATATAATTTGAAAATTAAGAATACGCCTTTTTACAGAAATCAATTGCCGGAGCCGGTTTTACCGGAAATACCGTTTGAAGTGGATATGGAAACCGTAGAGAGGATCAAGAATGAAAATATTTATGCATTTGAAAATTCTGACAGATATTTAGCTTTTGATATTTGATCCTTAAAATATAAGCGAAATTAAAATGAAAAAAGAAATGGTCACCGAACGAGATGAGTCGATAAGCAATAAGACTGCTGAAAAGCTTGCAGCCATGATAATGAAAGCCCGACATCTTGTGGGATTTACCGGTGCTGGAATATCCACAGAAAGTGGATTGGCCGACTTCAGGGGACCTGATGGTGTATGGACAAGACAGGACAAAGGATTGCCTCCACCGAGAAGCAGAAGAATTGAAGATGTACGACCTAATCGTGCACACATAATTGTAGCAGATCTAATTGATCAAGGGTTCATGAAATTTCTCATTAGCCAGAATGTAGATGGATTGCATATAATGAGCGGCGTTCCAGTTGAAAAGATCGCTGAACTCCATGGTAACCATTATTTAATGGTATGTGATCATTGTAACAAAAAAATGACTTGCCAAGAGGCAGGCTGGGATCGCCGTCGCTTTGGTCCCGGATATAGGAGATACAAAGCTGTTTCCGGACAACCCGGATGTCCTAACTGCGAAGGACGATTGTATTCATCAATTGTAAATTTCGGCGATCCACTTCCTGAAGGGGATTTTAATGAGAGTATGGAACACGCCGAGAAGGCGGATCTGATGTTGATCATCGGATCAAGCCTTGTGGTAACACCTGCTGCTGACCTGCCCTTAATCACAAAAAGAAAAGGTGGCAGCCTTGTGATTATCAACAAAGGTGAGACAGCACTGGATAAGATTGCTGATATTAGAATATGGGCCGGTGCGCGCGATACTCTTGAGAAAATAATGAAGAAAATTAAGGCGAAGCATTCGGCAAGTGCTTGACGCTGCTTTAAACCATTAATGAATGTAAACTTTACCACATTTAAACTCATGTTCGACAGTTGTAGGTTAATTTAGGGGTTAATTTAAGTCCATTGTCAGTCGGGCCGCCACTAGAGGCCAAAAACTGATCGTCGATCAATTCTTGTCTCTGAAAGACTAAAAACGCGCAATTTCAACCCCGTCCCCTTTTTTCCAAACCTATTGCTTAAGTTAATGACATTGTATTTAAACTTATCAAATTCCGGAGTCAAATTAAAAAAGCGTAATGGGTTTTACTTATTGAATTTCAAATACATATTCTCCAATTCATCCCGATTTTGCGGCGTCACTTTTATTAGCTGAACGTCCGACCGTTTTTTTATGTTTTGTATAAACCGATCCCCTTTCATGGCAATAGATGCGATCACCGGGAGATCAGAATCGAGAACCCCTTCAAGGGTCTTCTTGAAAAGCTTCGAAAAACATTCCATCTTACCGATTTCATCAATCACTACCAGTCTGTCTAATGTTGCGGGCATCATAGAAGGAACAGCAATTCTGTCGATATCCGACAGGTTTACACCGTATTTTCCCACACGCCATCGGCTCTTAATTCGCTCATGTGCCAGGACACCTTCCTTTTGATCCAATGTGTTGATGGAAAATCCCACCCGCCTGCCCTTCTCCCGAATTTCTCGCGTAAAAAACCCTGTTGCAGGTATATTGATTTTTTGAACGATTTTATGGATGAGGGTCGATTTTCCGCATCTTGGAGGGCCCGTGAATAGAATGTTTTTTATTTCCATCTTGAATTTTTAAATCCCTATCGGTTATCTTAAAAGTAGGTCCACCAAACGCTTCATGAAGTATCTTTGTCAACAATAGATGCTTCATTATGGAATATCTTGAATTTCTCAATCATACCTCGAAAAGATTCACTTCTTTCCAATCTCTTTACTGCAGCTTCACCCGTGACGCCTCCCGCAAAGCGGCACTTTAGATCTGAATTTATAAGTTTGTAACTCCATTGGATGGCGATTGGAGGTCGGGCCACGCAAACCTGTTGAAATTTATAGATTAACGTTCCAAAAATAGGTGTATTTTGGCCATATTTGAGGCAAAATTTAAACGTTTTAGTTGTAATATCAATAAGATGATATGGCCCGATCCCCATTCGCCAAATTCCCCTCGAATGGGTCAACAGTAGACTTGATATTCATATAAAGGGCTGCGACTTGGAGCCAGGGCGATTTTGTTTTGAGCCGGAACTGGTCAAATACGTATTGCGCGTCAAGCGTGACATTTTCCTTTTGTCTGAGGGATAGATTTATCGAGAATAAAAGTCGGTTTGTGAATGATTCGCTACGCAA
>Ga0114919_10000634_pt1 | contig 27546 bp, 51 predicted proteins | sample BlataG_FD_88682 | JGI IMG/M metagenome (GOLD analysis project Ga0114919, IMG submission 88682) | Deep subsurface microbial communities from Black Sea to uncover new lineages of life (NeLLi) - Black_00105 metaG | ecosystem: Environmental > Aquatic > Marine > Oceanic > Sediment | place: Atlantic... | reverse complement strand
CGGGATTCGGTTTTTTCGAGGGCGGCGTGCTGGACAAGCTGTATCTGCGCCCAGAAGTCGACCTTGGGCCCCTTGAGTCTCAGATCGTCCAGGTGATGATGGACTCACCACAGCATCCACTTTACTCCAGTGGCCAACAGCCCTTCACGCAGGTTGCGTTCCGATCGCCCAACGTAAGGGGGACATGGCAGATCAGCCGTTTCTCTCGCGGAGAGCCGTGGGGGCACGCCAACGTCCGCGGATCACTCAGCAAAGCGTTCACCTCGCATCACTGGGATCCGTCGTTCGCCGGCGACGCCGCGGTGTTGCAGATCACCTTCCGGGACGGCCGGACGCTCGTCCGCGAGGGCGCCGTGCGGGCGAACCCGTGCGTCCCGTGCGCCGCCTTGGCGCTCGGCCTGAACCCGTCGGCGCCGCCGGCGGCCAAGCGGAGGCTCATGCGATGACCCCTCGACCCGTCTCGTCCACGCCGATGCTCGTGGGGGCGCTGCTCTCCGCGGCCATCGTCACCGGGTTGCTCGTGGCGACCCTCCAGATCAAGCGGCGATGAAGTGGATGGTGGTGGCGGGGAGCCCCGGTGCGGGGCTGAGCTACGCCGCCAGAGTGCTGCGCGCGAGCGGCATCCCGTGCTCCCACGAGGCCGTCTACGACTTCACCGCGGCCGAGCCCGCCGAGCGGTGGCCGGAGCCCGCCGAGGCGAGCTGGGCCGCGGCGCCCTGGCTCTCCCAGCTCGACCGGGACGTGCTCGTCGTCCACCTGGTCCGCGAGCCCGTGGCGCTCGTGCGGACGCTGCTGGGGCTGCGGCTGTGCGACTGGGGCCTCGGGGAGCCGGGCGCCCAGCGGTTCATCCAGCTCCACCTGGGGAGCGCGCTCTCGCAGCCCACGCCCCTCCAACGCAGCATCGCGTTCGCGCACTCCTGGGCGGCCCTGGTCGACGCTCACGCCGCGTGCCGCATCCAGGTCGAGGCGCTGGACGGCGAGACGATCGCCGAGCTTGGCCAGGCGATCGGGATCGGGGTGGACGCGGAACGGGCCGACCGCGCCCTTCGCCATGTCGTGCGGAGCTTCGAGGCCCCGATGCTGGGCAGCCTGGAGCCGGAGGACGTGCTCGGGGCGAAGAACGGGGCGCTGGTGCTGAGCATGGCCCAGCGGTGGGGCTACCTGTAGCCGTCGCGCCAGTCCTGGTACTCCCACCACAGCAGCCGGCCGGTGAGGAACACCCCGTAGGCGGCAAGGCTCACGGCAGCGGGCACGAGCCCGTAGAAGTCGAGCCCGCACACGCAGGTCACCGCCACCCAGTAGCAGACGGTCTCGACCTGCTGGAGTTCGGTGCTTCGCCTCATCGGGCCCTCTTGCGCTGAGCGTGCGCCTGCGTGCTCTCCGAGGCGAGGATCATCCGCTCCTTGATGAACCGCGGCAGCTCGGCGAGCAGCCGCTCAGCGTAGTCGATCCAGACCGGGTCGGTCATGCCGTAGGCGCCCGGGAGCCCGAGGACTTCGCACACCGCTTCCGTAATCGGATAGGCGGTCATGGGCCCGAAGGGAAACTCCAGGGAGACCTCGACGGCATGGGGACTGAACGTGGCGTGCTGGAGCATCGCCTTGATCAGCACCAGCATGTCCTCGTCGGGGTTGCGAAGCTCCGGGCTCACTGGCCGAACCGCTTGCGCGGGTTCGTCGAGCGCATGAAGGGCGCACCCTCGCCGAACACCCCCGGCTGGGCCGGGAAGTCCTGGGCCGCCATTCGCGACGGCGGGAACGGGCTCGCCGAGGGCGGCATCGGCGGCTGCGTGCGCGCGGCCTGCGACGCCATGAACGTCTCCATCATCGCCGCGATCCGGTCCAAGTTCGCGTTGATCGCGTACAGGGTCTCCGCGTTGGCGATCATGGCGCCGGCGATGGCGTCCAGGCTCTCGCGCTGGTTGCGAAGGGCGGGCTCGGACGACTCCGTCGCGCTCGCGCTCACGGTGTCCTGACCAGGATGTTCTTGATCTTCTGTGGGTGCCATGGTCCGCTTCGACATGGTGTGCCGTTCTCGTTTAGGGTCCTCGCGATGGCCCGATAACCGAGCCCGGTCGCAGCGAGGCCGCGGATCTGGTCTATCACGTCCTGTTCGTTCTTGTCCAGGTGAAGCCGATCACCCTGAACGCGGTATCCGAACGGCACGTTGCCGTAGGTCTCACCCCGGCGCCGCTTTGCGGCGAGCGCAGCCTTGGTGCGACCGCGGATGATGGCGCGCTCGTACTGCGCCAGCGCATCCATCATGGTCCGCATCAGCGCGCTCTCCGGGGAGTCGTCGGCGCCGATGCCGTCGGCGGTGAGCAGCCGCGCCCCCTCGCGCTCGACCAGGCGCTCGATCGTCGCCGCCAAGATCACCTCGCGGGCAATCCGGTCGCGCTTGGCAGCGACGATGGCCTCGGCCTGCTCCGTGCGGATCGCGTCGATGGCCTCCAGCAGCCCGGTGCGCTTGTCGATGGGGGCTCCCCCCGACACGCCCTGGTCCTCGAACCAGGCGACGACCTCGGCGTCATGGGCCTTGGCCCAGCCCAGGATCGCGTCGCGCTGCGCCTTGGGCCCGTGCCGCTGCTCGTCGGTGCTGACGCGGAGGTACCCCAGGACGCGCACGCCCCATCGTACCCCGCTCAGGGGCAGATGGGGTCGGCGAGCCCGTGGCGGGGCGGCCCCAGGCGCGGGAACACGCACCGGACGTGCGCCTTGCGCCACGGCTGGCCGGGCGCGCGCACGTCCATGACGTCCTCATCCCGCCGGCAGGGGAGACCGCAGCGAGCGCACGGGGCCGGGAACGGCACGATGTCGCTCATCGGGTACCGTTCCCCCGGCCGTTGCGGTAGAGGCCGGCGATCAACTGGCCCATGGCGTGATGCTGGCCCTCGATGTCGTGCGCCGCGCTCAGCAGGTCCATGATCCGCTGCCCGGTGGCCTCGTACAGCGTGATCAGCTCGTCGATCTCGGGGGGCATCGCCGGGATGGGGTCGGGCTCGACGGTGGGCTTGTCCGGCTGGACATCGGGTCGGTCGGTCCCGGGGGCATGGGCCTCCGAGTCGGGATTCCACGGTTGCTGAGGCGTCCAGATCGTCGGGCTGGCGAGCGCATCCAGGCTGTGATGGTCCGCCCAGTAGCGGTTGCGGTCCACCGCACCGTTGATGCTCGGCACCGAGTCCTTGGCGAAGTTCACGGTGCCGCCGCCGGACCACTGCCAGATGGTCCACTTGTCCCACGGCAGCCCCTTGGCCGGCGCGACGCCCTCCGTGTAGCTCACCTGCCACAGCGGCAGGTGCTTCCACTTGGCGCTGTTGCCCGTCGTGTAGTTCCAGACGTTCTTGCCGGTGTAGATCATCGGCGAGCGGCCCAGCTCCGACTCGATGACCTCCACGAACCCCTCGATCCAGGCGAGGTTGTCGGCGATCTTGCGCTCGGGGTACTCCTCCCAGTCGAGCGCAGGGGGCAGCGTGCCGGCGCCGATGCAGCCGGCGCTGCGCAACGCGGCCGCGAAGTCCTTGGCCTCCGCCTCACCATCGGCGCGGCCGCCGACGGTGGACGGGCGCGCGAAGTGGTAGCCGCCCCAGAACATCCCCGTGGCTTTGAGCCCGGCGGCGTTGTCGTACCACTTCGGGTCGACGTAGCTCCGCCCCTCCGTGGCCTTGCAGATCACGAAGGCGTACCGCTTGGTCGCCGCGATGGCGTCCCAGTCGGGCGACCCCTGGTGCTTGGAGACGTCGAGACCTTCGATGTACGGGATGCTCATGGTGCGGGTGAGGGTACGGTGAGGGTGGCAGGGTGGGCAACCAGCGAGACGAGCGCCATGCTGGGAGGCGGAACGGGCACGCGGGCTTCGCGATGGTGCGCGAAGGTGGTGCCGGGCTTGCCGAGTCGCGCGGCAACGACGGGCAGCGGGCAGGTCGCGGAGACGACGGCCTCCAGCTCCCAGCCGCTCACCAGGACTCGGCCGCGGAGGGGCCTCGAACCCGTAGGCCCGCTGTGCAGCCACCACGGCACGGCGGCCGTCACCTCGGCCGAGACGACGATGATGTCGTCGCGGAGCGGGTCGAGCGCGGCTTGGAGCCGCAGGCTCACGCCGACGCGCAAGGTCGGGCGAGCTTGCTCCTCCGCCGACTCGGCCGTGTAGGGGGCTTCTCCGCCGCGCTCCGGGTGCAGCAGGACGGTCCCCATCCCGCGGTACTTGGCCAGGTACAGCCCCATCACCGCCGCCCGTCGCCCCACGGTTGCGGGACGAACATCCACGCGACGGCCATGAACAGCAGCGCGAGGCCCGGATGCACCGCGCTCCCGGGCGGCCATCCGAGCAGCAGCACGGCGAGGCCCAGGAGCACGGCGAGCACAGCGAGGACGATGAGGGCGGTGACGAGGCTCATGGGATCAGGCTAGCTGGGGAGATGAGAAAGTTCCCGCGGAACAAGCCCGCGGGCAGTGGATGACATCGCGGAGCGTCGCCCCGCATGGCAGAGCGGCACGCAGCCATGGGTCGCGGCGAGAGGCACAGCACGGAGAGATTCTATCCGACGCTCACGAGCATCCAGCGGATGCGAGCTTCGGGGGGCAGGGACGTGACCCCTTCGGGGAGGCGCGGGCCTGTGTATTGGCCGACGAGCAGGTGGTCTCCCCGGCGCAGGCTGGTGGAGCGACGGTGCATGTCGACCGGCTGCCCGAGCATCGCCGTGAACAGGCGGGCGGTGTCCTCATGGCCAACGCACGACAGCCACTCGTTCTCGGCCGCCCAGATCGCGGCCTCCTCGTCGGTGAGGGCCACGATGTCCAGCACCGCAGTGCAGTCGCCGGCGGGGTCGAGGAAGTCCAACATGCCGAGGGAGAGGGCGTTGCCGATGTAGTTCATGGTGCGGTCCTAGAGAGGTCCCGCGGGACGGACCCGCGGGCAGTGGATGGCGAGGCAGCGGCCCGCATGGCCACGCCACAGAGTTCAAGTCGTAGCGTCGCGAGGCGAGGGAGAGGTCCCGCGGGACGAGCCCGCGGGCAGTGGTGAGCGTGGCCTGGCCGGGCGAAGGATTGCCCCGCGAAGCGTCGGGTGGGTGGAGAGGTCCCGCGGGATGAACCCACGGGCAGTGGCTTGCCCGGCATGGCGCAGCAAAGCGTGGGCTCGCGATGCGAGGCCACGGTTAGCCATGGGATGCGTTGCCGGGGAGGGAGAGGTCCCGCGGGGGACGAGCCCGCGGGCAGTGCTGAGCTTGGCGTGGCGATGGGTAGCGCCGCGAAGCGTCGGAGCGAAAGGTCCCGCGGGACGAACCCGCGGGCAGTGGTGGGCGTTGCGGAGCGCAGCCATGCGAGGCGTCGCGAAGCGGGGCTCCGGGTCGAGAAGTAGCAGAGGGTCGAGGCGGCTCATTCGGCCGCCAGGGCGGTCTCCTGGATGGACCAGCTCGTGACGGCGAACCGCCCGAACGGCCCCTTGCGCTGCGGCCGGAACCCGCCCAGGCCGACGCGGCTGCCGGCCTTGTCCCACAGCTCGCGGATCGTGGTCTCGGCCGTCTCGGCCAGGTCGATCTCCGCGGTGACGGTGAAGCTCCAGTCGTCGAAGCGGGGCCGGACGATGGCGACGGCCTCGCCCCCGTTGGGGTTCGTGCCCTTGCGGACGTCCGGGCGCCACTCGGCGGGGCCTCCGCTCGACGAGCGCAGGGGAACGTGCTCCCCGATCAGCGTCATAAACGAGGGCAGCAGCGTCGCCTTGAGCGACGACACCATCTTCTTCCCTTCCAGGCGGACGTGCCGCCCAGCCTCGGCGAGCGCCGAGTAGATGTTGGGCGTCGGCATCACGATGGAGCCCGCGGCGTCCAGGTACAGGCAAGCCTTGCAGGCGTCGTGGATGCTGGGGCGAGCAGCCCCCTTCGGGGCCTTACGCTTCTCCCACAGGGCGATGAGCTGGTCGTCGCTCATCGCGTGCATGAGCATGGGAGAGACGCCGGTGCATTGGACGGTCAGGTGCATGGGGACTCTATGCGTCGCCTTGTCGGCGAGCGCAAGGGGCACACGGATTCTATCGGAGGCTCGCCACGAGGTCGGCGTGGCGCTCGCAGGCCAGCACGGCCGCGTCGCGCGTGTCCTCGGCCCCGTGGCTCGCATAGCCGTAGCCGTCGTCGCGCCAGTCGCACCGCGCCCACCTCCACCGCCGGCCGAGCCGGTCGAACCACACCCGGTAGGGCGAGCCTTGGACGATCACTTCACGGTTCATGGGTCGATGGGGTCGATGGGCTGGGTTCTGGCCAGCATGGAGTGGATCAGCTTGCGCATGTCGGCGGCCGCGTCGCGCGCGAGCTTCGCCTGGGCCACGAGGCCCGCTTGCTGGAGAGCTTCGGCGTTCGCGATCAGGACGTGGTACGCCCGGCTCGCCGCGTCGCAGACCTGTTGCTCGATGGCGCCCACGAGGGGCAGTCTACCTCACCCGCGGCAGGCGGCGATGCAGGCGTCGGAGCTGCACAGCGAGGCCGCGTACTCCCACGACACGTCCGCCAGGTCCGCCCCGATGACCCGGTCGATGCACTCGGCACGGGCGGCCTCGCACGTCCACGAGCACTCGGAGAGGTTCTGCTGGTCGACGCACCAGGCCGCGGTGTACCCGTAGCAGCCGCGGAGCCTCTGGATGGCGTAGCCGGCACAGGTGGCGCTGCTGACCCCCAGGACCTCGTCGTACTCGGTGGGGATCTCCTGCAACAAGCAGTTGTTGTAGGTCTCTTGCGCCCGAAGCTCGCAGCCGAGCGCCGTCGAGTTGCACTGGCCGGCGACCTCGTCGGCATCGTAGGGCAGCACGCAGACCTCGTCGCCGGTGGGCTCGGTGTCGCAGCCCGCGAGGGCCAGGGTGAGGGTGAGGATCAGGTAGCGGGTGTTCTTCATGGTGTTCTCTATGTGGCTAGAGCAGCTTCACACCGCCGCCATGGATCGGCGGCTCGTCGGGGGCACTGGACGATCGGTCGGCATCGGCGACACGCTTGCGCTCGATGCCGATGCCCTGGCAGGGGTTCGGGGGCTCGGGGAGTCCGAGCTTCTTCGCGATGACGGTCTCGATGACCCACGACATCGAGACGCCGTGCTCGATCGCGTACTCGCGGACCTTGGCGTAGGTGGCGGGGGAGAGGCTGATGGCCTTGCGTTTGGTCGTTCTTCCGGTCATTCGTCATCCTCTGGGAACAATCGGCCTCCGTGGCGCAGGATGTTCAGCTCGTGAAAGCTGAGCGGTCTCCATTCGCCGACGAGCCCATGGTCATCCGGCTCCCAGTCTACCCACCCATCGAGCACCAGCAGGCCGTTACACGGCGCTCTCGGAACCTTGTAATCCTCAAGGCAGACGGAGCCTTGCTCGGTGAATCTCTGATAGGCGAACCCGCCCGTTGACTCCAAGATGAGCCCTTCTGGACGCATGTGCTTGAAGTCCGTGACGTAGGCGAGGAGCAAGCTCGGGCCGTTGGGGTAGTAGGTCATGGCGGTCATGGCGAGTCCTGAAACTCCAGCTTGATCACAGCTTCCAGTCCGGCGGGGGAGGCCAGCGGTCGAGGCCGGGATACTTCTGCTCAAAGTCCGCGAGCGACATCCCCGCCTTGCGGGCCGCTTTGCCTACGCGAGCGCGAAGCGCCGTTGCGGGATTCATCGGCTTGAAGCCCACGCGGACCCCTTGCGCTTCCAGCTTTGGCGGCGCCCTGCGGTAGAAGATGGCTTCGGCTATTGCGGTGAGCTGCTGCTCAATCCTCGCCAGCCGCTCGTCGAGCGACCCCGATCCTGCCGCCGCTGGCATCACAGCGCCTTCGCCGTTCGCGGCAGGCTCCGACCTTCCCCCGGTCGCCCGCAGGTGGACTTGCAGGCCAGGGGTGCGCTGGCGAAGGTGCAGCATGATGGCTACCCAGGCGGACGAGACGCCTCGGTGCCGGCTCTTGGCCGTCACGCCCTCGACGCTGTCCGACGTGACGATGTAGTCCCAGCCCTCGGCTCCGAACGTCGTCGCCATTTCGGCCTGAATGAACGAGGCGTCCAGGTGATCCATGCGCTCGTTCAACTCCTCCGCCCACGGGTCGTCGAAGCTCAGCTTGCTTGGGATGAACGCATCCCGAAGATCTTCGTGCAGCATCGCGCGACTCAGCGCCTTGAGGAAGCCATGAGTATAGCCTCCGTGAACGATCGCACGCCCCGGAGACGTAATCACGGAAACCTGGACTTCCGGGATTTCACAGGTGAAAGGTCGACTCTGGACGATCACTTCCGCCAGCGCACCCTTGGCCCACTTCGGCTGGAGGGTCGGATCGGGTTGCTCGACGGTCATGCGTCCACCTTTCCGCTCACGCTCACGGCCTCGTTGGCGGCCGCCTTGTCGGCGGCGACGTGTGCCACGGCCAGCATGTTCGTGATGTTGCCGATCGTCACGATGGTCGCGGGGGTCTCCCCGTTGAGGATGCTCGCCAGCCGCATGAACCGGCTGGCGATGCGCGTCTCCACGTCGTCGCCGGGGTCCTCCTCCTCGTCGGCCATGATGGCGTCATCGGCAAGGAGCTGGTAGAGCGCCTGCACGAACGTGCGGTTGAAGCGCGTGATCAGCTCGTCCTTGGCGGCCTCGACGATCTCGTGCGGATGTACGGCGTAGACTTGCTTGCGGGTCATGGCTGGTCCTGGCGAAACTATGCGACTCAGTTGGTATCCGTCAATGGGCGTCCCTCAGAGCGGTCATAGACCGACACCGTGTCCATGTTGCAGCTCGGGTCGTTGCAGACGTGAACGGAGACAATCTTCCGCTCGTCCGATAGATGCGCGAGGATGTCTGCCCGGATCAGCGGCAGGACGGCGATGTTCGCGTCCTGGTCGGGGTCTGGCAGCGTGCTGACCATCAGGTCGCGGAGCTTATGCCACGCGACTGCGCTGGTGCCCTCCAGCGGCAGGACGTCAACGACGCGGATCTGGGCCAGCACCCACTCCCGCTGGGAGATGTCAAAGTTGCCTCGGATCTTCACGGCTTGCTGTCCCCCTCCAGCATGTCAATGTGCCAACGCAGGTCATCCACATCGGATTCGAGCCTAAAAACTTCATCCTGGTATCCTGCAATCTCAAGCCGCAGGATCTCGTTGGAATCCAACGCCTCGGCAAGACGGTCGCACAGCTCTTGGAGCGCGCTCTCCGCGTCGAAGCTGTACGGCTTGAGCCTGTCTTTGACGATCTGCGCAAGCTCGCCGATGTCGCTCGTGTCGTTGCCATTCACCGCGCGGCCCTCCTGTCGTGCATGGCCCGCAGGCCGTCGATGTAGCGGAACACCTGGTCGTGGGCGACCTGCAAGGTCGTGGTGAGCGAGTCGATGGTCGCCGAGGCGACCTCGGACGCGGCATCCATCCGCTCCAGCTCGTCGGCGGCCTCGCGCAGCAGCGCGACAAGCTGGACCGGAGGCACGGCCTGGGCCTGCGTGGTGGGGGACGTGAGGGCCGAGCGGATGGCGAGCTTGGCGAGCACCTGCTGCCGCGGCGTCGCGACCAGGGGCGGGGGCACGGCGCTCGGCGGAGGGGGCGGGGGCTCGCTCCACCCCCACACCATCTTCGACACGACGGCTGGAGGGGACACGGCGGGCGGAGGGGCCACGACAGGCCCGGGTGTCATTGACGGGTCGGTCGTTGACACCCTTCTAGCGCCCTTTGGAAGCCCGATCAGGGGCCTGCGGAGCCTTGCGGGGGCGACGGTGACGTTGGGCTTGACCTTCGGCATGGAGCGCAGTATCTTGTCCGACGTGCAAGATAACCCGCCAGAGCGCAGGTTGCAAGCCCTCGAATCCACCGTCGCCGCACTCGGCCAGGCCATCGTCGGACTCGCCCAGCGCGTCGACGCGATCGAAGCCTGGTGGGAGCGGATGCGAGCGAGGCTCACGCCGATGGGCGACCGCGAGCGCCTGGCCCTACGGCGGATGCTCGCCGCGCAGGCCCGCGCGGCGAAGGACGTCGGCGAGGGCAAGGGCGCCGTCCGCAACCCCGCCACCAAAGCCAAGCTGCTCGTCGATGCGTCGACGGGCGCCAAGACCACCCTCAAGAAGTAGAGCCCGCCATGAGCCAAGAACCCAACGCCCAGAACAAGTACCTCGTGACCATCCCCATCGCCGGCCGCATCGTGGTCGAGGTCGAGGCCGATAGCAAGGAGTCGGCGAAGGAGGCGGCGTGGGACAGGCTGAGCGCAGGCGCCGCTGACGAGGAGGGGGCGGACATCGAGTGGGAGTTCTACGACAGGCTCGTCGAGGGCAACGTCTGCCGGTCCTACTGGACCCAGACCGAGGTCGAAGAAGATCCACGCTGAGTCGTTGACAGCCGGAGCCGGTCGCTTAGAGTGACGCCCTATGCGGCCGACCGACATGCTCCAGTACGAACGCAAGTCCTCCATCCTCGCGGCGATCTGCCTGCTCGACGCCCAGCGCGCGTCCACGTCGGGCATCCGCGCATGGGACGTCGTGTACGAGACCGGATGGAGCTACCCGACCATTCGGCGCGGTCGTGACGCGCTGGTCGACATCGGCATCCCGATCGAGTTCGACCGGCCGGCGATGGAGTACCGGATCGATGCCAAGTACGGCCGGAACCTCACGCTGGGCGCCATGGTCGAACAGCGGCTCATCAGCTACGGCGAGGCCGTGCTGCTCTCTCACCCCTACAAGAAGTGACCACCATGCCGCTGCGCTCCCCCTACGACTACACGAACCGCCCTGCCGACCAGATCATCCTGCTGCTCCAGCCGCTTTCCATGCCGGAGGCGAAGGGGGCTGGCGAGGTTCCCACCCGCAAGTTCCGCGTCGGCGAGGGTGTCCCCGAGTCCTACGCGCACATCCTCGCCCCCGCCGAAAACCCCAAGCTCGCCTGCGCCCCGTGGGAAATGATCGACTGCGGGTGGTGCCCGCTGACGTCCGGCGGCACGGTCCAGGTCGACATCGACCCTCCGCCGGGGCACGTCTACCTCATGGAAGGTCTGCGCATCATCACGGACCAGTGCCGTAACGAGGAGGTGCTGATGGAAGCCCGTCTTGACGGGATGCTCCTGACCACCGAGCGCAGCCCGCTGAGCACGGTGCCGTGGCATCGCGGTCCCTATCCGGTCGAGTGGGGCGTCTCGCGAAGCGGTGGGCCCGGCGTCACGATGACGTTCCGGCACACCGGCGAGGAGGGTCCGACGAAGGTCCCTGCGATCCTCTACTTCGTGACGGTCGGCCGAACCTTTCGCGAGCTGCCCGATGGGGGTCGCGTGCCCCTTGACGGCCACATGTAGGAGTTGACAGCGCCCGCGGGCGCCGCATAAGAGAGACGTGTCCATGAGCATCCGTATCCGAGCCATCCCCATCCTTGCCATCCTTGCCTGCGGCTGCGAGGCCCCCGTCGAAGCGCAGCCCGCCATCGTCCTTCCCCAGTCGTTCGGGTCGCCTGCCAAGGCCGAGCCCGTCGCTGCGGCGCCGGAGGCCAAGCCTGCGCCCGTGCCGAGCTGGTCCTACAAGTCCGAGAACGACGTGATGAACGGCTTGGTGCGGTTCGCGGAGTTGACATCGGTGACAGAGGTCAACTTCGAGTTCCCGTACAACGGCCCGCAGAACGCGCTGCTCGTGATCGGGACCCTGGGCAAGCCGATGCGAAGCAAGGCGATGCTTGCACTCGCCAAGGCGCAGTTCACTTGCCTGATCGACTGCACGGTCCGCATCAAGTTCGACGACGCCGACCCGGTGCAGTGGGGCGCCGGACTCTCGAACAGCGGCGACATGGGCACCCTCTACATCGACAACGCCGAGAAGCTGGCGCAGAAGCTCAAGGGGGCGTCGAAGGTCTGGATCGAGGCGCCGTTCTACCAGGCCGGCAACGTCACCTTCGAGTTCGATGCTCGCGGGTTCGACCCGCAGAAGCTCGGCCTGTGATGCCGACGTACCAGTGCAGGCTGTCGGTCAGCTCCAACACCATGCTCCGATGGGCCGTGGAGGCGGCGGACATCGCGGAAGCTATGGGGCAAGCGATGGTCCGCGTGGGTGCCGTTCTTCCCGAGGGCGCGGATGCGCTGCGCCATTCTGGGTTAGCCGACGACGCAGGGGAGCAGCAGGGGTTGTGGGCCGTCGAGGAGTGCCTACTGCTGCTGACCGTTCGACGCAAGGACAACCAGTGATGTCGACGTACACCTGCCGCCTGTATCGAACGTGCAAGACCTTCGCCCGCGAGAGGCTGGAGGAGTGGGAAGTCGAGGCCGGTGAAATGGGCGAGGCTTTTGAGCGCGCCGAGAACGGGCTGCCGGAGCCGCTGCGATGGATGTTCACGCCGGAGTCGCTGACGCCGAGTCCCTATCGTCTCGACAGCCATCATGTGAAGCAGCGCGTGTGGACGGTATATTCGACCATCTTGATGCTGGACGTTCGCCTCAAGCTCGACCATGACACCAGCCAAGATGCTCATCCTTGAGCCAACCTCCATGGACCATGCAACCTCCTGCCGTTCCTGCGGCGCACCCATCTTGTTCATTCCAACGCCCAGTGGCAAACAGCTCCCGGTCAACGCCGAGCGCCTGTACGTTCACGTCGACCCGAGTGGCCCGGAGAAGGTCGTGCTGTCCAGCGGCCGCGTCGTGTCGTGCATCTTCGTCGATCCGAAGGTGACGGACGGCGCGCTGGTCGGCTACCGTGCCCACTTCGCGACATGCCCGGCCGCGAGCGCCTGGCGCAAGCCCAAGGCAACCTCGCGATGAAGCGGGACATCTTCGGAACCGAGCCCACAAGCCAAGAGGAGAAGGCCATGACCGAGCCCCAACACCAAGACCTCGCCGAGTACCTTCGGCACAGCAGCAACGACGACATCCGCTGGGCCGGGGGCATGTACCTGTACCAGCTCGACGTGATGGATGCCGTCGGACCTTCGCAGCGGTTCTACGGCGCGATGGGGGGGCCAGGCCAGCCGCACGTTCTCCAGCAGGGCAACCTGGTCAAGACGGAGACCGTGAAGCGCCCCGAGCTTTGGGGGCCCGAAGTCGCCATCATCCTGCACCACGTCTGGTGGTACGACGCCGACGAGTGGTCGGAGCCCAGCGGTCACGCAGACCCGAGCGATCTGTTCCGCGAGATCGCCGCTGCCGTTCAGCGCGCGCCGCACAGGCCCGTCATCGAAACCGGGGCTCGCGAGCCAGGCGCCGCGGACGAGTCGCCTGCCAGGGCCGTTGCGGCGTCGGACTCCGGCGGGGACGACCGGGTCATCATCACGCTGCCGCCCGGCCCTCGGCCGAAGCGGCTCAGCATCGACATCGAGTTCTAACGGCGGCGTCCTCCGCCGAGGTACAGGTACCCGGCGCCGAACACCACGGCGCCGCCCGCGACCCAGACGTACCAGGGGACGAGGGTCGACGGCCTGGTAATGTATTGGACGATCTTGCCGATGGCCTCGATCATCGCCGCCAACGCCTTGCGGATGCGGCCGATCACGCCCTTCCAGTCGGTGATCAGATAGTCGGCCGACTCCGCGAGCTGGTTGCCGAGGGTCATCGGAGTGATCAGGTCCGGGACCTTCGCCTGGCTCACGTCGCCCATGATGCCGGGCGTGTTGGGCTGGTAGCAGCCGAACAGCAGCGGCCGGACCACGGAGTCCTGGATCAGCACGGCACCCTCGGGCGACTCCATGAGCGCAGCGGGGACCTTGCTGAGCGCGTTGCGGTAGGCGCGGTAGCGGCGCTGCCAGTTCGCCTCGTCGCTGCGCCACTGAGGCCCGGCGTTGGGGTCGTCGAACATCCCCACCTTCTCGGCGGCGTCACGCACGACGCGCATGTAGCTCTCCAGGTAGTCGAGCGTCACGCGGATGAAGGCGGGCGTCACACGGTAGCTGACGATCTCGCCCTTGGCGTTCTTGACCGCGATCTTGCTCTTGATCTCCCGCTGGAGCGCCTGGGTGTCCGCGACCAGCGCCTCGATCTCCGACGAGGGGTTGGAGCGGGCGCCTGCGCGGGGCGGCGCGAACAGGGGGGACTCGGAGAGCGGGCGCACCGCGCGAGTCTACCACCGCATCCCTGTGGATGGTGGTACGCTCGCGGCGTGAACCGCAACACCGTGATCGCTGTCTCCCTCGCGGCCGTGGCCATCGGCGGCGGCATCTACTTGTCGACGCGGCGCCGCACGCCGAAGCGCAACGGGAGCGCGGAGCCAGCGCCCACGCCGGAGACCACGACCACCGAGGGAGCTGTGGGCGGCAGCCTGGGCCCGGAGACGGACGACGCGGGCTCGACCGGAGCGGGTGTGGGCGACACGGGCGGCAGCGACACGAGCGGCGCTGGCGGGGGGACTGGCGCTCCGCAGCCGAAGCCCTGCGACGTGCGACTGCTGCCCTCGTGGTCCGCCGTCAAGGATCAGGCGGGCGACCTGTTCCTGCTGCTGCCCGGCGGGGTGCTCTACGACCTGGCGGCGCGCAACCACCGCGCGACGCTGGTGAAGGAGCCCGAGCAGCGCGGCTGGACGCTGACGACCATGGGCCCGCCGAAGCTCGGGGCCCTGGGTCCCGAGGGCCAGCTCGTGTGGGACGAGGCCCGCTACGACATGCCGTTCGTGGTCGACAGCCCGATCGGGATGGCCCTGAGCCGTCTCATCGACTGGGAGGGCTCCGAGGAGGGGGCGGAGGTGCAAGTGCTGTTCGGCGAGCGGATCGGCAACCTCACCGATCCGATGGACAGCTCCGCACAGGCCCAGCTCGCCGACGGCACTGCTCCCGCCATCGATCTGCCGGTGACGGGCTGCATCGGGCTGCTGCGCGCGACGCCGGGCCGCGGGGCCAAGGCCGCCGTGGCCACGACGTTCACGCTCAAGGCCGCGGCCCCGGTCATGGTGACCGACGCCCAGATCATCACCGCCGTGACGGAGGCGTTCGTGCAGCTCCGCACGTCGTTCGAGCCGATGGCCGCGTATGACCGAGCCATCGCCGCGACCATGCGGCAGCTTTTCCCCCGGTCGGACTACCCGGCGGACGACGTGCCCGAGTCGTGGGAAGCCTACCTGAACGCGGCCCCCCAGAACGTCATTGACGCCTTCGACCGGATTGATCGCCTTGCCTCTGAGGCGCTGGACGGAGACGATGGGGACGAGGCTGAGCCCGGAACGTCCGGCCAGGGCATGAACACCGGGCTGGCCGGCTAAGGCTTGTCGCCCGATCCGTGACCCGGTAGGGTCGCGGCGTGGTCAAGCCGTCCGACACCTGCTTGAGCCCGCAGCCCGTCGTCGACGCGCTGCTGCGCCTGTGGCCAGGTGGGCCGGACCTCGACCCCTGCGCTCACCCTCAACAGCTCATGCCGGCCAAGCGGCGGGTGATGCTGCCGCAAGACGGGCTGGAGGACGACTGGGCGGCCGGAGGGGCCAGGACCGTGTTCGTCAATCCGCCCTACTCGCGGGGCCAGGTCATGCGTTGGGTACTGCGGGCCGCCAGCTACGCCTCGCGGCTGGAGGTGCTGCTGCTGGTGCGCCAGGACACCGGCACCGGATGGGCGCGTGAGGCCCGCAGGCTTGGGTGTTCGTTCTGCTTTGCGACGTCGCGCTACCACTTCGACGACTGGGCGGACGTCGGACAGAGCGCCAAGTTCAGCAGCATGTACCTGTTCTTTGGCCCAAACGCGGCTTCCCATCGTCGCTTTTGCGAAGCCTTTGCAACGGAAGGTGTCGTTGCCCCTTGCCAACGGATCTCGTCATGGGTATATGCAGATCCGATGGACACGACTCCCGTTCACGATCAGGCATCGGCCAAGGACATCATCGACGCATGGATGCGCACCGGCGCTGCCGAGGTGCTGGACAAGCACTGGTCTCGCTACTCGCTCGGCGACCTTTTCGAGTATCGCGGCGAGGATGCTGAGGCGGAGGGGATGCCGCTGGCGGTGCTGGATCAGCTACTCGAAGTGCCGATGAGCCACATCGCCTGGGTGCTGCGCAACCTTCCTGCTGGTGGCGCTCCGACGGAGGACGACTCCGAGTCGCCGGCGCCTCCCAAGAAGGCCGCGGCGCCGAAGAACGGCAAGGCCGCGGCGCCGAAGGCCGCCAAGGTCGAGGCGCCTGCGCCGGCCAAGAAGGCCGCGGCGCCGAAGAAGCTCGCCCCGCCGGCGCCGGCCAAGAAGGGCGACGTGGCGACGGACGACGAGTCGGCGGCAGGGCAGGCCGCGCGCGACGCCGCCGTGCTGGCGGCCGTCCGCGACATCGGCAGCAAGACGGGAGAGGGCGCGGCGCGCTCTGACCTGCTCGAAGCCACCGGGGTCGGCGAGAACGCCCTGCGGCGCTCGCTGGAGCGGCTGCTCGACCGCAGCCAGGTGGCCCGCAAGGGCGAGCGCCGCTGGGCCCGCTACTACATCGCGTGACCCACGATGAAGTGGTGGACCAAGCCCAAGACGCCCCGTCAGCGCCAGCGCAACGATCAGGTCATGGCGAGCCGCCATGGCACGGCCGTCGCCCGAGTGACGGGGACCCGGCAGCATCCGATGCTGCGTGAGCGGCCGCAAGGCACGAAGGTGCAGGTGGTGATCCCGTGGCACGACACGGAGGCCAGTACCGTTCGCGCGGCCCGCTCGATCCTGTCGCAGACGCACGAGGACCTGAGCCTGTGGATCGTGTGCGACGGATCGGACCCTGCTCGGCTTGCCAAGGTCGAGCAGGCGGTCGGCCACGACTGGCGGGTGCGGATGCTCCGGCTGGCGTCCAACCATGGCCCGTTCCTGATCCACCAGGCAGCGGCCGAAGCCACGAGCGCGCCGTTCTACGCGATGCAGGACAGCGACGACTACTCGACGAGCGATCGGCTGGCATCGTGCATGGCCCGCACGGGCGATCTGGTGTGCTGCGGGTATCAGAACCTTCGGCGCGGAGTTACATCGGAGCTGCGTGGCGAAAAGCTGTCTGAGGCGTTCGCAGGTCACAAGTACGACTCGCCCCTTGCGCCGCACCACGTCGGGATCTGGCAGACGGAATCGCTGCTGGCGATCGGCGGGTACTGGGCAGGGCACCGCATGGGATCGGATAGTCTCGCGGCCTCCTTGATCTGGATGTGCGGACGCCAGCAGACCAGCGGAAAGCTCGGGTACATCCGCGAGATCCGGCCGGGATCCCTCACTCAGCATCCCGATACGGGGGCAACGTCCGACGCTCGAACCATGGTTCGCAGGGAGCTTTCACAGCTCTGGAACCAGTGCCTCGACGCATGGAGGTCGCATGTTGAGCGCGGAGTCGTGGACCCTGAGCTTCTGGCCGCCGAGATTCGCAAGATCCGGGGCAAGAAGGAGCGGCCGGACGACCGGAGGCGCATCGACAACGTCCGCCGCGCGCTGGTCGAGCTGGAGAGCAGCGGCGTACACGACCGGACGTGGACCGTCGACGTGGAGACCGGGGACATCGCAAGATGATCACCGCCATCCAAGAGCGTCATCTGCGGCTGTCGGACGACAAGGCGTACTACGCGAAGCGATGGTACTACATGTCCGCGGCCATCCGGGTCGCGGGCATGGTGGCGGACCAGGTCTCGGAGGTCATCGAGATCGGCCCGTACCAGGTGCCGATGTTCCATGAGAGCATCGTCATCGACCGCAAGCCCTTGCTGTCCCGTGCGGCGATCTCGGCGCTCCGTCCCAAGGCCGTCATCGAGCACGATGTCACCGTGGCCCCGTGGCCCATCCACCTTCCGAGGGTTCCGCGGCTCGCGGTCGCACTCCAGGTGTGGGAGCACCTTGAGGGTCGTCAGGTGCAAGCGTTCGAGGAGCTGCGCCGCAACGCCGACTACGGCTTGCTGTCGTTTCCGTTCGAGTGGAAAACGGCAGATCCAAAGGATTGCCACCGGGACGTCACGGTGGACATCATCGACGCATGGACGCCGGGGGCGAAGGTGCTGCACCAGGAAATCTGCGCCAAGCCGAACCCAAGGCGCAAGCGGCTGATCCGGCTGTACGATCTGCGATAGCTTGACGGCGCGATCGGCTCGTGATCTTCTCGGCGCCATGCACGTCACCATCGTTGGGTGTGGCTACGTCGGCCTCTCCCTCGCCGAGAGCCTGAGCGGCCACCACAAGGTCACCGGCTACGACCGCAACGCCAAGGTGATCGCCGAGCTTCGGGGGCGACCGGACACGGCGGGGGTGGCGACCTGGACCACGTCGCCCGACGCCATCGCCGAGTCGGACGCGGTGGTGATCTGCGTCGGCACGCCGCTCAACGACGAGACGGGCCTGCCCGACCATTCGATCGTGGAGCAGGCGACCGACACCGTGGCCAAGCTCGTGCGCGACGGCACGTTGATCGTCTGGGAGTCCACCTACTCGCCGGGGGAGACGCGCAAGCTGCGGATGCGGGTGCTCGATCAGGCAAGCGCATCTGGGCTGATGTTCGGCTACAGCCCGGAGCGGGTGAGCCCGGGGCCCGGGGCCCTCGGGCTGCACGAAATGGTCAAGGTCGCGAGCGGGGACGGCTACCCGGAGGTCGAGGCCGCGCTGGTCCAGCTCTACGGGGAGTCTGTGGGCCAGCTCCACATGGTCAGCCGCTTCGAGGCGGCCGAGCTGGCCAAGCTGGCGGAGAACAGCCAGCGCGACGTGCTGATCGCACACGCGAACGAAATCGCCATCGCCTGCGCTGCGTGCGGCGCGGACGTGTACGAGGTCCTGAGCGCCGCCGCCACGAAGTTCAACTACGCCCACCTACTGCCCGGGCTGGTCGGCGGCCACTGCATCCCCGTCGACTCCCACTACCTGATCGAGCGGCTGAACGAGGAGGACGTGGACGTCCCGAGCGAGGTTGCGACGATCTGCGCTGCGCGCGAGACCAACGACCGCGCCATCGACCGGACCTTGGAGCTGGCCATGTACGCCGCCGACATCGTCCACCCGGACAGCGGCTTGCGGGGCGCTCGCATCCTCGTCGCCGGCGTCGCCTACAAGCCCGAGCTGGCCGACACGCGCGAGTCGCCCGGGCTGCGGCTGGCGGCCAGCCTCGCGCGGCGCAACGCCATCGTGGACGTGTGGGATGACGTCGCTGGCGTTCGGGTCGGGCTCGACGGAGACCCGCACCAGACCCGCGACCGCTGGTCGGTGGTCGTGCTCGCGTGCGCGCACCGGCACCTGGTCGAGTCGCCGGCGCTGTGGAAGGGGCTCGTGGCCCGCGGCTCCATCGTCGACCCGTCGGGCGCCCTGCGCGAGCGGTCGCCGGCCGGCGTGCGGGTGCTGCGCTTGGACACGGACATCCGCCCGCTCCCGTTCTGAGCTATGCTCGGCGCGTGCGGAACGCCCTGCTCCTCTCGACCGTCGTCCTGGCCTCGGGCTGCACCCCGTCCCTCTCGCGCACGCTCGACGCGGCGGAGAAGGCGCTCGCGGGGGTCCATGCCGCCGTCGACCTGGCCGTCGACATCGACGAGGCCGCCGTCGAGGTGCTGATCGCCCGGTGCGGCGGGCTGCCCTCCGAGCAGGAACGGCGCGACTGCTTCGGCCCGTTCGCGGATCGCGAGCGGGTCGACGCCGCGCTTGAACAGCTTTCGAGCGCCTACGACGCTGCCGTCGTCGCGCTCGACGAGGCCCGGAAGGCCGCCGCTGCGCTCGACGATCACCTGCGCCGCGCCGCCAGGGTCGCAAAGGAGGACAAGACGCCATGAACCTCAACCTCGCCCGTCAACGCTCCCTCGTGATCGCCATCATCGCCGCCGCCCGCGAGGCCGCCGAGCTGGCCAAGAACGCAGCGGACTTCCGCCGCATCATGGCCGAGAAGGTCCAGCAGGGGAACCTGGCCGATGAGCTGGATCGGTTCCGCGTGACGACGGCGCGCGTGCGCAGGACGATCGAGGGGTCGTGAGCCGAACGCTGGCGATCCCAGGCGTGGGGCCGGTCAAGGTCTCACCGACGAACCTCGCCCTCGGTGCGGCCGCGGTGGCCGGCGTCGCCTGGTGGATGTTCGGCAGCAGCAAGCGGCCGTCCCAACCGACGTGGCCGATCGTCGACCCGGCAAACACCAACGTCCCCGTCTACGGCGGCGATGGGAGCGGTCGGGCGTTCGGCGCCGACCGCCCGGCGAGCGACGTGTGCGGAGGCGGCCTGCGGACCCACGGCGGCATCGACCTGAGCGCGTCGAGGGGTCAGAGGGTGGTCGCGGTGGAGTCGGGGGTGATCGCCGCCACGCAGGGCTGGGAGGGACCCCAGGCCAAGGCGCTGCTGCTCCAGACCGACAGCGGGCCCGTGGCGCTGTACGGCGCGCTCGCCCCGGGCTCGTGGTCGGAGTTCGGCGTGAGCAAGGGCAGCCGGGTGAAGCAGGGCCAGGTGATCGGGCGGATCGGGACCTACCCGGCCGGCAGCTCGATGCTCCACTTCGAGCTGTACGCCAAGGGCGCGACGAAGAACCGGGTGTGGTGCAAGGGCGACCCGAGGCCGCCCGGGATGCTGGACCCGACGGGCTACCTGCGCCGCGCAGCGGCGCGGGTCATCCGCTGAGCTTGCGGCGGTAGACGTAGGCCGCCCCCGCGCCGGCGGCGAGCAAGCCGACGGGCAGCAGCCACGACGGGGTCGTGCTGCGCGACGCGGCGGGGCGCACGGCGACGCTCGTGTCGGTGCCGGGCTCCGCCGCGCCGGAACCGGGGGCTCCGCCGACGCCGGAACCGGGGGCTCCGCCGACGCCTCCTCCCGACGGGGGGAACGGAGGGTCAACAGCGGCCGCGCCCAGCTCGAACACCGCGGCCTTGGGCTCCGGCGGCTTCCCGGGCTTCACAGGCGCGGCCGCAAGCTGGAGGCCACCGGTGGGCATGAGCTGGCGGCGGTAGACCTCGGCGCGGTACTCGGCGTCCGGCACCATCGACCACTCCACCTGGCGAACAGCAGCATCGTTCTCCAGGATCGAGCGCCGCGTCTGCTGCCAGGGGAGGCGAACGCTCGTGTCGAGGCGCACTGCCGCAAACTCGGGGCTCGCATAGGCGGCCGCGATGCTCTTGGCCACCAGCGTGCGCTGGGTCAGCTCCAGCGCCAGCAAGGCGTCCTCGATGACGTACCAGGGGCACAGCTCGACGGTCCGACGCGCGGGAGACGTCGTGTCCGCGATCCGGCCCAGCAGCTCGCCCTGAGCAGCGTCGTCGCGCGCGCGGGCCTCGATGATGCCGGCACGGCCGCGCAGGTACTCGACGATGTCGTTGATCCACGAGAAGCCGCCCTCGTCGACGGTTTTCAGGCGCCAAGCGCCCGATGGATCTTGCTGCCAAGCGTTGCGGCTGCCGTACCAGGTCACCCACAGGCCGCTGCCGTCCGTCGCGGGAAACGCCATCGGGTCCGGCTTGTTGGTGATGGCGAACAGCCGCGTGTTCGAGCGCAGCAGGATCCTCGGCCCCCTCTGCTCGGGGATCTCGTCGACCCCGGCGTCCAGCATCGGGTCGTTGAGCAGCGATTCCCAATAGGCCCGCCATGCTCTCCGAGCGATGGGGCCGACGACGCGCAGGCTCTCGGGGGAACCCGACGAGATCCGCGACCACAGCGACACGGCCACACGGCGGCTCACCGGCATGAACCCGCTGATCGGCTCGACGACGTCTTGCTCGCCCACCTGTTGCCAGGCCCCGTAGATCCAAGGAAGGCCGGGAACGATCCCCATGCCCCATGACCCAGGGTCCACGGTTCGTGCGGACCATCCGTGGCCGGTTTCCCCTTCACCAAAGTCGGTGCGCACGCGCTGCCACTGCGGGTCCCATGCGGGACGACCGCCTGGGGGCATGTCCTGGCGCAGACTGATTGCGGGCATGACCAGGCGGGTCCAGTCGGTGACCATCTCCCGCTGCTCCGCACTGAGAAGGTGCAGCGGCTTGTCGTCGCCGTAGCCCTCAACGATCCCCAGGGAGCTGCCCAGCCACATCGTGTCGAGACCCTGCTGGTCCTCAGAGCCAATCCCCGCGACGATGCGCGCTCGATCCGGCGGAGGTCCGCCGCTCATTAGCTGAGCGCGGAACCACCTGATAAGACGCATGGGGGCCTTGAGCAGAGTGATCGCTTCGCGGACGTATGGAAGCACGGATCCGATCGCCGCGAAGTTTCCCCAAAGCTCTTGCAAGATCGGAATCAGCGGGCCGAACACGTCCCCGATCGTCACCAGCACGTCGGCTTGAGCGCGAAGCTGCATCGCGAGGTCCCTGCCGGCCTTGAGGCTGCTCGACAAGTAGCCCTTCAAGGGCTCCAGGCTTCGCGTTACAGAGACGATGCCGGCAGTCTTGCCCAGCGAGAGGATGATGCGCCGGTCGAACGCTGATGCCGCACCGTCAAGATCCAACGCAAGCTCGCTCAGCGGCGGGCCTGTGCTGGCCCATGCAAGGCGTTCCACCGCGCCCTGATTCGGCACCTTGAGCAGAAGGTTTTCGATGTTGCCGGCAACATCGAGAAGCGGCTGCTCGCCGTCCGGCAGCGCGAGGGATGCGTCGATGAACGGCATGGATTAGACCTTGGTGGAGATCGGCCGGCACGCCCATCGCTCCCCGATCAGCACGGGCTGATAGCCGGGGGCGCAGATCGGCAGGCCGTCCGCGTTGTAGCCGGTCGGGGCCTTGTCCTTCGACTCGACGACCCGCTGGATCGCGTCGCGGTTCAAGGTCGCCTGCACCGTCGCCGTCTGAGGGGCGCCCTGCCCGACGCCGCCCCCGTTCGTGGGCGTCGCCGACGCGCCCTTGCGCTTCGGCGGCAGCGAGAACACGAACCAGCCCCAGGCCGCGGCTCCCGCGATGCCCAGGCCGATCAGCAGGGGGGTGTTGTCCTTGGCCACGGCGCCGAGCATACCACCGGCCGCGCCGTGGTACGCTGGCCGCCGTGACGACGCTCGCAGCCCGCGCTCGCAGCGTGCCCTGGTGGGGATGGGCGGCCGCCGGCGTGGCCGGGGTCGGCCTCGTCGTGTGGGCCTCGACCCCACGGCGGCGCCCGATCCCCGGCCAGTGCCCGTGGCCCCCCCGCCCCGTCGGCAGCCAGCCCGAGCGCGTCGTGGCGATCTCGCGCGCCGCCGAGTGGATCGCCGGGATGCCCGGCCTCGGCGACTGGATGATTGCCAAGGCGTACTGGGAGTCGCGCTACACGCCGAGCGCGGCCAACTTCTCCGACCCGGCCGAGGTCGGCTACGAGCGCAGCAAGCAGCGGTACGCCGCCAACCGCTTCCTCGACCAGCCCGATCGGTGGTCGGCGAGCTTGGGGGCGTGGCAGCAGATGCCGCACCGCGCGCTCAACACCATCGACGGCGCCGGCAAGGTGCTCGACCCGGCGTGCCTGCTCGACCTGCCCATCGCGGCGGCCCTCGTGGTCGACGACGTGGTCCGCGGCGTCAAGGCCGGCGCGGCGACGTGGTCGGACCTGGCGGTGTGGTGGGCGCTCCCATCCGCCATGGACGAGCCCGACCACCCGTCCCGCGGGCGGTTCCAGCAAGCGGTCGTGGCAGCGAAGCCCCGGGGCGTCGACCAGGGCATCGCCGCCAAGCGTGTGCCGTCCACCGCGAGCTACCCCGGCTTCAAGTCGATGGCCGAGCAGCTTCTCGCGGCGGACGTGGGCGCGAGCTAGTTCGCGCCGGCGGTCGACGAGGAGCTGGAGAGCACCACCTCGATGTCGCGCAGGCGCTCGGGCGCCTGGCCGTGCTCCATGGCCATGCGCTTGCCGTGGCGCACGCGCAGCGCGTCCATTTCCGCCTCCCCCTGGCTCTCGCAGTCCCACTCGGCGAGGACGGTCCCGGTTTCGGTCAGGCAGCACAGATACCAACCGCCGTCACGTTGTTCGACGAGCCTGGCCGATGCCACGGAGGTCAGCATCAGGACATCGCCGCCGGGCGTCAGGGTCAGGTTCTTGCCATGGTTCTTCGCCGCGTTGGCCGCCGCCATGGCGATCAGCAGGCCGTCAGTAAACCCCGAAATATTGGCCGTGATCGCTTCGTAGAAGTCGCTGGGCTGCTCCGAACCGACCTTGTCGAACATGGCCTTGGCGTGGCGCATGGCCCCGGAAAGTGCCTCGGTCAAGGCTGTGTGCGTCTGGTCTTTGCTGTGGTCGTCCATGGAGATCCGATGGTACCCGATCGATGCGGCCAAAGAAAGCGCCCCGATGTGCTCGGGGCCAGCAGAAGGTTCCATCGAATGAAGGGGCTCGACGAGCCTACAACACCATAACCCCATAGGTCCGGCCTTCGCTCTGCCAGAATATGCCTAGCGAGCGATCATCGAGTGTGGCGAGTGACCGGCGATCCCGCCTTGCCCTGCTCGACTCAGGGGCCGTCCCGGTGCCCGGCACGGGAGCGGCCTTGCGTGTTTTTGTGTCTGTCGACGCCCGGGAGCAAGTGCGTCTTGAGCCTTGCGGCTCGGTGGAGCATCCGGGACTCGAACCCGGAACGATGCGCATGACCGACAGGAGGGGAGGAAGAACCCGCGTCGTGCCACCTGGCTGCCCCATAGAAGCGTAGGTCGGGGGCGGACCTTCGTCAACCCCCGAGCCCGGCGGCCATCACCAAAGAGCCTGGCCGTTCAGCAGCTTGAACGTCTGATCGGGACTCAGCGGTGGGAACGGATACTCCTCCGGCCCCAGCATCATCGCGACCCATCGCTCGCGGTTCGCCTCGGACAGACCCATCTGGTCGCCGAGCGACGTGAAGATCCTGCGCTTCGACTCCACCGTGCCGTCCATGGCCCGGATGCAGCCCGCGGCGATCTGTTGCAGGCAGCGCAGCAGCCGGTCGGCCGTCTCGTGGTCGCCATCCTCGCGCGCCATGACGGCGAGCGCGAGCTGCCCCGCCAGCAGCGGCATCAGCTTGACCGGGTTCATCACCGCGGCCAAGGTGGCGTCGTCGGGCCGCACCTGCGTCACTTGCCCCCCTTCGGGTTCAGCCGGGTGACCATGCCCAGCAGGTCCATCAGCATTTCGACGCCGAGTGCATCCGTGCTGTGAACGCTGCGCTCGACCCTCACCGCATCGCCGCTGCGGACGGTGACGGTGAGCTTGGCCTTGCCGGGACCGTCGCGGTCGATCTGGATCGTGATCCCATCGGGGAGCGACTGCCCGATGCCGGGGATCAGGGCGCCGATCATCGCGCACCCCCGTCGTCGCCGCCTTGCAGGTCGCGGGGCTCGACGTGGTCGTAGTGCTCCGTGAGGTACAGCTCGATGCGCTGGGCCTCGCTCAGCGACGGCTGGCCGGACGGGTCGATGTTCAGCTTGGCGCAGATGTCTTGCCACAGCGCCTTGCGCTGCCCAGCGTTGCCCTCGACGATGTCGTCCATGAACGCGCGCACGCGGCTCAGCACGGCGGCGTGCTCGGGGTCCAGCTCGGGCTTGGCCGGCTTGGACTCGACCGCCACCTCCGCGGGCTTGGCGGGCCGCTTCGGCTTGCCGCCGGCGGACGAGCTGTCCGTCACCAGGTCGTACTCGTCGGCCTGCAAGATGGTCGGCAGCCCGGTGGCGACGTCCGGGAACACGGTGCGGCGGCCGGAACCGAACGCGCGCCACTTGAGCATGGACTCGGGATCCTTCTGCCACGCCTCGCGGGTGGCCAGACCTGCGCGCTGGGCCTGCTCGATGGTGTAGGAGAAGGTCTGCACCTCCATGCCCGGGCGGCCCATGTGCCACACCGCGCGCCGGTCGTTCGACTCGGCGGCGACGAACCGGCAGATCGCGCCCGGGACCCGGTTCATCACCAGCGCGAGCGCCAGCTCCTCCTTCAAGACGATCTGCGACCCGCCGCCCTTCTTCGGCAGGACGTAGATCGTGCGCAGCGCCGTCATCAGCGGGATGTCCAGCTCCAGGGCCGTGAGCCCGACGGCGAACACCTGCTCGGCCTGCGTGTAGCCGGTGACGCCGGACTCGGCGATGGAGCGGCACGACGCGAGGAACGACTCGCGAAGCTGGCTGTTGAACATGACGTGCGCCGCCTCGATCTTGGCGGGGTCGATGCCTCGGCTCGGTGTCGCCAGCTCGACGGGCGCGTGTGGAATGACGGATAGGTTGTTGGTGGTCATGGTTCCTCCGGGGACTTGAACGTAGGCACCTTTGCGGCGGGTGTCAACCCGTCAAGGTGCGATGCGATCCTGCGCGTTGCGGATCGCCACGGCGAGCGCGGCGTGGCGATCCATCCAGCCCTCGTCCGAGGGCTGATAGAGCATGTCGTCGACCAGGATCGACGTGGCGATCTGCGCGGCATCGCCGCGAAGGCGAGCTTCGACGCGCTGGCCATCGATCCAGATCGCGTGCCATTCGGCGTGAACCTCGGGCATCGGTTCGACGGTGACGTAGATCACTGGCCCCTCCGCTTCTGGATCAGAACCGACCCGCCCTCTTGCGAGGGGCCGACGACCATCATGGGCTTGCGGTTGGGCCCGTGGCACAGCACCAGCATCGGCCGGTGCCACGTCATCATCGCGACGGTCCGCTGCGCGGGCACCAGCAGGTCGGCATAGGACTCCAGCTCGGCATCCACGCTCGCCTCCAGATCGATGTCCAGCGCGGTGTCCATCGACACGCCGGCGGCGTCGACCTCGACGCGGACGTAAGGCAGGATCAGCCCATCGTCGACTTCGGCGCATCCGCCCTTCCAGAACATCCCGCTACAGACGTAGCGCCAGCTCGCGCCGGCGCGCATGGACTCGGTGATCAGGTCCGCCGCGCGCCGCTCATCGTAGCGGGCGAGCGCCGCGATGGCGTCGGAAAGGAACCTGGATTGCCAGTCGGTGATATGGGCCATCACGGGATTCGATGGCGCGGGGAGGGTGGGGTTCGGGTCGGTCATGTCGGTCCTTATCGGTCTTTGCGTGCCCGGGGTCAACCCCAGATCACAGGTTGGTTGTGCTCGATGCCGGCGCGAAGCACGGCGATGAATCCGTCGAGCCAGCGAATGACGCGCTCGTCGTCGACGCCTTGGACGTACAGGTTGGCGCCTCGGTCGTCCCGCAGCTCCCACGGGTCCGACGTGTGGGGAGATCGGAGGTGCGGAAGGTTCCGGGCCCGGATCGCTCGGGCCAGCACCTTGCGGGCCTGCTCGGGCGACAGCTCGCCGTACAGGTCGACAGGGTCGAGCCCGACCATCATCAGGATTCGGCTGGCCGACTGGTTGGCGACGTTGTACCAAGGCCATTCGTCCTCGGTCCACTCGTCCCCATCCTCGTCGACCCGGGTGATCTGCGGGCTGCCCGCAACGCTGAACGTGACGCTCATGGTGGCATCCTAGCGGCGGAGCGCGGCGGCGGTCAATCCTCGTCGACCTCGGGCGGGAAGCCTGCGAGCACGACGATCGGGCCGTAGAGGACGTGGGGCCAGCGCACCGCGAGCGAGCCGCGGACGTTCGGATCCATGTCGTTGATCATGCCCTCGTCGTTGGCGTATGCCTCGGACTGATCGGTCATGTAAGCGTCCACAGCGCAGATGTATCCGCCGACCTCGGCTTGCAGCTCGGCCAAGGTGGGGCGCTCCACTTGCGAGCGCGAGCGCAGCGTTCCGTCGGTGAGGTATGTGGTGATCGTTCCCATAGCGACATCCTAAGAGCGCCGGCGCTGCCCGCAATCGGAATCCGGCCCCAGGGGCCGCGGGCCTCCGCGGCGCCGGCCCGGGGCTCGGGGCCCCGCGTCCGCGGG
>Ga0114919_10000632_pt1 | contig 27597 bp, 24 predicted proteins | sample BlataG_FD_88682 | JGI IMG/M metagenome (GOLD analysis project Ga0114919, IMG submission 88682) | Deep subsurface microbial communities from Black Sea to uncover new lineages of life (NeLLi) - Black_00105 metaG | ecosystem: Environmental > Aquatic > Marine > Oceanic > Sediment | place: Atlantic... | reverse complement strand
TGCTGGGTGGGAATGTGCTCGGGTTTGGCGTGCTTCTGTTTTTTGCTCAAGTGTTACTCAACCTTCAATTATTACTTTAAGCGTCGCAGAGGATAGTAAATTATGCGAACTATCTGCTTCGCTCATTGTCTGATTATTATTGCTTTGGCAACCTCGTTATGATAGCATAATTTAGACAAGGCACGGTAGCGGGGTGTAGCGCAGCCTGGTAGCGCACCTGAATGGGGTTCAGGTGGTCGGAGGTTCAAATCCTCTCACCCCGACTCTAAATAGGAAATAAAGTGCCTAGACCACCTGAGTCGTCAGGAAAGTTAAAGGTGGTATAATAGGAGCTAAACCACCTGAATCAGAAAAAAAACGAGGCGGGTCCGTAAAATGAATAATGATTCTAGGTGTCAAAACTCAGACTCCACTAGGGACATCCCTCAGGTCCCTGGTGCAGGGATTCGTGCTCACCAAACAAACGGAGGGGAAGAGCCCTAAAACTGTAGAATACTACCGGGGCAATCTTAGACGTTTTCTGTGGTACGCTGAACAGCAGGATTGGTCTGGTGATGCCCGAGTTATCACTGAATGGAACATTCGCGAGTTTGCTAAGAGTGTACGGGACCTTGGTGGAAGGTGTACGGACTACGTGAAGAGGGTAAGTACGGGCGTCTTGGGGCCCGGTCATAAGATAGCGATAGTTAGAAGCAGTTGAACGCATGTGCGAGGGGATATTGAGTGCTTACTGGAACTACCTGATAAACTAATTCTGCGTGCTTCGGCTCCTCGTAACAATCCGGTACCAGTCTCCGTAGCAGTAGATTCCTTGGAAAATAACGGCAGAGAGCGAGCCGTAAAAGATCTCCGGAGACACGATATAAAAGCCCTTTACAGCGCATATTCCACCGCCAATCAGGCAAATAAACCAGTGGTGCAGGTGGAGCCGGTAGTTACGCCAGGGAACGGTTATTGAACGGACAATACCCTGTTTGCTATCCTCATGGCCGCTGAGGTACTTGGTGATGACAAAAACGCCCACACAGCTCTTGTAGCATAGGACACTCAGCAGGCACAAAGTAGCAATCAGGCTTAGGAGAATTATCTTTTTTCTCACTCTACTCTTATGATAACCCGGAAAAAGCCCAGAAGTCCAGTTGTCCAGTTCATCTTTTTCCACCCCTTTTCGCCCGGTTTGCGGGAATTTCAAACCTAGCCCTTAGACCCTTTCCTTGTAAATCCGTTGCACATTAGCTTGCTTTGTTGACTGGGTAACAGTTGCCTGCTTTGTATAACCGGCAATAAAAAAGGCTGGGCATCGGCGTAACCTTCAAAAAGATACCCTGACATAACCCCGCAAAAGGAGTATATTGGCAATGATAGTATAGACGAGTATTATAGTGATACAGATTTTCTTATTTGATATTATTACGCCAGCGTTCACGGTAATATGGAGTGATATATCTAAAGGGGGAATAAATGGCAGATAAAAGTATGACAAGAGAGCAACTCATAGGTGAACTGGAGATGCTGCGCCAGCGAATTGCTCAATTGGAAGCATCAGAAGTAGAACATGTGCAGACTGAAAAGAGCCTGTTGTTAGGTGAAAGCTACCAAAGGCTGTTCCAGCTTTTCCCAATTGGTGTAACAGTGCTAGATATGAAGGGTGTGATTTTATATTGTAACTCTACTGTTTACAGCAAAGGAGGCTATAAGGAAGGTGAATTCACCGGCAAGCACTTTTCAAAGATAGCACCAGTTAGACTTAAAGACATCCCCACATTCATTCGCATATTTAATTCTGTTGTAAGAGGGAAAATACCCAAACCGTTTGAGGCTAGTTATCCGCGTAAGGACGGAACCACTGGTTGGACCGAGCTCAGTATTAACCTGGTAAAAATAGGCAGGAAGCGATGTATTCTGGTAGCGCAACATGACATCACCGAGCGGAAGAAGATGGAGGAGGCGCTTAGACAAAAAACAGGCCAACAAGCTGCTGTCTTATCGTCCATACCTGCTTTTGTTTACTTGAAAGATACTGAATCAAAGTTGATTTCTGCCAACGATGCATTTGCAGCGATGGTGAATACTCCCGTTGACCAGCTCCCCGGTAAAGATGCCTATGACCTTTTCCCGAAAGCACAAGCTACGAAATTTCATTTTGACGACAAAAAGGTCATGGAATCGGGAAAAGCGATAATGAACATTGAAGAACAGTTTACAGACGCAGAGGGTAAAACAAGATGGGCTTCTAGTTCAAAAGCCCCTTACTTTGACGAAAAGGGAAAAGTAATTGGAATGGTGGGCATCACATTGGACATCACCGAGCGCAAGCGTGCAGAGGAGGTGCTACGGGAGAGCGAGGAGAGATACCGTACACTGGCTGAGGCTATGAACGACGGCGTATTCACTTTAGACCTGGAAGGCAAATATAGTTACTGCAATAGAAGGTTTGAAGAATTCACCGGTTATACCCCAGGGGATTTAATAGGGCAGCATTTCAGTAAAGTCGTTGCGCCTGAATATTTGGAATTAGCCATTGACCGTTTCAGGTGGGGGATTTCCGGCGAAGAAACTCCCCTCTATGAGGTTGAGATTTTAAGTGAGGACGGTAAGAGAACACCCATAGAATCGAATGTGAAAGCGATATTGGATAAAGAGGGAAGGGTCACTGGCAGGCTTGGTGTGGCTCGTGACATCACCGAGCGCAAGCAGATGGAAATGGCATTGCAGCATAGTGAACGTGAAAAGGGGGCTATCTTAGAGAGCATGTCAGAGCTTGTGGTGTATCAAGATGCTAAACATAAAATCCTGTGGGCAAACCGGGCCGCAGCTGAATCGGTAGGTTTAGCACCTAAGGAATTGATAGGACGGAAGTGCTATGAGATATGGCCGCGTCGTAGCGAACCCTGTGAAGGCTGCCCTGTAGCAAAAGCTCGTGAAAGCGGTCATTCACGAGAAGCAGAAATAACCACCCCGGATGGGAGGATTTGGTTCATACGAGGCTATCCTATTCGGGGTGAAAACAACGCTATTTTAGATGTAGTTGAGGTCATATCGGAAATCACCGAGCGCAAGAAGATGGAGGAGGAACTGGAGTTAAGGGCTCAGCTTCTGGATAATGTTCAGGATGCAGTTAATTTGACCGATTTTAATGGAAATATTATTTACGTAAATGAGATGGCTTGCAAATCTCTCGGTTATAGCAGGGAGGAGCTACTGAAGATGAATCTTGGTGAGCTGGATACTGAGGGATATGCTCATGCTCTGAAATGGCGGAATCAGGAGTTGATGAAGAAGAAACACACCATATTTGAAACGGCTAATTTCCGCAAGGACGGGTCAGTGATTCCTGTGGAAGTACATTCTCAACTTGTTGAGGTGGGTGGTAAAAAGCTTGTCCTGAGCGTTGACCGTGACATCACCGAGCGCAAGCGTGCAGAGGCAGAGAAGAGAGAAATGGAGCAAAAGGCTCAACTGGAAAGCCGACTGGCTTCTATTGGCGAGATGGCGTCGGGAGTAGCCCACGAGATAAACAATCCACTGGTCGGCGTTGTCGGCTTCTCCCAGTTGCTGATGGAGAGAAAAGACCTTCCTGATGATGCCAGGGCGCAGCTAAAGATGATCTATGATGGAGGGCAGAGGGTGGCTGGCATCGTAGATAGACTGCTTACCTTTACCCGCCAGCGGAAGCCAGAGAGGGCATATGTTGATATTAACCAGATTATAGAGACTACCCTTAAAATGCGGGACTATGAAATGGAGACTGCCAGCATAAAGCTTGTCACCCAGCTTGCCCCTGAGTTACCCCCGACTATGGCTGACGCCGGTCAGCTCCAGCAGGTGTTCCTTAATCTGGGCATAAATGCCGAGAAGGAGATGGTTCTGGCTCATGGTAAAGGTAATCTCCATGTCAGGACAGAGACAGTAGATAATACCATACGGATATCCTTCAAAGATGATGGCCCCGGCATAGCAAAGGAGAACCTTGGGAAGATATTCGACCCCTTCTTCACCACCAGGGAGGTGGGGCAGGGAACAGGGTTGGGCTTGAGCGTCTGTCACGGGATAATAGCTGAACACAACGGGCGGATATATGCCGAAAGCAAGCCAAGAAGGGGAGCCACTTTCATCGTGGAGCTGCCGGTAATATCTGAGGAAAAGCAGTTAGAGATGGCAGAGCCATCTGTGGGTGAACCTGAAAGGGTAACTAAAGCCAGGATACTGGTGGTGGATGATGAGCCGACAAATCTACAATACTTGAGCGATGTATTTACCGGGGAGGGGTATGAGGTGGAAACCGTGGACAATTGCGGTGATGCCCTGAAAATGATTAACAAAAGAGAATATGACCTTCTCCTGCTGGACATCAAGATACCCGGCATGAGCGGCATTGAGTTATATGAGCGTATTCAGAAGGCAGTCCCATCTCTGGCTGGCAGAGTGGTGTTTATCACCGGAGATGTCATGGGTGAAGATACCATGAAATTCCTCTACAGCGCCGAAGCCCCTTATGTTACCAAACCCTTTGATAGCAAGAAGTTGAAGGGAACCATAAACCGCTTATTGGCTGGCTGAGCCACTATCGTAGTGGTGGGACCTGTGCTCGCCTCTGTGAGGCAATTGGTTGGGGGGACAAGCCACGACCTTAGCTGGTTGAGTGAATCTTGAAATCGTTGGCTATATCTCACAGTAGTACGAATATTGTAATTAATTTGCAGACTTTGATATACTTTAGTTGACAATTAAGTTAGATTTCTGTTAATAACATTAACTGGAAATCAGTAAATAGATCGGGAATTAGATTTCCTGTTGATGGCAATAATAAGGAGGAAAAGCGATATGGCTGAATTTTATACTGTAGAAGAATTAGCTGAGTATTTACGCCTTACCAAAAGGACAATCTACCGGCTGCTTAAGGGAGGCAATATACCGTCGGTTAAGGTGGGTCATAAGTGGAGATTCAACAAGGAATTCATCGATGAGTGGCTCAATCCACCGAGGGCAGGGAAAAAGAGGCGTATCCTGGTTATTGATGATGACCCAGTTATAGACTTGCTTTTCAAAGAAGCCCTGGATGAGGCGGGACATTCAATAATAACAGCCAAAGCCAGTGAAGAGGGTTTAGAGTATGTAGAGCGATTGGAGTTTGATCTGGTCTTCCTTGACCTGAAAATGCCCAAGATGGATGGAGCAGAGATTCTGCGTCGGATAAGGAGTATTAGGCCTAAACTACCGATAACCATTATAACGGGCTATCCTGACGGTGACATAATGGCGAGGGCTCTTGATCAGGGTTCGTTTACCGTTATGAAGAAACCTTTTGGTAAAGCAGAGATAATCAGCACAATGGATACCTTTTTTGGAATTGGTAAGGCGAAGTAGGAATTTCGCTTACACCCGGGAATCCCAGCCTATTAGCCTTTTTAAACACTGGTACGTTATTGTATAACGTCTACTGCTAGTTGCTTGTTATCACAGGTAAATCCTTACCTCGTTGGCACCAGCGGGAACTCACATATGCTGTTAAGAGGGCACTTCTCACACTCAGGGGTCGTTTTCTTACAGTATTGAATCCCGAGGCGAACGATCTGGGCGTGGTAATCATTATACAGGGCTATGTCGTCATCCAGGTGCTTGATAAAAAATTCCTGGTAGTCTGCATACCGCCATTTTTTACCGGCAATGCCAAGCCTTGAGAATATCCTTGCGGTGTAAGCGTCGACAACAAACACCTTTCTATTTCCGGCGTAGAGGAGGATGGAGTCCACAGTTTCTTCACCGAGACCTCCGATAGCGAGCATCTCTTGCCTCAGTTTGCCGGTGTGGCATTGAAACATCAGGTCAAGGTCGCCGCCATACGTGATGAACAGCCAATCAGAGAAGTTTCTTAACTTCCTGGCTTTCATATTATAGAACCTTGTTGGTTTGATTAAAGAAGCAATCTCAGCGGTGTCTGTTCTATGAATAGCTTCCAGGGTTAGTAGTCCGCTCCGTTTGAGATAAGAGATGGCTTTCTCGACATTTTGCCATGAGACGTTCTGGGTCAGTATGGCACCGATAATCACTTCATCCCTGGTCTCGCCGGGCCACCAGTTTCTGTGGCCGAATTCATTAAGTAGTCGCGAGTATATCTCTTCCAGCAGGTTTTTCATCTCAGAGGTGGCAGGACGCATCGTCATTCTGGTACTCGTTGGGTTACTATAACAGTTAGACGCAGGAGCTTAAAAGTGATATTGCCGGCATGGTACTTGAAGAGTGTATAATGGGTGATATGGCAAATGCACCGGTATTAAACGATTTTTTGGCGAGTGGCGATACACTACGGGTGTATGGTGGAAATGAACTGCTATTCAGGTCTACCAGTGAAGGCTTGCTGCCTTTGGTCGATTATATCAACAAGTCTGATACCTGCAGGGCTGTCACCACAGTCTTCGACAGGGTTGTGGGTAACGCCGCGGCTCTATTGCTCATCAGAGCTAATTGCAGTGAGGTGTTCAGTCCCCTGGGCAGCAAGCTTGCGGCCGGGACATTAGATAGCTATGCTGTCGAATATCACTTCACTGAAGTTGTGCCGTATATTCGCGGTCGTGGCGAGCAGGATATGTGCCCGATGGAGAAACTATCTTTGAATAAAAGCCCCGGGGAATTCTACGAGGTAATATTGAGCTTAAATTCATAGTGTCAAAGGTATGGGCCTTTGTACAAGTTTTACTATAAAAAACATTTGAATGTTATACATTGTTGGTAGCTGGAACGAACTTGAATCTTGTCAAATGTTCAGGCTTAACGCTATGCCCTGTGTAAGTGGCATAATTATGGGGTTTTACGCTGAATATCTTCGATGCAGTAGCTGAAGGTGCCAGCAGGAGCGCTTACTTCGATTATTTGTTCCCTTTCTTTCCCTAAAAGGGTTTTGCCTACAGGAGAGGCGATGGATATCCTGCCTTTGACTGGGTTTGCTTCCCGGGGATCCACCAGGGTGTAACGGAGTTGTTTACCCGAGGATAAGTCGTGAAGTAGCACAGTATCTCCGATTTTTGCCTTCGTTGTGTCCTGGTTTTCGCCTATGATAGTCGCTGACTTTAAGGTTGACTCCAGTTTCTGGATTCTTCCTTCCAGGTGAGACTTATGCTCGCGAGCTGCTGCCAGCGGAGCGTTTTCCCGGAAGTCCTTGTCGGCTGCTGCTCTGCGTAGTTCCTTAGTGACATTAGAGCGCTGGCTCTTGACGTTAGCCAGCTCTGCTTCCAGTTTGGCATAGCCCTCTGCGGTCAGGGTCGCCTGGGACCTGGAGTTTTGCTGTGTTAGGGCAGTTGTCTTGCGAGAAGCTTTCTTCACCCGGAGGTGTATAGCTAAATTTGTTTTGCTGAGTCCTGTTTTGTGAATGTAGGTAAGAAAAGATTTAACTGGCTTTACTTCGGAAGAGGAGATTTGCTCGGCATAGCCAGCGATATCGAGGGGACCGAGCTCATTTACTTTTTTGTACAGGCCGACCCAGTGAATGAATTTATGTACTTTATCCTGTGCCTTTTCTCTGTCTTCCTGTGGCAGGCTGACTAGAAACCCGGTGACTATATCAGCCAAGGTAGAATCAGGTCTCGAAAAATTACTCACAGGCAACGACTGAAATGATAACGGAAAAAGGCAGGCAATGTCAATCTCGTGTACTCGCTCAGGGATTAAGTTCAGTTCGGAATCCGGTGGTAACTATTGTGGTAGGGAGTAGCCTATTAACTTATAAGCCAGTTTCGCCAGCAGAAAGGCACATGAGGCTGGCCCCTCTTGAGGGCAAAATTCCATTAAATCGAAACCAACTACGCGTTTATGAAGGGCTATAAACCTGAGTATGTCCAGGGCTTCCTGCCATTGCATACCACCAGGTTCTGGAGTGCCTACTGCGGGCATAATTGAGGGGTCAAAGACATCCACATCTATGGTTATATATACATTTTCGCTGAGCGAGTCTGCTATTTGCTCGACGGGAAATTCATTCGATACTGAACCCGGCATGTAGAAGGGTGTCATCTCGTTCTGGTCCAGGAACAGTTTCTCTTCCCGGCTGAGGCTACGTATACCAACCTGGACGATGGGGCAAATCTCGAAGATACGCCGCATAACACTAGCCTGGCCATATTTAGTACCCAGGTATTCGTTGCGGAGGTCAGCATGAGCATCCAGTTGCAGCACAGAGAGGTCGGGAAATGTCTCCTTAAAGGCTTGAGCCGTGCCTGAAGATAGCGAGTGTTCACCCCCCAGCATTACCACCAATTTCCCCTTTTGTATTAGCCCTTTAGCTATATGGTAAACCCTGGCTATCATGCTTTCAGGGTTGTTCATGAGCGGTTCTACCTCAGGCAGGGTGTGAATGCCGATTTTATATATCTCGCGGTCTTGCTCCAGGTCGTATAGTTCCAGATATCGGGAGGCATCGATGATAGAGTGTGGACCTTCACGGGTGCCGGTTCGCCACTCGGTTGTGCTATCGTAAGGGACTGGTAGTATGACTGCTTGTGCTGTTGGCAAATCTGAGTGAGGAGGTGTTAGTCCAGCAAAGTTTCGCGGCGGCAGGAATAATTCCTCTTTATTCCTCATGGTAAGTAAAATTCGGTGAACTGGCTGTTGAAACTGGTTCAGTTGACCATTCTCTATCAATGAGGCAGGTTCTCAGTTTAGCTAACTGGAATTTATCCTGCAAATCCTTAATTGCTCTAGCAGCATCAAAATCCCGGCAGGAAAAAATATCTATGTTGACATAATTATCCTTGACGAAGGTATGGACACTGATATGGCTCTCAGCGATGAAAATGAATCCAGATATTCCCCATTCTGCTGATTTTGTCCCCGCATATCTAAGCACATAGGGTGGTGAAATCCTGGTCATGTTAATTCTGGAGGGAAAATCCTCCAGCAGGTTGCGGAGAAAATCCTCATCCTGCAGAATTTTCTGGTTACTGGAATAGCCATCTACAATTAAATGCATCAGACCCTCTCTAGACGATATTTTTGTGCCAATGGGAATTTACCTCTTCCATCAACCGGGCAACTCAATGCTTGGTGGCTGGACTTCGGAGATATTCCTCCACTATTGCCATAGCGCAATATTTGCCACACATGCTGCAGGTTTTTTCTGTTGAAGGAATCTTCCCATGAGTTCGCTGTGAAAGCTCCGGGTCTAAAGACAACCTGGCTTGTGTTCCCCAATCAAGGTTTTTACGAGCTTGGGACATTTTCTGGTCCCACTCTCGGGCACCCTTTACGCCTTTGACAATATCACCTGCATGGGCGGCGATACGGGAGGCTATCACCCCTTGTCTTACATCTTCTACATCTGGGAGTGAAAGGTGTTCCGTCGGGGTAACATAGCACAGGAAATCTGCCCCGGCGGCGGCAGCAATGGCGCCTCCGATAGCGCCGACAATATGGTCATATCCAGCGCCTATGTCAGTTACCAGAGGCCCCAGGACATAAAAGGGTGCTTCATGGCACAGGCTCTTCTCCAGTTGAACATTGCTGGCGACCTGGTCCAATGGCAGGTGGCCAGGTCCTTCCACAAAAACTTGTACCCTGGCATCCCGGGCACATTTCACCAATTCGCCCTGAATAATTAGCTCTTCAATCTGAGCCCTGTCACTAGCATCTGCGATACTTCCTGGTCGCATGCTGTCGCCAAGACTTAAGGCGAAATCATATTTGAGAGCCAGGTCTAATAAACGGTCGTAGTATTGATATAGGGGATTTTCCTCATCGTTATGTAGCATCCAGGCGGTAAGGAAAGCGCCTCCTCGGGAGACTATGTCAGTTGTTCTACCCTGTTGTTTCAGGCGTGCCACGGATACTTGCGTTACACCACAGTGGACAGTCATGAAATCAACACCGTCTCTGGCTTGCTCTTCGAGTACATTGAAAATCTCATCTACAGTCATGTTTACAATAGTTCCATGTTTCTCTATAGCCTCAATTCCGGCTTGGTAGATAGGTACGGTTCCTATTGGTACATGGCTGGCATTGATGATGGCTTTCCTGATGGCTGAAATATCGCCGCCAGTGCTCAAATCCATGACTGTATCGCTGCCATAATCAATAGCAGCTTGTAGTTTTCGTAGTTCTGTGTCTAAGTCAAAAAGGTCCGATGATGTACCTATATTAGCGTTAATTTTGGTTCGTAATCCTTTACCTATGCCGCAAGGGACTAAGTCTACGTGGTTGGGATTGGCTGGAATTACGATTGTGCCATCAAGCAGGCCCTGGAGGATAAAGTCTACCTCTACTACCTCCTCTTCGGCGACGTGTTTTACCTCTGGTGAAACAATTCCGCTTCGGGCCAGTTCTAGTTGAGTCATTTCTTGAACCTCTTACGAGAATATAATATCTACTTGGAGTATAGAAATATTTCTATAAGCTTGGAAGATGAAATTAGCATAAAACCAGTCTAAATGCAAATTGGCAGCCAGAGGGTAGCCAGAGCCGGCTCACATTTTCTCAGGAGCCGTCATGCCCATAAGGTGGAGTACCTTTGCTAGAACAATCTGGGTTGCCGTGACCAGTTTGAGCCGGGCTTTGGTCAGTGCCTCATCTTCTGAAACCACCCGGCATTGTTTATAAAAGCTATGAAATGCAGTGGCCAAATCCTTGGCGTAGTAAGGCAAATGGTGGGGTTCGAGGGTATTTGCCACCTTTTCTATTGTTTCAGGTAAAAGGATTAAGCGTCGAATTAAGGTTAGCTCCGGCTCACTCGAAAGCAGGGAGACATCACCCTGACTATAATTAATGTCTCTTTGACTGGCTAACCTGAGAATGCTGGCAATCCGAGCATGGGCATATTGAACGTAGTAGACAGGATTGTCTGCTGACCGTTTCTTAGCTAGCTCCATGTCAAAGTCCATCTGGCTATTGGTAGAGTGGGAGAGGAAGAAAAAGCGGCAGGCGTCTGACCCTACCTCGTCCACTACCTCTCGCAGGGTAATGATGTCTCCACTGCGCTTTGACACCCTGACCATTTCCTCGCCACGTCGCAAGCTAACTAACTGGCAGATTATTAATTTGAGCTGTGCAGGATCTTTTCCCAGTGCTTTAATAGCTGCTTTCATTCGGGGGATGTGTCCCTGGTGGTCAGCACCCCAAATGTCGATTACGGTGTCAAACCCTCGTTCCAGGAACTTGTCGTAATGATAGGCAATATCGGAGGCAAAATAGGTAGGTGAACCATTACTACGCACCAGCACATTATCTTTATCATCACCGAGGGTGCTCGATTCAAACCAGATGGCATTGTCCCTTTTTGTTATATAACCTTCGCTTTGTAGTATTGCCATAGCTCGATCGTATTGTTTGTTTTGGTAAAGGTCTTTTTCACTAAACCAGGTATCAAATTCAACATTTATTAGCTTAAGGTCCTGCTTAATGTTATCAATCATCTTATTGAGCCCGATTTTGCCTATCTCCGAGGCTGCTTCTTCCTGCGATAAAGCCAGGAATCTATCGCCTTCTTTGGTAACAATCTCCTTTGCCAGCTCAATCATGTAATTACCAAGATAGCTATCAGGAGGCATTGCCGCTTCTCTACCCAGGCATTGTTGATAGCGAGCGTAGAGAGAACAGTTGAAAGCGTCTATCTGATTGCCGGCGTCATTTATGTAATACTCTCTTTCTACGCAGTAGCCAGAAGAAGTGAGGATGTTTGCCAGAGTACTGCCGAGGACAGCACCACGCCCGTGACCTATATGAAGAGGGCCAGTGGGATTGACACTGACGAATTCAATTTGAATGCGGCTATCTTTGCCCAAATCAAGATTACCGTATGACTCGCTGGCATTCAGAATAGATTCCACCTGTTCTGCTAGCCAGTCATCTCGCAAGGTGAAGTTGATAAAACCTGGAGGAGCGACCACAACTTTACCAATTTCTGGAGGCAGCAGTATATGGTCTATTAATTTTTCAGCTATAGTTAGAGGTGGCATCTTCATTGTTCGAGCTAACTTCAAGGGAAAGCCTGTGGCGAAGTCACCGTGATCGGGATTTTGAGGATGCTCTATAGTTATCTCGGGCAGTGCTGCGGCAACGAGACTGCCTTCTCGTTGTGCTTTTATTACTGCTTGCTGCAGACAGCCAGCTAATTTCTTCCTAACCATTAAGATGGTTTCACTCTGCTGCAATTATACTATATTAACTCCATTCAGTATCTTTAGACCATACTTGTGATAATCTCTCTCTCAAAGGTTGGTGTTCTGGTTTCTCCAAATTACTGTCGCCTTGAAACAGCGTTATTGCCTCTTGTCGGGCTAACTCTAAAAGTTGCAAGTCTGACAGTTTGGCTATTTTTAGATCGGGCAAACCGCTCTGGTGTGTTCCAAAAAATTCCCCGGGACCCCTTAGCTCCAGGTCTTTCTCAGCCAGGGCTAGTCCGTTATGAAACTCCGCCATCAACTGGAGGCGCTTTCTTGTTTCGGGTGAAGATTTTTCGGAGATAAGTATGCAATAACCCTGTTCTTTGTTTCGTCCCACTCGTCCTCTAAACTGGTGGAGCTGTGATAGACCAAAGCGGTCGGCACCCTCTACCATCATGACTGTGGCGTTGGGTATATCAATACCGACTTCTATTACCGAAGTTGACACCAGTATATCGAGGGCACCTTCCCTGAAACTGCGCATGACCTTTTCTTTATCACCGGGGGGCATGCGACCATAAAGTAACCCCAGTCTTAAATCCGGGAAGATTTCCTGAGATAAATAGGCATATTCGGTTGTAGCTGCCTTTGCTTCAAGTATTTCTGATTCCTCAATTAGAGGACAGATAATAAAAGCCTGCTTGCCACTGGTAGCCTGGCGTCGGATGAAGTTATAAGCTTTTTCTGTATGTTGGGGCTCAATGTATATTGTTTTTACCTGCTGCCGACCTGGAGGCATCTCATCAATGATTGAGAGGTCGAGGTCACCATAAAGGGTCAGTGCCATGGTTCGGGGTATGGGGGTAGCGGTCATGACCAGTATGTGAGGGTTGAAACCCTTTTGGCGTAATGAAGAGCGTTGTAAGACCCCGAAACGTTGCTGCTCATCTGTCACTGCCAGCCCAAGCTTGTGAAAACTCACCCCTTTCTGGATGAGGGCGTGTGTACCAATAACAATGTCGATTTTTCCTTGTTTAATTCTATGATGTAATTCCTGTTTCTCACTGTCGCTTAGACTGCCGACGAGCAAAGCGATGGTTAGTGGGTGTGAGATAAGGCCTGTATAGTATCTGATATTGTCTGTCGGCTCTTCCTGGCATGGGGGAGGCTCTCCTGCTGGTCTCACTTCACCTGGCAGAGTATAGGTGCTGGCTTGAGACAGATAGCCGCAGATATTGTTGAAGTGCTGTTCAGCCAGTACCTCAGTGGGTGCCATCAGTGCTCCCTGATAGTTATTGGCGACGGCAATTAATAAAGCTAAGACAGCAATCACAGTTTTGCCACTGCCTACTTCGCCTTGAAGGAGGCGTGACATGGCGCTGGGTTGTTTGAGGTCGGCTAAAATCTCCTCCAGTACTCGCTCTTGAGCTCGGGTTAAAGTGAAAGGCAAACAGTGTAAATACATGGCTATAATCTTCCGGTCCACGTTAAAGGCATTGCCTGGCTGGCTTTTTTGCCAATCTCTCTTTCTGGCCAGCACGCCCAGTTGAAGCAGGAAAAGCTCGTCAAAGGCCAGACGCCTTATAGCCTCTTCCGCCATTAACTGGTCATCAGGATAGTGAATTTGAGCAACCGCTTCAGGGAGGTTTAGTAGCTGGCACCGGTTTTTTACTTCCGATGGTAAGAAATCACCCACCTGCCATGCCCAGTTGTCAGTAGCCTCCTTTGTCCATTTCCTCACTTGGCGAGGATACAGCCCTTGAGTTAGTGGATAAACCGGGACAAGGCGAGCGGTGTGGATTAGTTCTTTATCCTCCAGCATCTCCCATTCGGGAGACTCAAATACCTTGAGTCCTTTAAACTGGTAAACCATGCCACTAATTACTACTCTGGAGTTGGTGGGGAATCTTTTAGCCAGGTAAGGTTGATTGAACCAGACTACTCTTATGTTACCTGTCTCATCAGCTACGATTGCCTCAGTACCTGGCCGATAGCCAAAGGTAGCTACTCTTGCTTGCCACACGGTGGCTATAATAGTTTGCTCCTGGCCTGCCTCAAGCTCGGAGATGTGTTTCCTCTGGCTGTAATCGACATAACGTCGGGGAAGCAAGTAAAGAAAATCGTGTATTGTCCTGATATTTAGCTTGGTAAATTTGGTGGCTACACGAGGTGTAATTCCCTTAATAACGGTGATGGGTGAGTCTAATGCGGCGCTTTTCCTTTCCGGGTATGATTTAGCCATCTCTGTTACCCTTGTGTTCATCGCCAGACGGGGAGGTGGGTGGGTAGTAGTTGCACTCTTTCTGTTCCTCTCTTTTAAAGGGAGAGGAGAGGTGAGGGTGTCTTTCTTTGCCTGTTCAAATTTACCCAGCCAGGCAAAGATTTGTGCTATCCATTTTTTACGACCATTTATATCGAAGGAGCCATAGTTGGAGTTGGCCAGATTGAGATTATCAAATTCAGCTAATAATTGACGGTCACCTATATCCTGCCTGATTTGTCCCACCTGCTTGTGAAGGTACTTATCCAAACCGCCAATCACTGCTTTATTGGAATATCCCTTCTTACATTCAAAATCAAGTATATGGCGCAGTGAATCAATATATTTCACTTGTTTATTCACCCTTCAATTGATCATGTGTATAAGTGGTGAATAGAATACCATATTAGCACAGGTATCTACAGGGTAGACTGGATGTCCGTTACTGCCAATAACCAGGGGTAATGATGGTACCAGGAAGGCTATGCAGGTGTGTGATTGCAGGATTCTGGAATTGTACGCTGAAGCTTTGACCTCGATACTACGAATGTCTATTCCAGCGAGAATATGTAATTGTAGTGGGGTTGATTGCCACGTATTATTTCAACCTCGAGGTGGCGATGCACCTCTCGAATTTGCTGAACTGTATCCTCAACTTCCTTAGATTGAGTTTCGGCACCATAGTAAACAGTCAGTAGTTCAGCTTTTTCCACATCTGCCTTCAGCAGGGCTTCAAAAATTGAGTCTGAAGCATTACTACCATTGGATATTAGATTTTCGTCATCTAAGATAGCAATAAGTTGCCCCTTCTTTATTTTGTGACCATTTAGCTGTGTTTGTCGTACTGCTCTGGTGATTTCTATAGTCCTTACTGTGGACATTGCGGCTTCCATGATTTGAGTATTTTCTTCTAAGCCTGTACTACTATTAAAGGCAAGGGATGCTGCTATGCCCTGGGGAAGAGTCCTGGTAGGGATTACCTTCACCTTCTTTGAGGTTAGAGAGTCAATCTGGGAAGCTGTGAGTATGATGTTCTTGTTATTGGGCAGCAGGATGATATTGTCTGAGGGCGCCAGTTCTACAGCGTCCAGAATCTCGCGGACGCTAGGATTCATTGTCTGACCACCGGGAATGATAATCGATGCACCCAGGCTATTAAATACATCAAAAAAACCATCTCCAGAGGCGACCGTTACTACAGCAACATTCACTTTAGACATTCGCTCTTTTTGCAGCTTGATAAACTCCGTATATTGATCATCCATATTGATGATATCAATTTGATGTAGCTTGCCCAGATGTGTAGCATACTCAAGCACTTCGCCAGGATTGAAGCTGTGGATGTGGATTCTAACTGTAGCGCCATTGCCAGCAACGATAAGTGATTGCCCCTTCTTGCTTAACTTCTTCCTGATTTTTTCCAGATCGAGTTTTTGCCCCTCCAGCAGGAAATTAGTGCAATAACCGTAAGGCACTTCTATCTCAGCTGTTTGAGCCAGTCTGGGAGGTGATGGAAAATCGGCAGAGACTAGCTGAGGTATTTGGGTTTTCATTTTTTCTGCCTCTCCCCTAAGGGAGCGAAGGGCACCATCGAGTAATACATATAAACCCTGCCCCCCTGCATCAACCACACCAGCTTCCCGTAATACTGGTAGCAGGTCAGGTGTGCGGGCTACTGAATCCTTAGCTGTCTCTACCGCGCTTTCAACTATTGAAAGTAAGTTTTCGGGGTCTTTTTCGGCGGCTATATCTGCAGCATTAGCTGCTTCTCTAAGCACCGTCAGTATAGTACCTTCTACAGGATGGATGATTCCTTCGTAAGCAGTCCGTGATGATTCAGCTAGTGCATTGGCAAAATCCTTACCATTGAAGGTTTTTTTACCTTCCAACCCCTTGGCCAGGCCACGCAGGAACTGGGATAGGATAACTCCTGAATTACCTCGTGCTCCCATTAAAGCTCCGTAGGCCATTGATTTGGTTACTGAGGAAACGTCGCTATCTGAGTTCTGCTTTGCCTCTTCCATGGCAGAGTGCATGGTAAGCAGCATGTTAGTTCCTGTATCCCCATCGGGTACCGGAAAAACATTTATGGCGTTGATTTCGGGAACGCATTTCTCAAGCCACGCAGTCCCTGCGGTAAACATTTTTTTAATTATCTTGCCATCGGCTAGGTTAGTTTTCATCTTTTCTCCCTTTGTCTAATATGCTATTAGTGATATAATAGCCCAGATACCCCTTGTAGTAAAGGGGTAGAGGTTTATTGTGAAGTGTGATATTTGTGGTAAAAGAGTTCAATTCGGGAATAGCGTAAGCCATTCCAAGAAACATGTCAAGAGGCGCTGGTTGCCAAACGTTCATAAGGTCACCATCACTATTGATGGCGGGAAGAAACGGGTTAACATGTGTACACGCTGTCTTCGTACTCAATATAAGACGGCTCATTAACTTATCGCCTTTCTGATTTTCTGCAGTGCTTGTCCGATTCCTTCTTTATCAGTAAATAAAGTCGCACCTATTGCCAGAACATTGGCGCCAGCCTGGGCTATGCTGGGTGCATTGTTGATGGTGATACCTCCATCAACTTCCAGTTCAGCCTTTGCTTTCCTGCTATCCAGTATGCTGCGCAAGCGGGCTATTTTTTCCAACGTTTCAGGAATAAAAGGTTGCCCGCCAAAGCCAGGGTTGACACTCATGATAAGAATCAAATCAACCTGGGGTATGATCTCATCTATTGAACTCAATGGAGTAGCCGGATTAAGTGCCACCCCTGCTTTTAGTCCAAGTTTCTTGATCAGCTGAATCGTTTGGTGAAGGTGGAGACAAGCTTCAATATGAACGGTGATAATGGAAGCGCCACAGTCGGCAAAGTCAGCAATGTACCGCTCTGGTCTCTCTATCATCAGGTGAACATCTAAAGGCAGATGTGTCCAGGAACGAAGAGAAGCTACTACCGGTGCACCGATGGTGATATTCGGTACGAAATGACCATCCATGACATCGATGTGAATATAGTCAGCTCCTGCTTCAGTGGCTTCAACAACCTGCTCACCCAGGCGAGCAAAATCAGCACTGAGTATCGATGGTGCTAGCTTGATTTGCTTGTTTTTTACCTTCATTTTTTAAAAGCTTTCTGGCTTCATTTAATGCTACTTCTACTTGTTGGGGCGAAGTGCCACCAGTAATATTCCTGGAAGCTACAGATGATTCCAGGGTAGTGTTATATATATCTTTATCAAAAAGGGAACAGAACCTATGATACTCATTCAAGCTAAGCTCTGAAAAGTTCTTGTCTTTGCTAATAGCATATTCACTGAGCTTGGCTGTCACGCCATGTGCCTCCCGAAATGGTAAGCCTTTCTTCACCAAATAGTCAGCTAAATCGGTAGCTAGAATGTAGTCCTTCTTGATAGCATCGCGAATATGTTTAGCGTTGACCTTAATCGTTTGCATCATCCCGGCGAATACTTTTAGGCTGGAATGCAATGTATCCACGGTATCAAAAAGACCTTCTTTATCCTCTTGCATGTCACGGTTATAGGCTAGAGGAAGTGCTTTCAACGTGGTTAGAATAGCTACCAAATTGCCGTAAACTCGTCCGGTTTTGCCTCTTATTAGCTCAGCTACGTCAGGGTTTTTTTTCTGGGGCATGATGCTACTGCCTGTGGTGTAACATTTATCAATTTCTATAAAGTCAAATTCGGCTGATGACCACAGGATAATTTCCTCAGCTAATCGAGATAGGTGCATCATGGTTAAGGCAGCGGCTGCCTCATATTCCACTACGAAATCCCTATCTGAGACAGCATCAAGGCTATTGGTACTTACCTTGCTAAAACCTAATTCTTGGGCAACGAACTCACGGTTGATGGGGTAGGAGACGCCGGCTAGAGCACCGCTACCTAAAGGCAGGACATCGGTGTGCTTGAGATTCTGGTAAAACCTCTCCTTGTCTCGCTGTAACATATCGAAGTAGGCCAGCAGGTGGTGAGATAAAAGAATAGGTTGGGCTTGCTGCAAATGGGTATAGCCAGGCATGATGATGAGTTTATTTGAGGCAGCCAGTTCTACGAGTGAACCTTGCAAGGCTGTTAGCTCCTCAATGGTTGTCAGGATTTCCTCTTTGAGAAAGAGGCGTAAATCCAAAGCTACCTGGTCATTCCTGGAACGAGCGGTGTGCAGCTTTCCAGCCACGTCTCCTATCTTTTCAAACAATCTAACTTCGATATTTATATGTATATCTTCGAGCTCGGTTCTAAACTGGAATTCCCCTCGGTCGATCTCCTGGCAAATAGAAGATAACCCATCAATTATAGTATTGGCACCGCACTCATCTATTATTCCTTCCCTTGATAGCATCTTGACATGTGCGATACTTCCCCTGATGTCATGGCGATATAATCGCCGGTCGAAGGGGATAGAGGCCACATAATTCTTCACTAATTCTTTTTTCTCTATTAGCATTAGCTTTCCTGGTGAAATGGTGATTGTACTTGAGCCTGGGTTCTTACTGGCAGTCCCCAGATATGGATAAAACCAGGGGAGTCACTCTGATCGAAGACATCACCCTTATCATAGGTAGCGAGGCTGTAATCGTACAGAGAGTAAGGCGATTTCCTGCCCACTATTTGGCAATTGCCTTTGTGTAGTTTAACTTTAACGGTACCGGTAACATATCTTTGAGAGCTCTCAACATAAGCGGATAAATCCTGCCGGAAGGCGCTGAACCATAATCCGTTATAGACAAGGTCAGCATATTCAATGGCTACTTTGTTCTTAAAGCGTAGCTGTTCCTTTGTCAATACCATGTCTTCCAGGGCCTGGTGAGCTTTGAGTAGCACTGTGGATGCAGGGGCCTCGTAAATCTCCCTCGATTTTATACCCACCAGCCTGTTTTCGATATGATCGATTCTGCCTACTCCATGCTCACCAGCCAGTTGGTGAATTTTCTGGATAAGCATGATACTGTTTAACTTTTCGTTATTGAGACTCGTAGGTATTCCCTTTTCAAAGCCAATTTCAATATAGCAAGGTTGCGCCGGTGTTTCCTTAAGCCCTTTTGTCCAGGCAAAGACATCCTCGGGAGGTTCATTCCAGGGGTTCTCCAGTATACCGCATTCAATAGCCCTTCCCCACAGGTTCTCATCAATGGAATATGGGCTAGCCTTTGTGATAGGAATAGGGATGTTGTGCTGCTGGGCATAGGTGATAGTCTGCTCTCGAGTCATATTCCACTCTCTGGCTGGGGCTATTATTTTGAGTTCAGGCGCGAGTGCAGCTACGCTTACATCGAGCCTCACCTGATCATTACCCTTGCCGGTGCATCCGTGAGCTACAGCGGTGGCGCCTTCTTTTTTAGCTATGTTCACCATGAGCTGGGCAATAAGGGGACGCCCTAGCGCTGTGGCCAGGGGGTATTGACCTTCATAGATGGCGTCAGCTTGGAGCGCGGGGAATACGAAGGAGTTGATGAAAATTTCTCTGGCATCGGTTACCAGCGCTTCTATAGCTCCTAAGTCGAGTGCCTTTTGTCTGATAGATTCTAGATTAGCTACATTGCCTATATCTACAGTAAAGGCAATAACATCCAGGCCATATCTTTCCTTAATCCACTTTATAGCTACAGATGTGTCGAGGCCACCACTGTAAGCTAATACTACCTTGTCTGACATTTTAATAACCTCCTTGTTATGGCCTCAGAGTTCTGTTTCCTCCAGGACGGTCTCTAGAATGCTGACCGCTTTATCCACCTCGCTCTCAGTAATAATAAGAGGGGGAATGAAGCGGATGGCATCTGGCTTAACTCTGTTAACTAGCAAACCTTTTTTCATACAGGCCAGGGTTATTTCCTCGGCAATTGTATCATTAAATTCTAAAGCTATCAGTAATCCCCGCCCCCTTACCTCGGTAATAAAATCAAATTGCCTTTTTAGGGTTTCTAGCCTGGCCATAAAGTAATTTCCTACCTGTTTAGCTTTTTCAGGTATACCATGTTCAATGATGTATTTCACGGTAGCGTAAGCAGCAGCACAAACTAAAGGATTACCTCCAAAAGTAGAACCGTGCTCACCAGGGGCAAAGACAGAAACATGCTCTTTAGCCAGTAAGGCGCCAATGGGAACTCCACTGCCCAATCCCTTGGCAAGTGTAATTATATCAGGCTCAACATGATACTGCTCATAGGCAAAAAGGGTTCCCGTGCGCCCGATACCTGTTTGAATCTCATCCAGAATAAAGAGTATTCCCTGCTCATGACACCAACTCTCTATCTCCTTGAGGTAGTTATCTTCAGGTACATTAACCCCACCTTCACCCTGTATTGGCTCCAGAATGACACCGCAAGTTTGCCCGGTGGTTACTTGCTTGATTGCCTCACTGTTGTTGTAGTCCACATTAATGAAACCGGTGGGCAAAGGAATATAGGGTTCCTGGAATTTAGTCTGGCCTGTGGCAGCGGTCATTGCCAGAGTCCGCCCATGAAATGAACTATGAGTTGTGATTATTTCATGGGCACCGTTGAGGTGAAGTTTTCCATACCGTCGAGCCAGTTTCACTGCTCCCTCGTTAGCCTCGGCGCCGCTGTTGCAAAAGAAAATCCTGTCAAGGCAACTATTCTCTATCAGAAGTTGTGCCAGTTGTATCTGCGGAATGGTATAGAATTGATTTGATGCCTGGATTAAGCTTTTCGCCTGTTTCTCTAGAGCTTCGACCACTACCTGCGGGCAATGTCCCAGGCTATCAACAGCCCAGCCAGCGACAAAGTCAAGGTATTTCTTTCCCTGGTCATCCCAGACCCAGGCACCCTGACCACGGACTAGAGTCAGTGGAGATCTATCAAATGTTCTGAGGAATAGCTTTTGCTCTAATTCCTGCCAGTTATTTTGGCACAATAGTGGTTCCTCCAACACCGTTATTTATCTCATTGAGTAGAGCATGGGATGTTGTACCGTTGATAATCCGAGCTACAGATACTGTGGTCAGGGCTTTAAGGCAGGCTTCTATTTTAGGAATCATCCCTCCTGAAGCTGTGCCTGAGATGAGCATCTCTTTCGCATCAGCAGCATTGATTTTAGATAGTATCTGTCCTGAGTCATCATGGATTCCATCCACATCGGTTAAAAAGATGAGTTTATCTGCGCTTAGCGCAGCCGCGATTTCACCAGCGGCGGCATCTCCGTTGACATTAAGTAGCGTTGTCCTGTTTCCGACCGAGCCGAAGCTTATTGGCGACACTACTGGCATGTAACCTGCATCCAATAGTAGTTTAACTGGAGTGGGGTCAACCTTTACAATCTTACCCGCATAACCCAGATCAGGGCTCTTGGTAGCTGCCTGCAGTAAATTACCGTCGCTTCCGCTTAATCCTATAGCTTTACCTTTCAGCGCTTGAATGGCTACTACCAGCTCTTTGTTCACCAGACCGCCAAGCACGCCAGCCACTACCTTCAGGCTCTCGGCATCGGTAACCCTCAGCCCGTTAATAAAGCTGGTGGGAATGCCAAGCCTGGCAAGCCAGTCAGTAACTGTTTGAGCACCACCATGAACCACGACCAGAGGTACCCCTTGCCTCTGAAGTGTTACCAGATCTTCCAGGGTGGTATCATGATTTCCCAGGGTGCTGCCACCAATCTTAACAACAATAGTCTTCTTCTGTAGCATTACGTTGAATAAGCACTGTTTATAGTAACATATTCCTCAGACAGGTCGCAGCCCCAGGCAGTAGCTTTAGCATATCCCAGGTGAAGATATACGTTGATAACTACGCTATCACTGTTGCTTAAAGTCAGTTCCATTTCTTCTTTGCTGAAAATTGTGGGATTACCTTGCTTCATAACGCAGACCTCGTCCAAATAGACGTCCAGTTTATCTTCTGTTATCTCTACACCGCTTCGCCCCAAGGCAGCAACGATGCGTCCCCAGTTAGGGTCATTGCCATGTATTGCTGTTTTTACCATTGTTGAGCTGGCAATAGTACGAGCTGCGCGACGTGCCTCTGCTTGATTTATAGCTCCTTCTACAGTAACTTCTATAAGCTTGGTTGCGCCTTCCCCATCTCGGGCTATAGATTTGGCCAGACAAAGGCAGGCTTCATTCAAAGCTTCCTGGAAAGTTCTGCCGTTATTCCCATCGATTATTTCATTGCCAGCTAAGCCATTAGCTAATAGAAAAACAGAGTCGCTGGGGCTGGTGTCACCATCGATGCTAATTAAATTAAAGGAGATATTCACTGCTTCCTGTAGTGATGATTGTAAAAAGTCAGTATCTACCACTGCGTTAGTGGTGATAAAGCAAAGCATAGTAGCCATATCAGGGTGAATCATACCTGCTCCCTTGGCAACTCCAGCGATGATAATTTCGCTATTCGCTATATCGAAACGGAATGCAATCTCTTTAGGCTTTGTGTCAGTGGTCATAATTGCCCTGGCTAAGTCGTGGCCCCCATCCTGGCTGAGTGTTATTCTCTCGATTCCATTTCTGATGCAGTACATGGGCAAAGGTATTCCAATTATGCCAGTGCTGGCAACAAGGGCATCCTCAACCCCGAGGGATAATTTTTTTGCTGTCAGTATTGCCATTTCGTAGGCATCGGCTGTGCCTTGCTTACCAGCGCAGGCATTGGCACATCCTGAATTTACCACGACTGCCTGTGCCTGTCGTTTTAATAGATGTCTTTGAGATAGGAGAACAGGCGCTGACTTGATACGGTTGGTGGTAAATGTACCAACAGCGATGCAGGGTATCTTAGAGTGGAGGATGGCTAAATCGAGCTCGTGTTTACATTTTATCCCGGCATGGAATGCTCCGGCCAGGAATCCTGGGGTGGAAGTAATGGTGCCCGAAGGAATTAACTTAAACATGGGACTTTGATTAAAGGGTGGTTAACACTATAGCATATATTACCTTGCTTGTTCACGTTGCTCAGGTTAAGATGGACGAATAGCAAGCTGTGTTGTCATTCCTCTAGATTTACTTTGGTCTTTGTGTTAAAAGATTGGGGCGTTGCCAAAATGCCAGAAATTGAGTATAAAACCGAAATTAAGCAACCATATGTATTGACAAGGGAAGGGCGACGCTGTAATCTTTTCTAAGTGGGCTGGAAACAGCCGATTCTTTGAATGAAACCGTGGCTGGCAGGCAAGGGAGGTAATGCCTATGGAGATATGACAAAGCAGCAGGATGGAAATTGGTGTGGTAAATATTCAAGGAAAGGAGTAGCGCGATAATGAAAAAAATTTTGTTAATTTCAGTTGTGGTTGTAGTAATGGTTGGGTTAGTCTTGAGTGGTTGTGCTAAGCCAGCACCGGCTCCAGCACCGGCTCCAGCGCCAGCACCAGCGCCAGCACCTGCACCTGCACCACCACCACCACCACCAGCGCCGCCAACCATTAAAATCGGTGCCGCCATCTCGCAGACGGGAGGCATGGCTGGAGTTGCCATGCAAGCCCAGAATGCGTACGTCGTTTGGGAGGAGATGGTTAACGAAAAGGGCGGCATATACGTCAAGGAGTTTGATAAGAAGATACCGGTGGAGCTGAAAATCCTTAACGATGAAACAGACGGGCTGAAGACAATATTTCAGCTTGAGGCTCTAAACGAGTGGGGCGCAGTAGCCTATCTAGGTGGAATGGGCTGTACGTCGTTCGAGGTCGGGACGGCGATAGCTATGAAGAACGGGATACCCTGGATAGGCCCGGGCTGTGGCGGCATTACACCTCATCAGCGCCACAATACGTTCCTGTCCTCGGTATTCTTCAAAACACCTTACTTCGCACCACTGGTCTACGACTTCATAGAGGCTATGCCGGAACCGAGGCCAAACAAAGTCGCCATCTTTGAGATAAACCAGTTGGACTGCCAAGAGGCAGCCGAATTCTGGCGAGAGGGTGCCAAGGAGCACGGCTTTGAGGTTGTCTTCGACCAAAAGTACGATGCCGGAATAAGTGACTTCAGTGCCCTGATAACCGGTGCCAAAGCCGCCGGGGCGGAAATACTGCTTGCCTACCCCACGCCGCCCAACGGTCCATTACTGGTCAAGCAGATGAAGGAACTCGATTTTAGCCCCAAGCTGTGCTACTGGTGCCGGGCACCTGAGGGTACCCAGTTCGGCCCATCCCTGGGTGAGCTCTCCGACTACGTGTGTGTTCCATGTGCCTGGGTTAACACGCTAACCCTTCCGGGGTGTGCAGAGTTCAATGCCAAGCACATGGAAATCCATGGTAAACCAAGCCTGATAATAAGCGGTTCGGCTTACGCTGCTGCCCAGGTGCTGGAGGCTGCCATTGAAAGGGCAGGTACTCTGGACAGGGTTGCCATCAGGGATGCCATACGCGCCACTGATATGGAGACTGTTGCCGGCCGTATCCACTTCGCCGACAACGGCCACGCTCTCGACCGCATGATCGTGGTTCTGCAGTGGATGAACGAGAAGCCGGAAATAGTCTTCGTCAACGAGCCTGGTGAGAAATACAAAGAGTATATACCGATGGTAGACTTCGAGTGGCAAATACCCTGGTCTGAGCGCTAGTCAGCATTGATGACGTTAGCAACTGAGGCTGAGGCCAGCGATGGAAAGGCCGTAGAATCATCGGGCCTGATGGTTACATTGGGCCCGATGAGTGCTGGGACCCAGTTCGTTAAGAACTGCCGTGGGCAGGATGAACTTCAGGCGAATACAACCGGTCTCAGGCATGAGCGGATATATGGCAAGGCTATAGCCAGCACCCTTCCGATAGTGGAAGACGGCCCGCAGTAGGTCGTTGGTAACCAGTGGGGCATTCAGGCATAAGTGAGGACACTGTAGTATGTTGGAAGTAAACAATATAGATGTTTACCATGGAGACCTTCAGGCCCTGTGGGGCGTTTCCCTTACACTACAGGAGGGGGAAATGGTAGCCATCATTGGGGCTAACGGCGCAGGAAAGTCTACCATAGTTGAAACCATATCCGGTCTGCTCACTCCAGCTACAGGCAGCGTGATTTTCAATAGCATATGTCTGGAGAAGGAGCCAGCTCATAGAGTAGTGCAATTAGGCGTCTGCCTGGTTCCGGAAGAGAGGCAGCTATTCCCCAGTATGACCATCTTGGAAAATCTGGAGTTAGGTGCCTTTGCCCCCGAGAGCAGGAAGGTAAAAGACGAGACGCTCAAATTTGTCTATGAGCTTTTCCCCATCCTGGAAGCCCGGAGCAGTCAGGCGGCAGGAACACTGAGTGGCGGCGAGCAACAGATGCTGGCCATAGGCCGGGGTTTAATGTCCAAACCGAAGCTCCTGATGCTTGATGAGCCGTCATTGGGATTGGGGCCGCTGGTAGTCAAGGCTATTTTTGAGGTGATTCAGCAGATAAATAGGTCGGGGGTAGGTATCCTGCTTGTGGAGCAAAATGTTCGTGTTGCTTTGGGGCTGGCCAACAGGGGCTATATAGTTGAGAATGGGCGTATCGCCGGGCATGGTGACGCGAAGAGCCTTTTGGACGATAAACACGTTAAGGAGGCCTATCTCGGCATCTCCTGAGTTTGAGGTAGGTGAATTATGGTTGAACTTTTCGCTCAGTCCTTTGTCAACGGCATAATGATCGGTGCGCTATACGGACTGGCAGCGATAGGGCTTTCTTTGATCTTCGGGGTGATGGGAATCCTGAATATCGCCCATGGTGAGTTCTTAATGTTGGGTGGCTACGCCGCCTTCTGGATGTTCACCCTGAATAATATCGACCCCTTTTTGGGCCTACCTCTGGTAGCAATTGCCCTTTTCCTACTCGGAGCGGGCGTTTACAAAGTTCTTTTCTCTCATGCTGCCAGATTGCCGGGAGAACTCAAGATGAACACTTCCTTACTCATTGCCTTCGGGCTATCCCTGATATTTCCACAACTAGCTACCGCTGCCTGGACCGGGGATGAGAGGGCGATAACCCCCGTTTATAGCGGGACGTCGTTCGAACTTCTCGGTGTCCGCTTTGGTTACGTCCCTTTAGCCGGCCTGTTGGTGGCACTAGCAGTCACGTTCGGCCTGCGATTCTTCCTTAGTAAGACCTATTTTGGCAAATCCGTAAGGGGGACGACTGAGAACTGGAAGGCGGCACGCCTAATGGGGATAAATGTTGACCGGACTTATTTGCTCACCTTTGCTCTGGGTGCTGCCTTGGCTGGTGTGGCTGGAATCCTGGTTGGCTTAACCCAGGTGGTTATGCCCCCTATAGGGATGCACTGGACGCTTAAGGCCCTCATTGTTATCGTCCTTGCCGGAATGGGGAGCATCGGCGGGACACTGGTTGCCGGTCTAATCATAGGGGTTGTGGAAGCGGTCAGCCACATCTTCATCGGCCCCTATGCAATAGTTGTTGGGCTGGTGATATTTCTACTAATTATGATGTTCCGACCGCAGGGATTATTTGGGAAAGCGTAAGGAGTGATAAGTGGCGCACAACTGGAAGAAGCTATCACTAATCGGCGGCATAATCGTTCTGGTAGCGCTAGTACCCGTGATGACAAGGCGAACCGATATCCTAACCTGGTTCACCTTGATTTTGATATATGTTACTTTGTCCCAGAGTTGGAACATTATTGGCGGCTACACAGGTCAGATAAACCTCGGGCATGTCGCCTTCTTTGGCTTGGGGGCCCTGACGACTCGCTACCTTTGGCTCCTTTTTGGGCTACCCCTTCCTGTTGCCCTCCTGGCCGGGGCAGTGGTGGCCCCGCTTGTTGCCCTCATTATCGGGGTTCCTGCCTTTAGACTGAGGGGGATATATTTCATCATCGTCACCCTGGTGTTTGCCGAGATACTGAGACACGTCGCTTACACTGCCATTCCGGTAGCATCTGTGTTGCCAGCCGAACTTTTGACCACCTATAGTCTGGTCCCCCGTTACTACCTTAGCCTAACAGTAGCGGTTGTGGCAGTGGCCGTGGTTTATGTCGTCAGCAACTCCAGACTTGGGCTGGGGATGATGGCTGTTCGAGAGGATGAAGATGCGGCCAGGACTTCGGGGGTTAGTATACTGAGATGCAAGCTTTCGGCGTTCCTCATCAGCACCGCCCTGGCTGGCTTAGCCGGTGGGGTGTTCGCCTATTACTACGTTGGCGCTTACGCCGGCTATCTGTTTGAGCCAGTCTGGACCTTCGACTCAGTGCTCATAGTCTTCGTTGGAGGTGCCGGCACAATCATAGGCCCGATAATCGGGTCTGTGTTCTTCGTGTTCCTTCAACAGTGGCTCGCCACTATCTTACCCGGTGGGTTCCACCTGGTAGTGTTTGGT
>Ga0114919_10000631_pt1 | contig 27635 bp, 32 predicted proteins | sample BlataG_FD_88682 | JGI IMG/M metagenome (GOLD analysis project Ga0114919, IMG submission 88682) | Deep subsurface microbial communities from Black Sea to uncover new lineages of life (NeLLi) - Black_00105 metaG | ecosystem: Environmental > Aquatic > Marine > Oceanic > Sediment | place: Atlantic... | reverse complement strand
TTTTTGAAAAACAAAAGCATTCTCTCTCGTCTTCTTCTCATAATTATTTACTATTTTCTCTGCATTTTAAACTGATGCAGCTCCGGCACAAATCTCACTCAGCTCAGTTGTAATCTTAGCTTGGCGCTTCCTGTTGTAAAGACGGTTCAGGGTCTTCTTCAATTCACCAGCATTATCAGAGGCATTGCTCATGGCATTCATACGAGCGCTCAACTCACTGGCCAGAGCCTCTTGCAAACTGCGGAGCAAACTGGCATTCAAGTACAGGGGGAGGAGAGCATCAACAATCTGAACTGGGTCTTGTTCAAAGATAAGACCAGCGTCCAACTCTCCAGTCTCAGTGGAGACCTTTTCAGACTCCACAGTGAGCTTACCGCTTCGGGTGGTGAGCTTGAAAATCTCATCCTCTTTGGCGTCGACGCAGTTACCGTCAATATCACAGACCTCGCCTTCTGGGCTGAGAGGAAGGAGAGTCTGTATGACTGGTTCTGATGAAATCAGGGAAACAAACTTGGTGTAGACCATTTCGACCTTGTCGACTTCCAGGGACACAAAGTCGGCAAAAATCTCGTCGGCAATTGCCTGTGCTTCCTTGATGGTTGGGGTCTGACCAATCTCAAAGTTATTCTCCACCTTGTATTGTGGACGGCGCTTGAAGTAAGTGGTGCCTTTACGGCCAATGCAGAGGAGGGTGACGCCAATGTTCATTTTGGCAAGTTCATTATAACGCTGCTCTGTCTTCTTGATGACAAAGTTATTGTATCCACCGCAGAGACCACGGTCACCGGTGACACAAACGAGCAAGACATTCTTGACTGGGCGTTGTTGTACGAGTGGGGAGTCGACATCCTCTGAGCGGAGCTTTTGGTTGACTCCATACAAGACCTGTTGTGTGTGTGAGAGAGGGGAGAGGATGATGAGAGTGAGTGGGAACGACGACGATCCAGAACAAGGGGGGAGATGTGTATTGGGAATTAACTGTAACGGGCAATCTAAATGGAGATTGTTATACAGATATATGACCAACGCTTACCTTGACGAGGTTCTCAGCAAATGGACGGCCATTGACAACAGCCTCCTGGGCACGGCGAACCTTTGCTGCAGCAACCAATTTCATAGCATCGGTGATCTTCTTAGTGTTTCCTACTGAGACAATACGAACACGCAGCTCCTTGATACCGACATTGACGACCTGTAAGAGAGAGGGGAGTGATTTAGAAAGGTGCTGCAGGCCATCTTTTCTGGCTAAGGGTCTATGAGAGGCCCATTCTTCCTATCAATCTTTCGCAATTCATTACTCACCTGCAGCTGTCCACGCTTTGGGGCGGATGGAGCCTTGACCGACTGGAAGGCCTTGACATTTCCCAGGGCATTTTTCATTCCAAGCTGAGCAGAAGCCATCTTGGCAGACTTTTAAGCTTCCAATTGATACGTTCTAATCAAATAAGGTAATTGCAATCGCGGCCTTACCAAAGCTTGCTCATTTTAAGCATTCCCCCTCCAGACGCCTTCATCCTATCCAAAAAAAAAAAAAAGCTGCCGGCTCTCTCTCCTCCAAAGTCTGAGTCAGAAAGGAAGGAAGACCAGGGCTGCACCCTCCCTCCCCTATGACACACATCTATACTGCTCCTACACCATCTTACAAACACACACATATACAACAATATATTCTACAATACTACTACACTACTACAATACATATCCAGCAGCAGCCAACCGCCCAGCTGACCTATCATGTATCAGCACCCTCGACCCACACAACATAAAACATGGCCTATGCAACGCAAACCTCACTTCCACCAAGCTCTTCTCACACCACCACCTATTATTATTATTATTATTATTATTATTATAGGGGTGGTTGAGTATATACTGCGCTCTCATTGCCTCTTCAATAATAACATCACTATTACTATTGCTGTCGATATTAATGGCACGGCTATATGGCTTGGTTTCTATGACAGTAGCTGATTGCCGTATAGATCCACAATGTACTACCAAGGAGTGATGATGACGAGGGACAAGCATAGCAGCAGCAGCAGCAGCAGCAGCAGCAGCAGCAGCAGGAGGAGGAGGAGGAGGAGGAGGAGGAGAGGAGGCAGTACCAGTACCAGTGATGTTTCCAGTCTCAGTCGCCAATCTAAAACGACCACCATTACTACCACCACACTCATTAGTGGCGTTATTATTATTATTAGAAGAAGAAGAAGAATTGAATGCAACTAGGACAGCTGAGAATTCAACAACTGCTTGAGGGTGGGGGTACCCAACTGGATCTAACAACACACTACCCTTTCGTATCTTAGCCACTGATATCTGTGACTGTGGTAGATGATGGTGATTGTGATTGTGATTGTGATGAGAGAGGGGTGATAATCGCGATAATACACCATCTGTTGGTTGTACCCTCATCAGATCAGCACAATTCACATCAATGCTGCCGCTGCCTCTTCTTGTTGCTGTTTGTAATCCAGCGATAAGATCAGCAGTACCACCTTCCTCTTCCTCCTCCTCCTTCTCCTCTTCTTCTTGAATAGCCACAGTTGCATGCTGACCAGGAAGGACCGATGGCACATCAACCTGAGCTCTTTGCAATCCTTTAATCTTCACCATAATAAACTCCCCACCTTCATTAGGGCCTAATTTCAATACATCTCCTACTTGCATTCGGCCAGACAACAAGGTGCCTGAGATAACTGGGCCGACGTCAAAGACGTCAAAGCAGTCATCTACCTGAAAATGAGTAGTAGCTACAGTATTGGCACTTTTAGTTTTGGAGGTGTTTGTAGCATTATCATAATCAGGAATAGTCAGAGGTAGTCGTGGAAAGCCTTGCGGTTTCAGTTGCCTCAAAAATGAATGTAAAATATCCAGACCTTGACCAGTGACTGATGATATCACGAATATTGGAATATTGGGCAGTTTTGTTGACGACGATGATGACGACGATGATGATGATTGTTGAGAATCATCATCAAAGGTGTTCTCATTGCCATTTTTCTTCATCCTATGTTGCTGCATTTGGAGCGCTAGTTGTTCGGCTTGAGGTATACTATTCACTACAGGTATTCTCTCACCGTTTTCTCCTCCTCCTCCTTCTTCACCATTACTATCACTATCAGTAAATGCACATATGGCCAGTCGTCTAATGTCAGCTACCAGGCTCTCTATACGCGGAATCACCTTATTATTATAATTATTAACATCATCATCATCATCATCACAAGTCTTAATATGACTAGATGATGATGAGGCAAGATCAGCCTTGGTGATGACTACAAATGGAGGAACCCCAGCCGCCAACGCGATTGCCAAGTGTTGTATAGTTACTCTTGAGGCAAACATCCCTGCTGTGGCTGACACACACAGCATGACATGGTCTGGCAGCAGTCCAGTCATTCCAAAAAGAGCCATTTTTAGGTACCTTTCATGTCCCCCTAGGTCAAAGAACCGTAGTAATTGGGTGGCTTCCGAAGCAATGCCACCAGCTGGGTTGATGTCTGCATCTACCATTTCACTTAGTGAGTAGTTGAGAGGGAATACTCCTCCTCTCTTCTTACTGCTACTATTGTTGATGTTGGTAGTAGTAGCAGTAGTAGTTGTGGTGGTGGTGACCATGTTTGGAGAGGAGGCAGAGGAGGCAAAGGAAGATGAGGAGAATGGAAGGGAAAGATCGCCGCTGTCTAGGGCACATATAGAACCTTCCATCTGCATACTGCTACTATTGCTGTTATTTTTGCTACTATTATTGTTGTGGAAGGGACGATGTCGGTTTATGTTGATGACTGATGCAGAGCCAGTTGTTGTTGTTGTTGTTGTTGTTGTTGTTGTTGTTGTTGTTGTTGTTGCTGTTGCAGCTCTATCTTGATCTTCAATATCATTACTATCATCATCAGCGGCATAACCAAGAAACTGATGACTAATACTGCTAGTTCTACCACTCTCTATCTCATGCTTATGCCGTAGAACATTCATCCTCGCTGCTCCTCTCCCATTGTCCAATAGTGGCTGACCAGCATCACCAGTGGTAAGAACTGCAACCAAGGTGGACTTGCCAGCATCGACAGCTCCAGCGACGGCAATTCTCAAGTCGGAAGTGACTGTTATAGTGCTCCCATTAGGGGCTGGGTTTCTTGTTACTTTTATGACTGCGCATTGATAATCTGGAGCTGCTGTGCCCTTAATCGTGTAGAGGGGTTGGATGGATGCTTCTACCTCGGCAGCAAGGCGACGGAGAACGTCAATGGATTGGTCCAAGTCGGTTTGTGAAAGTCCAGCAGGATGGCCGTTATCCTCTACTCCTATGTAATATTGACATGAGCCTTGGCCCTGGGAAAGCCTAAAATTGAGTTGAGTGACGAGCTGTTGGAATCTGGTGGGGCCAAGGGAGTCTGAGAGACGTAGTTTGTATTCAATGTCGCCCTCGTCATTCTCTGCTGGTATGAATGTGGACGGGCCGGAGAATGAGGTTGTGAGACGCTTGCGAAGGCCATACTTCTTGAGGTGCGGTGGCAGGTCAGGTTCTGCTGGTATAAATGTCTTGTTGAGTTGTTCTCTCTCTGTCCTGTTGATACAGGGTAGTAAATTCCCGTCAAGAAGAACCATTTTCAAAATTGTGTCGTCTTATCCTTCTGCGACTACAATCACCCTTAGGTCTATCACTAACACCAATCGCATACAAGGTCATAATATCGTCGCATAATACTGAAATCTATGCATATCTCTATACTTTCTCACTCCCCTCGCTACTATTTATTCCTCACCCCATCTCTCCCGCCCATCCCTCCTCTTCTCTCTCTCTAAATCATCCCCACAACCAACCCAACCAACACAGATACAACACTAGCAGACATCAGGTTCACCATATTATTATCTAAAACCCCAACACCACTAATTGCCGTCACATCTTCGTCTCTCTTTCCCGTGATCTTCCCTGTTTTACGATTATACCCAGTGAATTGAATTGTAGCCCCCAACACACTATCTACCAGGCTACCAAGCAAACCTGCAACCAATCCCAATACAGGGACTATCTTCCACTCATGTACTGATACATGGAAGTTACCAGTAGGAGAAATCATCCCAGTAAACCAGTAGACAAGGCCTATGAATAGTCCTCCTGCACAGCTGGCAGCCAGGCCGAGGAATGTGACACCGCCGTTTGTCCCTTTCCTCACTGGTCTCAGAGTTGTGATGAGCTTTGGTTCTTGGGATGATAATTGACCTATTTCACTGGCCCATGTGTCTCCACAACATGCTGCAAAGTACCCTAGAAAAGCTCCATGTAACTGAGCCAACATGACATTACTGGGATCTCTCACAATTGCCGACACAGAAGACGGTGCCGACAATGAAGATGTTGAAAAGAGAGGGAGGTCCAGTCCATTGGAGAGATAGGCAGCATATGCAGCTAATACCGCTGGAATAAGACCATTGGATACTACTTGGACCCAGTCTCTTTGACCACCTTGTTTGTGTTCTTCATCAATGACGCTCTTGTCTTGGTCGCTGAGGCGGGTGAAGAAGGAGGAGGAAAAGAAGAACGCGAGGAGGACCAGGCCAGCTCTGAAACTGGACCATAAAGTGACCCAACCAATAAATGTTGCTGATAGTGCTCCTGATGGGGATAAGGAGGATTTGGTGTAGCCTTTCCAGCCAATGACGAGAGCTACGGCCAAGCTGCCGAGGGCTTGGATGTGGAAGTAGTTGGCGCCATGGAGGATGCCAATTCCGAGGAATAGGATGAATGATTGGACAGCTGGTTTGATTAAGGTTAGGAATTTGTCAAATGCAGTTGGTAGTCTAGCACTAGGTAGCTGGTCTAGTTTGGAAACTGTGTCTTCTGCTGTAGCTATTGCCTTCTCTACACTTTTGAATGCTTCAGCGAGTTTGTCTGTCTTGCTGCCATTATCGTCCGGTTGGCGGGTTGTGAGGGAGGAGCTGCGTATTATGGATGTATAGCGTGCTCTAGGGAAATTTGATATTCTATTTGGTGTTGTTGGAGCAACATGGTATCTAGAAAACTGTGCTGGTGTGTTTAGTAAAGACATCTTCAAATCTTTGGTCCAGTTTTGCAAAGGAATTAAGTGGTATTCATTATCATCGAATAGTTAGATGTGCATCTGACTGGATTTAGTAGGTTTCGATTACATTTATTGCCCTGCTTTCAAAATCGATAGATCTTAACAAAACCGGGCTCCACAGAACATGCACCTGCCACTGGTTGCCAAGGAGCTGGACAATAGATGGACCAAGTTCTTGGAGCACATTCAGAATTGGGCATGCTCACAGCATGGTGTTCAGAACCACAAAGAAACTTTCTTGTTGATTTAGTTCAGAATAATGAGCCGGAAGAGGAGCTAGCCTATGAAGTTTTGAGCAGATCTGTTCTAGAACAGGTGCTTCTGATATTCTAGACAAATTTGTGAGACAGAGAGAATAATGAGGAGTCTAAAAGGTTGGTTATACATTTACACATACTGTAATAACTATTAGTCCTGTATATCAGTGACATTGAACATATTGATGGGATGATCATACCATGGCCAAAGAGCGATTCAGAGAGGGAGACTATTGATGTTGTAGCAACTACAGGCTTAGAGAGGGATTGCCCATGGCCTGCCCTCTCTAATTGAAGACCACCATACTTCTCTTCTTGAAAAACGTAACTTTCTTTCTTTAAACATATTAATATCTTAGATACAGATCATAGACCTGCTATCGTGGCTATTACAGTCAATTATTCTCCCTATTAAGTAGAATACGTCCAATATTAGGTCTGCGCATTATAGATGTGGTAGGAGGGAGCGACTCCGATATCGATGGAAGGTTTTCAGAGGTTTTAAAATGCGATTGCGTTGTCTACCCATATTTGAAACAACCTTTTGGGATGGCATTTTTTCCTCATTTTCGTTCCGAATTAACTTGGAGGCTTATCAGCTGATTGTTTTCACGCTGCAAAACGTGGCTAATTGGTAGAAATTCCTTTAGAAGCGGGTTTATTACCACTACAGAGCAATACTGGCACACCTGAGAGTGAGGTTTACTTTGTGAAACTACCTGCTTCACTGTTCGTGCCTAGCAAAGACGCTTTCATATGTTAATGAGCCAATTGAAGCCAGTGTACATGAATGTTGTTGAATGATGGACGAGGACGCAGCGTGGATAGAACAGCTCGAAAACGCCATTAGATCAGATGAATACTACTCTTCTCTCGATAACAGCTTAAATAGGGCGTTAGGACCTCAACTTGAATATCAGAATAATGATGCACCACCACCACCACCTCCCGACTCAAGCAGTGGCCAGTCTCAACCCCACCAACTACAAGCCCCTTCCAGCAGGTCTCCTCCACAAAAAAGACGTAAAAGAAACTCATATTCTCACCTCATCGACTCATCTCTACCTCCAGAAGAAATGAGAAGGAGAAGAAGGATCATTTCCAACCGTGAGAGTGCCAGGAGAATCAAGCAGAGGAGGGAGCAGGAAGTTGTCGACCTCAGGTCACAGGTTGGTGATGTCCAACGTCAATTGGAGGCAAGCCAGCGTCAGAATGATATCCTTAAAATTCAAATAGAGTGTCTCAAAGAACAATTGAAGGATTTTGTGAATATAAATAGTTTGTTTTTGCCTGTGGAATCTGAACAACAACAACCACAAAAGCAGCAGCAGCAGCAGCAGCAGCAATATTGAGTCTAGAGAAATTGTTTATAACATCAACTGGAGGTTTCTTATTTCCGAACAATCACTCTACGCGTCATTATACCAGTAAATAAAATAAAATTTCGTATCTATCCTTAGTACGAGTCCACTCCTTGCTTTCGTTGGACCAATTTTCACTTTTCTCCACAGCTTTCCAGGTCCAGGTCCAATGTCTTCATTTATTATTTTCAAAATTGGTAGAGGAGATCCATAATTATACATATCAAGGCCTTTTGATAACTTTTTATAGTTTCCATATTACAAATGTAACTACTTGCACGAGAGATGGATTGCTATCTTCAGTCCTCCTTCCAACCATGTAACTACTTGCTATTGCTTAGACCACACACAGGTCCATCGCATCCATCATGGAGGGTTTCTCTCTCTCCATAATGGTCGGGGACGGCGAAGGTCTATTGATGGTCGTGCCAGAAGTCAAGAGAAGTCAGAATTTAGGATATATTAGCTACCATAGGAATATTTACATCTGCAATCGTTCATTGGAAGGATGTTGTCATCAAAAGCAAGGACCCTAACAGGGAAATGCGTCATCAATAGTAGTAGTAATGATCACCCTAGTTTGAAGCGCATATATCAATTTAGCTCTGTGAGCCATGCGACATCTAGGTAAGTTACTGCGTGGAACAATGCATTCTACAATACTATTCATATTCAATAATTTTCTGTTGACATTTGACAACCTTCTCTCCCACCGACTGCAGACGTCACACCCCCAGCCTCTCCATCGCCACCCGCCGTGCTCCTCTCAAAGTTTCAGCAGCAGCAGCAGCAGCAGCAGTATCATCCTCCTCTCCTTCTCAACCATCCCCTGCCCCTCTAGGTGCCAAGCCCATCCCCCTCATCCTCTCTATATCAGTTGGTCTAGCGCTCCGTTTCCTCGTCCCCATCCCTGTCGGCATCACCACCCAAGCTTGGACCCTCCTCTCCATCTTTGTATCCACCATTACTGGTCTAGTACTAGAACCACTACCAGTAGGAGCCTGGGCATTTCTAGCTGCATCAGCAGCAGTAGCTACAAAAACACTCACTTTTGCTCAAACATTTACAGCCTTCACCAATGACGTTATCTGGCTCATCGTCGTCTCCTTCTTTTTTGCTCGAGGTTTTGAAAAGACCGGCCTGGGTGAACGTGTCGCCACCATATTTGTCAAACTATTCGGTAAATCCACTCTTGGACTGGCCTATGGCCTCTCTCTTGCCGAAGCTGCCATCGCCCCCGCCATGCCTTCCACCACCGCCAGAGCTGGCGGAATCTTCATGCCCATCATCAACTCTTTGTCCCTAGCATCTGGATCCAAACCAGGTGAAGAGTCACGTAAGAAGCTGGGCGCCTACCTGGTGAACACTCAGTTTCAAGGAAGCGTCAACTCCAGTGCTCTCTTCTTGACTGCAGCAGCTCAAAACTTACTGTGCATGAAGCTGGCCACTGAAATGGGAGTGGCCATCCCGTCTTCTTGGGTGACATGGTTTAAAGCTGCAGTGGTCCCTGCATTGACTGGGCTGTTGGTAACACCATATATTATGTATAAGATATTCCCCCCTGAGATCAAAGACACTCCAGAGGCCCCTCAACAAGCGGCTGAGAGACTGAAGAAAATGGGCCCCATGTCTCGTACCGAGAAGATAATGATGGCAACCATGGCAGGAGCTGTGTGTCTTTGGGTGTGTGGTGATGCAATTGGCATGTCTGCCGTTGTGACTGCCATGTTGGGTCTGTGTGTGTTGTTGTTGACTGGTGTGTTGACATGGAAGGAGTGTCTGGGCTACCCTGCTGCGTGGGATACTCTGTTTTGGTTTGCAGTGTTGGTGGGGATGTCAGGGCAATTGAATGGGCTGGGTGTGATTAATCATTTCGCTGATCAGGTAGGGAAACAACTCCTGGCAGCCAACCTAGGCTGGCAGTCAGTTTTCCTGGTCCTAAATGCGGCCTACTTCCTATTGCATTACATGTTTGCATCTCAAACAGCACACGTTGGCGCTCTGTATTCAGCCTTCTTGGCGATGATGTTGAGCACCGGCGTGCCAGGTGTTGTGGCAGCACTCACTCTGGGATACCTGTCCAACTTGTTCGGTAGTCTGACTCATTACGGTAGTGGGCAGGGTGCTGTCTACTATGGAGCTGGCTATTTGACTCTACCTGAAGTGTTCAAATATGGTGCTATTATGGGAAGTTTGAATTTCTTTATTTGGATGACGGTGGGGTCTGCCTGGTGGAAGTTCCTCGGTTTGATTTAAATAAATGGAGAAAGAGAAGAGAAGAGAATCTTTAGAGAAGAAAACGTAAATCATATTACTATCTATTCTATAGTATCTTTAAATAGGAAAGCATTGTTTTTTGTAATTTGTTATGACTTAAATTTGGCACTCATTCAGGGTCTAAGAAGTAATGTTATATAATGCTACACGATATAGTGCTCATTGAGAATTTGAAAATGATAGAATACAGCATACATACAGAAGAAAAGAGGGATGGGAGGGGAGAAAGAAGGGATAAACACTGTGTAACAACACAAAAGTACTGTTTTTATGCCTTTTCCTTTTTATCCTTCTTCTTCTTCTTTTTAGACTTCTCTGCCGACTTCTCCTCTTCATCATCTGCTGCATCTCTCTTCTTCTTCTTGGACTTCTTCTCTGCTGTCCTCTCTTCTTCCTCGTCCTCCTCTACATCCATCTTCTTCTTCTTCTTCTTCTTATCCTTCTTCCCCTCCGTCCCTGGAGTCTCTCCCCCACCCCCAACACTGACTCCTCCAAGACCACATTCCTCCATGGCTTCATGCATCACATCCAAATTCTTCCTAGGAGCAACCCCCTCGTCATAAAACCTCAATCTTTCCTCCACTTGCTCTTTCATCTTCTTACCGAATGCATCAGTTGACTGCTCCATGAATGCATCTATACGAGAGGCAATGGAACATTTGTTGGCTAGGTATCTGGAAATTCTGCCTTTATTCCTTGCCTTGGCTCTGCCGATAAATGTAGAATGGAAAATGAGGCCATATTTAGGCGTATTGCCTTTAGTTTTCAATGCCCTAAAGAGTGCCTTTTCTGCGCCCAAGATCTGAACAGTGGAAGCGGGATACTTTGCAAGATTATTGAGGGAGCCAGCATGGGAAATAAGACGGGCACCCACTAAATCACCAACTAGAGCAGCCAGATTTGGAGCCACAGCATTCATTTTATTGTTCAAGTAAGTAGCCAATCTGTGTCTATACTCTGCTAGGCTAATCACACGGCGTGCAAAGGCTTCAATATTCACTAAATCAATAGGAGAAATATCTTGTCCCATTGATACTTTAGCTGCTTCTACCACCTCCTTGGCCTTGTCCTCATCCCCGACAATTTCTTGAATCTTGGAGATTGACTCCTCGGTCAATGTTGACTTATCTTTGATCAATAAAGTCAGCTGAGAGTACTGATAGTTATCATTCACGATTTTAACCAACTCAGGGAAATGCCAAGAGTACCATTCCCTCACTCTCATCACAAATGTGTTGACATCCTTGTCGAGAGTATCCAGCAGGGCAATTGCCTGAATGATCATGTTGTCAGACTTGTTGACGTTGAACTTCACCTTGGCACGGGAGTAGGAGTGGGCAAGACCAAGCTGGGCTTTGGACATGTCTGAGTCGGAGAGACCTTTGATATAGGTTGCAAAGTGAGCTCTGACGCCACGGAGGAGCTCACCGGAAAACTCGTTGCATTCACAAGGGATGCCAGAGCCTTCTTGGATGGCTGAGCCGAGTTTAGCTTCTGAGACGCCTAGTTTGAATTTGGCTTTGCCTTCTTTCTTGACCTTGGGGAGGTTGGTGGTGAGCCAGGTCTTGAGCGAGTCGGTCATCTATGTTGTAGAAAGGAGGATGAAGGGGGATGTCGTTGGTGAGAGGATGGGTTGATGGGATAGTCAAGCGTTGGAAACCGTGAAAGCTATTTTGAAAAATCTTGCGATATATGTGCATGAGCTGGTGTTTCTAGTGCCTAGTGGCAATCCAAGCGCAACTCTCAGCACAGTTTTTCTCTATGATATGATGCATGCATCTTACCTGTGACTCTGACACGGCGTTGATTTGTTCCAAGGCATCTGCAGCTGATGTAAATGGTTTGAATGCAGTCAACTTAACGGCTTTTCCGAAGCGAGTGATGTCTGATAGAGTCTGCTGAAGTGCATCAGTGCCTTGCCCGATTTCATCGAGTTTGGTCACCTCGAAGAGACCGTACCCTGAGGCACTCTCATATAATAAGAAGCTAGTCATATTGGAGACTATTGATAGTTAGAATGCAAACCCCAGCGAAAGAGAGTCTTTTGTATGCAGACTGCCGTCACCGCCGCTCGATGAAGAGTTCAAGAGGGGGTGGGAGGAATGGCCAGTGATTAGTTGTATGATTATATATGAAACGGGAGATCGCTACACACATTGGTTACATCGTATCTGGTTAGGTTTGGACCAATTCATATATTTTGAATAGCTTTCAATGGCACGCCAATCCAAACCCAAATCATCGCTTGCATCTGGCAAAAAGCGCAAGAAACAGGACGACTTTTTCCAAGACGATGAAGTAGATGATGAGTTCTTGCACAATGAAGAAAGCGATCGAGAAGATGAAGAAACTAGCGAAGATGAACAAGAAAGAATAGAAACTGCAGAGGAAAAACGCTTTAGACTAGGTGAGTTTACATGCTTCATTACATCAAAATTTCTCTGACATCATTATAATCACATTAATGTTGACTAAGTCGCCCATGCATGAGACCCAACCTCCCAAACCTCCGATCATTTCATCCCCGTCTCCGACTTCCCTCTCACTCACCGCTCCCTTTCCTCTTCTTCCCTTCCCCATCACAGCCAAGGAATACCTTGATCAAGTCAAACTCTTAGAAGAAGCCAACAGAGAAGACGATGACGATGATGAACATGGAGCCGATCTAGACAATGATGTTATAGCAGCTCGATTAAAATCAGAAGCCCTTCAAGGCCTGGGCCATCTCCATCGTCGGTTGGCCCACCGGCTTTCTCTCCCTCCCCCCTCCTCCTCCTCATCACTACCTCTCATACCAACACAAGGCACCAGGCTATTGAAAGGACATAGACTAACAGTCACTGCTATAGCGCTCACTGCTGATGATCACACTGTATACTCCGTTGCCAAGGATGGCTGCATTCTGGCTCACGATGTAGCCACCGGAATAAAGACCAAATTCTCTGATTCAGCAGCTGGGGTTACAGGGGGTAATAATAACAAACATAGCCATAGTAATGGTACTGGTACTGGAGGAGCAGATTGGGTAGCTCCTAAAGATAGACAAGCCAGCCATAATGCTCTCCTCGCAGTAGCAGTCTCCGACGACGGCCGTTACCTCGCCACTGGCGGCGGTGATAAAAAACTCCACATCTACGATGCTCGTTCCCACACCTTCATCAGATCTTTCCCGGGCCATAAGGATGCCATTACTGGCCTTGCCTTCCGACCAGGCACCAGAGAGCTCTATTCCTGCTCTCTAGACAGATCAGTCAAGCTATGGTCTCTTGACGACATGGCCTATGTTGACACGCTGTTTGGCCACCAAGCAGAAGTGCTCGGCATCGACGCTGCTCCTGGTGGTAGAGCAGAAAGAGCTCTGACCTGTGGTGCTGACCGTACATGTAGATTGTGGAAGATTCCTGAAGAAAGTCAGTTGATTTATAGAGCGAGTTGTTTGACCGTGGAGTCGTGTGCGTTTTTGAATGGAGGGGGGAGTGAGTGGGTGACGGGGGCTGCTGATGGGTCGTTGCAGTTGTGGACTGCTACCAAGAAGAAGGCTGGCTTTACTTTTAGAGAGGCTCATAGTAAAGGTAATAGTGGTGGTGGTGGTGGCAGTATCACTAATAATGATACTATTGATGTGGATACAGCTATTATTTCTCCTACCGCTACTATTCCTACTTCTGAGTGTTGGGGAGCAGGAGGGGTGGAAAGTGATGTATCAGCCTGGGTGTCAGCAGTCACTGTCTGCAGAGGCAGCGATCTCATTGCCAGCGGTGCAGGAGACGGCATCATAAGATTATGGGGCCTTGGAGAAGGCCGAGCTGCAGGTTTAAGATCACTGGAGCCGCTGGGAGGGATAGCAGCCAGAGGGTTCGTGAATGGGTTGAAAATGGCTAGAAGTGGGAGGTTTGTTGTGGCGGGGATGGGCAAGGAGCCGAGGATGGGGAGATGGGAGAAGGATGGTGCTGCTAAGAATGGAGTGTTGGTGGTGGATTTGGAATATAACGAGGAGGAAGATGATGATGGAGATGAGGAATAGTACAGGAAGGTGTGTTTAAATGGGTATAAAGTAAATGAGGTCTGTAAAACATATAGGAAACAAGAGGAGGAAAAAAGAGAGGATAGAAGGGAGATGGTGGGTGTAGTACTCGGTTGCCACGTGACTTTTGCTGGAAAAGAAAGCGGCGGTTGTCGAAAGATGCACTCTTTTGATCTTTGGCAAGTTGCTTTCATTGTCACAATATCAAAATTGCTGATTAAGGATGCTGTACCACTAGAAAAGACAGATTCATCAAGACTGGATCACATATCTAGGGCACTCAATCCTGCTACGCTTCCTGTCTATTTGTCCCCATCTTAGACATCACATGCTATCGACAAACCTGATCTGATCAACAATCGATCACGACCATGGACATCAGAGACACTCCTCAATCGATCATCCCAACGCCAGAGATCTCCCCTCCTCCCAACGACTATGTCGCCATTCGCTCCCTCCTTGCTCAGCTGGAGATTATCAGCCTTGACTTTAGTGTTGATCCGGGCAAAGAAATAGAACCTTTCATCCCACCTGCTCTACTTGAATGGCAAGGAATGCGCAGTTCTTCCTCTGCCTTAGAACCTATAGGGCCTCCACCTCTTGAAGCTGGCCCCTCTTCCTCCTCTCAACACCAACACCAACACCAACAATCTTTGGCTGATTTCCTGTCAGCTCAAGGCTACGACCATGGGTCCAACTCCTTCATAGCCCCTCTTGACATCAGAATCTTCAACAGCAGGATAAAAGCTCTCATGTATGACAACTTAGAAATAGTAGGGTGTGGCACTTACTCTGATGTATATATATACCGAGCCCACCACAAGCTGGACGGCAGCATGGTAACACTCAAGAAACTACGGATAAGCGGTGATGCTGATGGAGTCACTAGTACTGCCATAAGAGAAATAAGCATGCTCAGGGAGTTGTCAAAATGCAACTACATTGTTAAATTACTAGATACTATGCTTGAAGGACACAGGATCTACTTGGTACTGGAGTATTTGGATCTGGATCTAGCGCAGTACCTTCAGATAAATGGTGCCCCATGTGGGTCCATCAAGATCTTCATGTGGCAGTTATTAAAAGGTTTAGTTTTTGCTCATGAGAGAAGAGTAGTCCATAGAGATCTGAAGCCGCATAATGTTTTATTGGAAAGACACACTGGGAGGTTGAAAATAGCTGATCTTGGACTGGCCAGGACATTCACACCTCCAGCAAAGCCTTACACACATGAAGTTGTCACTCTGTTGTATCGTCCTCCTGAGATTCTGCTGGGTAGTACTTGTTATTCTTCTTATGTTGATATGTGGAGTTTGGGGTGTATATTTGCAGAGATGGCACTAGGAAGTCCTCTATTCCAGGGAGACTCTGAAATAGGGCAGTTGTATCAAATATTCAAAGTTCTAGGAACTCCTGATGAGAAGAGTTGGCCCGGAGTTGCTTCTTTACCTGATTGGCAGCCTATATTTCCCAAATGGACAGTAAAGCCTCTACTACCTGCTCCAGATGTAGTACCACCACCAGCAGCACCACCACCAGCAGCAGCAGCAGCAGCAGTTATTCTAGGTGTAGTTTCACCACCATTACCACCACCACCATCATCAGTGCCACTAGTTATTCCAGTGGGAGAAAAGGGGCTGGATTTGTTAAACAAGTTGCTGGTGTATGAACCTGAGAAGAGGATAACTGCTAGAAAAGCACTAGATCATGCGTACTTTGATGATATTAGGCAAATGGCAGAAGTGCAGTTTCCATGAGCAGTAATAGTGTTATAGTTGATTGGCGATGAACGGCATATGCAGGCCTGCACATATTTGTTTTCTCTACCTTAAAATGATGATTAATTTGAAAGCCCTTCCAATGAATTATGCTTTTCTGTATTTAAATTTGCGCAGTACTTTTTAATTTTCATTGTTTAAGACACTCATAAATTCAAGTAATTAGCAGTACCAAAGCTCCCCCCTAATATTTCACTTTCAAACATGTACCAAGGATCTGTAAGCTGGCACATACATCCGCTGCCTAATATACGTCTCCAACAGCCCCTTTGCCAACGCCTTTGTTGCACTCTTACTTTTCAAATGCCCTTCTTCATGACACTCTTCCATTATTGCAGCAGTCACTCCTACAGTGATATCCCTTATTCTCCCCAAACTGGGGAAGATCTTCCCTTCTTTGATATCTTCCGCTGTCAGCAGATCGGGGAGAGATTTCGCCGATGCCATAATCATTCGGTCTGTGACGACATTTCCCTTGGATAAGAAACTTGCTAGTGCTAATGCAGGGAATATAAACATATTATTAGCTTGGTTAGCTTTGCAGAGCTTACCGTTGATGGTGACGTCTGGTTGGGGGCTGCCACTGGCGAAGATAGCATGACCGTTGCATGCCTTTTGGACGTCAGAATGGGAAGCTTCCATACGGATGGTGGGATTGCTCATTGGCATGATGATGGGCTGTTTATTGTTCTGAGCCATCAGGTTCAGAATTTCAGGAGTGAAGAGTGGTCCAGCACCAGACAACCCAATCAGAGTCGTAGGCTTTACCCGTCTGACCACCTCTGTCAGAGACTGCCCCTCCATTTCACCTTCTTCTTCAGCCCTTCTCGCAAACTGAGCCAAAGGGGGAGGAAGATATGTTCTTTTGTTAGTTATCAACCCATCTTTGTCCACAATATGGAACCTACCCCGAGCTTCTACCTCCGACAGTCCCATTGACACCATCAAGTCTTTAATCAGAGTGACAACACCAGTACCAGCACTCCCACCACCACACATGACAATCTTCACTGTGGACTCTTCCGTAATTGCTTGCACTGGTTTTCCCAGTACCCTCATAGCTCCCAATAAACCAGCTACTGCTACTGCTGCAGTACCTTGTATATCATCGTTGAATATCGCCTGATTGTGGTAGCGATATCTCGCCAGTAAGAGAGCAGCATTGTCGGTGGAAAAGTCTTCAAATTGTAGCACAGCATGAGGCCAACGCAGACGAATGGCGTCAACAAACTCGTCTAGTACTTCAAGGTAGGCTTCACCTGTCAATCGAGGTTGGCGGAGGCCTTGGTACCATGGATCTTCCCTGAGAGATATGTTGTTAGTACCTACGTCAATGACAGCTGGCAGTACCTTGCCTGGATGGAAACCTGCTGCTGCAATGTAAAGATCGAGTTTTCCACACGGAATACCCAAACCATTAATGCCCAGATCACCTAGACCCAATATTCTGGACCCATCTGTCACGACAATTGCTTGAACGTCAGGCACCGGCCAATTGTGCACCATGCTCTTCATTTCGCCCTTGTCGGCGGCTGAAAAGAACATGGCTTGGGGATGCCGGGCGAGTTTGTGCCAGTTAGAACATGCCCAGGCAACGTTGGGGGTGTATATGATAGGGGCATACGATGGGAAATCATTCATGAGTATATTAAAATAGAGAGTGAGGTTCCTCTCCCTGAGTCCCTGAAGAACTTGCCATCTTCTGGTGTTCTCTTCGGCGATGCCGCCATGTTGGAGGTTGAGTTCCTCGACTGAAATGTAGGTGGTACCATTTTGGATGTGGTCCAAGATCCTGGATGCCTGGCTTTCCATGGTGGATACATAAGGAGGTAGGAGACCTCTGAGGCCTAGACGTTCACGTTCGACCTGGGGGGGAGAGGGGAGAGAGAAAAGGGATGAGGAAGGGCGGGCGAGGGCTGGGAGATGATGCTGTTGGGGGAACATACTTACGATGGAATGAGCTGACCATTTGCTGTGGATGGGATTGTGGAGAAGATCAAGTCCCCGGCTTGAGGTTGATTCTATTTCCAGCCAATCTTTAGGCACATACGGTTTTGATGAAAAGGATCGAGTGATAATGCTCGAAAAGCGAGGTAATTTCTCTCGGATCTTAATTAAGCTAGACTTCCACATCATGGACAAAGTGGTGATGTGGTATACAAAGGCATTCGCTTCAACCAAGGGTTTAGACACTTTACAAGACCCCAACCAAAGTTTCCCGCGACTCGCACATGGCAGCTCTCTCAAATCTACTCTGTGGAAAGAAAAACAAAATACACTTCACCCCCCTCATTTCTTCTTCATAATCATCGTTTAATACACTTTTAATATCAATCTAGAAAAAAATGATCATCATCACAATAACATGCAGCAAGACCAACCACACTGCACCAGCCACTCTCACCATTGGTCTTTGCAACAACAATCTCGAGGCCACCTTGAGTATCACTGCATCACCACGCCCCACTACTGCGCCAATCAACCTTGCATTCACAGTATCCTCCCTCTTCATATCATCCTTACTATTCTCATCCTCCAACAGAGGAACGTTATCATCATCAGCATTATCGTCAGTATCGCCGTGCTCTATATCCTTTGTCATGTCATCTTCAGTTGTTATAGTCCTTCTCCTTCCAAGGCTCCAAAATCTGCTCATATTGTTGTTATTATTTTTTTCTTTTGAGAAGAAATCAACTGGAGAAGTAGTCAACAATTGATCATTAACATTATTAATACCATTAATGGAGGCCATTGGCGGTGAGAATGCCGCTGATGATGCAGGGGAAGAGGAAGAACTGTGTAGCTGAAGGAGCTGAGCTGCCAAGCTGTCTCTTTCTTGTTTCAGTGCAGCAACCTCCTTGACAGCTTTGATGGAGGAAGCTTTTTTGTTCTCAAGTTCTGATCTTTGCGCTGCCTCTTTGGAAATGAGATCAGATAGTTTGGACTGTGCTTCGGTCAGACGTTTCTTGTAGCTCTCCAGCTCGAATGCTGCAGTCATCGTGATGGTCTTGTTGTCTTCAGAGTATTTTTCGACAATTAGAGAATGTTCTTCTTCTTTGAGCTTTATACCGTCTTGGAGTATTTGGATTTGTTGTTGGAGTAAGGAGGTTTTAGAGGTGGTTTCATTGAGTTGTTGTTGGAGAGAGGCAATGATGGTGGTGGGGTTTGGGTTGGCGGGAATGCTGTTGGTGCCAGAAGAGAGGAGGGTTGTTGCAAGACGAAGCGAATGGTGCTCTTTGGGAACACCAAAGTGTATAGTGTTCACATCTTGTAGAGGGCCCATGGCTTGAGGTTTGGTGATGAAGTTACCAACTAATTTGGAATCGGAAGTTGAGTTGCTGTGCAATGCTGAACGCAAAGCTCCAACAACTTGGTTTGCAAACCTAGCGTTCTCCTTGTTCTCCATGATGGGATTTTCAACTTTGAGATGATTTTGTCTCGAATTGGTCTCCACCTGTCTTCACGGTTGTTGGATGGGGGCAGCGCTCTCGAGACCCGAGATTACCTGCCGAGAGAGACGAACCACCGATACCTGATATATATATACACCTGACCCACGTCCCAAAATCCAGTCTAAATCAATTATAACGTTACGTTTGGGTATAAGATACTTGTATATATAAGACCCACTTTCTATTAAAGTCATAATACCGCATTTCTAGGCACATTTTACATTGGTTGTTGGAAAAATTACCAGACCCTGAACAATACTGATAGATATGTATACCAACAGGCTGGAAATTAATACCTTAAGTGGTCAATCTATACCAAAGAAGCTAACGTATCCAAGGTATGCGTGAAAGTATCTGCATCCAACTGACTCTGCAGGGGATTCACCCCCTAAAACTGCCGCGTTTCTTGTGTGTTTCCACGCGAATCTCGCCCCATTGGGATCTAGGAAGCCCTCCATAATAATTTATATTGACGCGATACACATTCATTTCCACATTTCTTACCGAACAACTGACCTTCCCCGTTTCCCCTCACTCACACACAGGGACTCCTCCCGTCGCTGCCTCCTTCTCATCCCCTCTGCTCGTGCCCGTAACTTCAACAACCACGACAACGAGGACGCCTGGAACCCCCCTCAACCCCGCCCCACCAACCCCAATGGCCGCTTCTTCTTCACTAGAGACGACTCTCCACCAATGCTGTCAGATGACTGGCGATCCGTCCGTGCCCGCCTCGTCGCCGGGGAGCACGGCTCAGACAGCCTCAAAGCAGCCATGAAAATCACCCCAGATGAATGGTGGGCCCATGAAATAACCATTCCAGAGAAAGGTTGCCTCTTATTATCACGCAGAGAAGACTTGGGAGTATTTTCTCACTCAATTGTTCTCATTACCGAACATGAGAGTGGCATAGGCAGCAGTGGACTCATCCTCAATTCCCCAACCAGACTCTACGTCCACATGCTGGGACTAGAATCAGGCCCAGTCTCCTCTGTATTTGCCCAATCCCCACTCTTCTTTGGAGGCCCAGTTGCCACCAACCTTCTACATGTAGTTCATGGCCGACCAGAAGTCATCGGAGCAGAGGAGGTGATGGATGGCGTCCTGGCTGGTGGGGTGGACAATGCCGCTGATCTTGTGGTTGAAGGAAAGGCTAAAGCAGAGGATTTTAGAGTGATGGCTGGATACTGTGCTTGGGGACCAAGGCAATTAGAAGAGGAGCTGTCTGCAGGTACATGGTGGTGTGTAGCAGCGTCAAAGCAGTTGATATTAGACTGTATTAGTGAAACTGCTGCTGGGTGGAGTCCTCTGGTTTTGGCCGCAGATGAGACAGAGTTAGATTCTCCTCAGTTGAGGGAGAGTAAGAAGAGAGCTTGCTGGGAGAGGGTGTTGAGGTGTGCTGGTATAAGGCTGAAGGAACATGAATCTTAATGGGGAGAGGGTGTTGAGGGTATGGGTGGGAGTTTCTTTTGGACACTTTTTCTTTCTTTTTTCTTTGCACCTTGACACAAAAGCAGCAGTGGTAGGAGTAGCAAATAGTGATAGCAATAGCATTAACAATAGTGAGAGGTTTTTTATTGACAATATGTGGTTTTAGATGGAGAAGGTGATCGATGGAGGGGGCAGTTGTTGTTTCTCTGTCACCTCTCTCTCTTCTTTCTCTTTCGCACTTTCTCCAACTTAATTGACTAATTTGGAAACCATTATTCTTTCCAGACGTTTCCTTTGACTTAGAGGAGCTTCCAAAAACTAGAAGGACATCATGACATTTTTCTTCCTTTTGCTTGGGCTAAAATCAAAAATTAGTTGACAATTTCACAACACATACAAGTGCGTGTACACCCTTCTCTTCCTTGCCCTTATATTTGTAGTTCTATATATATACTTGCTGGGTTAAGTTCTTTTTCTATCTGTGTGATTATCTTACCAAGTAAAATACATACAAAGACGAAAAATACTCGCTGCCACAAGTTACAAAAATGGCAATATGTCATGATTTTGAATCATTATGTCAATCTGGCACTCTTCCTTGTAGGGGCCGCCCCCTTGCTGCTACTCCTGCCCTTACCACTACTATTACTATTTCTACCCCTACCAGTAGAAGAACTCTTGTAAATTTGCTGTGCAATCAGTTGCTTATCCAACTCTGCTGCCCGTCCTTTCGCAAATTGTTCCACAACTCCCTTCATAAAGCTCCCAACTGCCAGCGCTACTAGAACTCCCCATAAACTTGGTACCTTAATATCGGTAGGAACTAATTCCTTGATAACCACCGTGAATAGCTGTAATAAAGAAGCAGTTGATGAAGGGGAGGAGGCGTGATTTGATGCTGCTGATGACACTCTAACCCATGTCGCTGCAAATGAAGCTGATGCTCGTTGATAAAACCATCTAGGATCAGCAGCAGCAGCTGCAGCTCTCTTTGCTACTCCTTCTTGAAACGCTCTAATCTTACGATTAATAGTGAGGTGCAAGAATTGAGCTGGAGTTTTACCATGCGTATAGCTGTTAAGCAGCCCACCAGGCAGTGGGTTTGGTGAGGCTCTTTCAATGGCCTGTAGTAATGCTTCACGAGTGGATTGCTTGAACAATGCCACAAAGAAGGCAGTCTGTCCGCCCACCTTGATCACTCCTTTGCCTAGAGCTGTGGCACCAAAAAATTCCCAAAATGGCATTTGAAACGTTCCACAGCAGATACCACATAGATCAAACGCAGCATTGGGATATGCAGCTAGTAGTAATATACCCCAAAAACCGTGATTTTGAATGAATGTCAGCATCCAATTCTTCATCCGTTGCATGATATTGTCAATCACATGTAGCCCTCTTCTTTTACTACCATCAGCAGCATTCATACCACCATTATAATTACCACCACCTAGTAAAGCTTCCATTTCTTCACTCCTCCTACCAGCCTTGGCAGCATGGTAACTAATTGCATAAGGAGGAATCTCCCCTAACGCAGTACCTAGTCCCCATAGTACCGCAGTACCAATAACTTTGTGAAATATATCCGCAAATCCAATACTACTATCAGTGGCCGTTATATCACCACAGTGGAAGCCCTCTGATTGCCACCACGTATCCTTTCTAACATCAAAGTTCAGGTTCCCACACCTCTCTGCCGCCAGACACACCTTTAGCATGTGTGGAAACAAAAACAACAAACCAGAATGCATTCCTGTGCCTAGTCCAATTGAAGAAAGAACACCCAAGCCTATCCACCATGTTACATAAGCCAGCCATAGTTCAGTTTCATGGATGATGGTGCCGGTGTGAGCTATGTCGGTTAATTTGAGGAAGAGATAGGCCAGACAGAGGGGGCCCAGGATGAAGAGGGTGGCGGGGTGGCTCAGCAGCCAGGAGCCGCCTTGTAGAAGACCATCTATGACACCCGAAAAAAAGTAGGAGAGGGTTTTGATTGGGGATTTGTAGAGGGTGAGGTCAGATCTTTGTTGGCTTAGGTGTGCTTGCAGCTGTGGTGTGAGGAACAGGAAGAGGGAAAGAGGGAGGGGGAAGTGAGATGGGGTGGTGGTTGGAAGAACATTGACGACGAGGATGAGTACAAGTTTAACTAGGCGTGCCGCACCTTTTCTACTTGTCGCTTCTTTGTTGCTGATAGCTCCGACAGAGCATGCATTGTCTCTGTGCTGCGTGGCGAGAACATCAATACGTTTTTGATCGGAAAAATCACAACAAATCAATTGAATAGCAGCTTATAGTTTGCTGAATGAATCATATGCATATACGTCTGACCTTTCTATCATCATCAGTAGAATGACCAATTGTTTTGTAATTGCTAATGCCCATCAACAGGTATCTTATTGTATTCCCATCGACCAGACCAAACCGCTCCTGCAAAGTCTACCTGTTCCTCTTTCCTCACATCAGCGAGAGAAGCCTGTCAAATGGAGGTACTATAACAACAATGGATAGCTATAGATACATCTATATCTGCTCTATATTAAACTAGAAACATACTTGAAATTGACAAGCCTAAATAATCCATAAGAATTAATCACTCATCCCTTTCTCTCTCCCAAATCTATTCATCATCACTTTCCTCCCCACTCTCTTCATCAGAATCCTCCTGCTCCAACCACTCATAAAATGGCTTGGTTGCCTGGCGCACAGCCTCAGCAGACTCTTCTGGCACATTCAAAACACCTCCAGCTGCCTTCTTGTTGTACCAAGCCATAATCAACTGCTCTTCAGCAATATCTTCATCATACAACACTTTATATGCCAGAGCTGCCTCCTTGATGTGGGTAGATGCTAGGGTAACACCAAGCAAGTGCTCCAAAGCTACCAGATGAGCTAATTGAGCAGCTGGGTCTTTAGCATGCGGGGCCAACATGGGGGCAGCTGCCTTGATCTTGGGGGTCAGTTTCTCCCCTCCACCACCACCAACATCGCCAAACAAAGCATCATAAAGAACCCTCATTTTCTGTGCAGCACCTCCCTGGACATCTGCTTTGTTGAGTGCATCCTTGACAGAGGAGGGGGTGGCGTCTTTAGAGCGAGCAGCAGCCCTGACAGCAGCGACTGCTTCATCACCGCCAGCTGCTTCAAGTGCGAGTTTCTTGGTAGTCTCGGCAGCAAGACGGGCCTTGTCTTCCTCTTCCTTACGCTTGGCTTCCCTGCGGAGAGCAGCTTCACGCTCAGCTTCAATGTTGCCTTGAGTGACCATCGCTGCAGTTGCTTTGCTGAGCTGTTCTTCAGCACGGCGACGCATGGCTTCTTCACTGGTGTCGGTCTGCCAAACGACGTCGCTTTCCACCACGTCGTCGTCTTCATCATCGTCATCATCGTCGTCATCATCTACGACTTCAGATGTTTCTTCACTCTGAGAACCTTCTGTGATGTTCTTCTTGCTGGAGCTCTTCTTCTTGAGCTTCTTGTCTTTACCAGCAATGCAACCATCACTGCCATCTTCAGCTCCAGCAGCCAGGCCTTTGAGACGGTCTTTTTCTGCCTTTTTGACCTTCTTCTCAGCCTTGCTCATCTTATTCTCCGGAGGGTTCTTGACAATGAAACTGTTGAGGCGATAACGAGGGTCAACTTCTGATACATACCCGCAGGCTTTGCATTTCAGGTAGATGTTTTCCTTTTTAATCTTGACGACCGTCTCTGGGTTGCCACAAGAGTAGCACTGCACATACTTCTTGATGAAGGATTCAAGCATCTCAGTAAGTTTACCAGTGTCATGGGCTCCATTGACAATGGATGTGCCAGTCTTCTTGTCAAATTTGGTTTGAGCACCGAGCTCGCAGCCATACCACTTCAACACGTATTCTGGTGGGCGCTCGAGTGCTTTGGCGATGTCAACGTTGTTAACTACGTTGGTCTTGATTCCATTCCCCCTTCCCTCGATCCTAGCCTGTAGCTTAGGCATCTTATAGCGGTAGAATGCGTCACCAGCGTTGTCAGCGCCGATATTGATAGTTGCCATGGTGATGGATTCCTATTTGTGTCGGCAGGTAGCCTTGAATTTGAATTATGATGATCTTGAGTATAACATAAACTTAATTTATGAACTCCTGTAGGATGCCCACCTATATCTAAATCGTTCCTGTGCGGATGTGATAAATTGATAAATTGCATGCAGCTGCTCCCAGGGCTCTTTGCGATAGCTCTTGCTGGTCAATTTGGAATTGAGGCTTGACACAATAACGTCAGTGAGATTATCTGACTGGAATCACCAGATTATGCGCATATATATGGATAGGAGAGAAGTTAGCCGACGCCCAGTGCACGGTGCTCCCTCCCCATCTTCATCTCTCCCTCCTTGTATCCACACATCTATCCCATCCAAATCCTATCCTTATTCATTTTACACATGCTTTCCAAAGTAAAATCTCATCATCATCCTGGTTGGATTCACTCCTAACAAAACTGCAAACGGCAGCAACACCCCTAACACTCCAATCGGATACAAGAAGACCTCTGTCTGTTCTAAAAATGGCAATGTCGAATACCCTAAAAACGATACGTACAGGTAGTACGACATTCCCAGGAAATAAATAAAGCAAGACACCAGTGATGCCACTATTGATTGTCTTGTTAATATTGGTATGAGAAACAATTGGAGTACATGGAGTATTAAAAACATGGGAAAGTAGGCATTGCAATGGATGTCAAAGGCATACATCCACTCTACAGATTGATCCACTGCATGACTACTGTGGGAATGTCTTCTTTTTAAGTAATTATTAGCTAGTGTCCATCCTGCTGTTGCTATGATGCTACCTACTGTGAGGTAGTCAAATAATACTGCAGAGAGGGCTGCTGAGAGAGTTCTGGACCAGGCAGGGCTGAAGAAGGCAGCGTAAATAAATGCTACGACAGCTAGTAGACCGGATTGAATGACGACAAACGCAGGGTCGTCACGAGCCCATTGGTTTTTGGTTTGTTTGTGGTAGGAGGTGTGTTTGTAAGCTGTTTTAGGGGATTTGGCTAATTGAATCATGGTCCAGAATGCGTACTGGAAGTCCATTTGAGTGGGTTTTAACAGTCGGTGGAAGTAGAGCCAGAGGAGGGAGGATCGTTGTCGGGCATTGCTACGTTTGGTTGCCGCTGAAGATGATGTCGTCGGTAACATTGCTATTGTGTGTTCTATGGGTGTCTAACTGGCTATGTTTGGAATGATGTGGGTGTTTGTACAGTTGGTTGATCGAAAGTGATCAAGTCAAGCAAAGGCAGAAATTTGAAAATATATCAAGTTTGCTAGTATTTTGTGTTGATTAGGGCATTAGGTTCGTATGTTGGAATAGCTGCAATCGATCAATGGATAGTGTAGAAATGAATTGCTACGTGGATGACGAAATCAGCCAGGGAAGTGTTGCTCTCCAAAAATTCATTCCCCGCGCTCTCTCATCAAAAGCAAAGCTTCTCCTGCCTCACACAACGTTTAATTCGCATATTTAAGTCATTATATACAATCAATTCATATAATCAATGCAGAGCCACGTTATTATGCTAAGTTAGAAAGGATTATAATTAGGATTATGGAAGACCTTGGTGACCAAGTCCATGCAGACATTCACGCACTGTTTGTTTATTACAACGAAATATATTTCACCAACTGCCTTGGGGCATGCTCTGTGGAGGTATGTACACGCATGATGAAAACATTTGCAGTCGAAAAAATCACAACCACCGTCCCTCACCTCAACCGCCCTTCTCACTCCTCAAATGTCTCAATTGTTTCCCCTGTTCCCTCCCTTCACAACAACTACACAGTGGTCCAGCAAACGTATGACCGCATGTGGAGGCACATGCGAATATAGACCAAGAGGAGGCTGCCGAATCAAACTCAGCGAACCCCTCCTAAAGTTCAGACCTCTTTCCGACATCAAAAACGTCCTCCTCCACGAAATGATACATGCTCTCCTCTTCCTCACCAACAAGAGAGACAACAGCCCAGATGGCCACGGTGATCTCTTCAAAGCCAAAGCTACTGAAATCAACAAATCCACCATCCTAGACATAGAAAGACCAGCAGAAGGCTACAACATCACCATTACTCATTCAATGTTTGCCGAGGTGGAGCATTACCGACAACACCACTGGAAGTGTGTTAAATGTGGGGATGTCATCAAGAGAGCAATGAACAGGAAACCTCAGGAAGCAGATTGCTTGACTAGACAAGGAGCTGCATGCAAGGATATTAAATGTAGGTATCATATGCATATTAAATTTTGTGGGGGTGAATATGAGAAAATTAGGGAGCCAGATGGATATGTGGATAAATCACAAAAGAAGACGAGTAAAGGAGCTGTTGCTGCTGCTGCTGGTGGTGGTGCACCAAAGAGGGTACGTAGAGATGATGGGCAAGAAAGTAGACCCATCACTGATTTTTTCAATAAACCTTCTGGTGGTGATGATGATGGGGGCAAGAAGGCAGGGGAGAAGGAAAAGGAGAAGAAGGAGAGGGAGGAGGAGGGAGATATGGGTAAAAGGAGGGAGATGTTTGCATCAGCAGCATTGAAAAGAATTGTCAACAATGCTAATGGTAATAGTAGTACTATTAATTTTGGTGGTGAAGGATCTAATCAAGCAAAACAGAAACAAGCAGATCATGATGATGATGACGATGATGATGATATTATTATTGATTTGACAGAAATAGTAGCACCATATGATGATCATGAAATGCAGCCAAGTCCTTTCTCTCATAATAATGATAATGATGGTCAATCCATGTGCCCTGTGTGTGGTAAGACCTGGAGAATGATGAAAATAAGACACGTAGATCTACAGATGCATGTCAACCAATGCCTTGAAGAGTTGGGGTGAGGGAGGGGGGGGGGGGTGGGGGGTGGTTTTTTCACCACGATAAGGAGGTTCTATTCGAACAGGGTGTAATGGTAATTAGAAAAAAAAATCAAAAACGTCTCCTTT
>Ga0114919_10000629_pt1 | contig 27659 bp, 27 predicted proteins | sample BlataG_FD_88682 | JGI IMG/M metagenome (GOLD analysis project Ga0114919, IMG submission 88682) | Deep subsurface microbial communities from Black Sea to uncover new lineages of life (NeLLi) - Black_00105 metaG | ecosystem: Environmental > Aquatic > Marine > Oceanic > Sediment | place: Atlantic... | reverse complement strand
ATCTGAGTGACCCGGGAACTTTAAAGTATAAGACTCCCTTTGAGACCAGAGGATTTGAGAGAATTTTCATATGCTTTTCCTGAATGAAATCACACCTGACCGTATGAACAAGCCCGGCAGCATTTTTTATCTGATCCCAGTTGTCAGCCCAGCCAATAGTCAAACAGCTCGCTGCAATCATGACAAATATTGAAAGTGTACCGTAACTTTTTTTTACTTTCATTTTTTAAAACATCCCACCATTTACTGATATAACCTGACCGGTAATATAGGAAGCGTCTTTAGAACAAAGAAACCTGACAACCTTTGCCACCTCCTCCGGCTGACCGATTCTTGCCATTGGAATCATCTGCTTGATATTGCCTGCATGCGTATCCTTTAGCATTTCCGTTTCGATTAGTCCGGGAGCGACAACATTAACACGAATACCAAGCCTGGCGACCTCGGATGAAACACCACGGCTTGCTCCGATCAGACCTGTCTTTGCAGCAGAGTAATTTGCCTGCCCTCTGTTGCTGATAAGGGCGGAAACAGACGATATCGATACGATAGCCCCTCGTTTATTTGGAACCATTTTTCCTAAAACCGGTTTCGTCATATTATAAAAACCCTTCAAAGTAGTGCTGATTACCGAATCCCAGTCATCTTCCGGCATGAAAACAAATAACCCGTCTGCCGTTATACCGGCATTGTTTACCAGAACTTCAATATTATTATAACGAGAGGCAATATCATCTATTGCTCTTTCTGATTCTTTTGAATCTGAAACATCAAATTTAATAATTTCACCATCATTTCCCCTGTCCTTTATTGTCTGAAGGGTATCTGCTGCTGATTTGTCATTTGATTTATAATTGATGATGATATAATACCCCGCCCCTGCAAGTTCGATTGAAATTGCCCGACCAATACCTCTGCTCCCTCCGGTAACAATAGCTATTTTTTTGTTGTCATTCATTTTTTAAACTCCTGTAAAGAGCGCTTTGTTCCTCAATCCCCCAAGACCGAACCTGATTCAGACCTTAAAACTTGGAGGTTGACTTCGCCTATAAGTTTTGAACCCGTTTTTGCGGTTCCCAGGATTTGTGTGTAATTGTCAAAGTTAAAATTAATTCTTGAGCAAGTCGTTATCCTGGAGTTTAGAGCAATTTTATCTAAAAAAAAAGACGCATTCTTTATTCCGACAAGCCAGCCTTTTCCCCCAAGTTTCTCATCATTTTTTTTAAGCTCTTTGTATCCGATGCAAACACTTGCCGTTTGGGCTACGAGCTCAATAATGATAATGGAATTTACATAAGTTTCTTTAAAAAGAGGCCACTTTTCAGTGACTAATGATTCTGTTACAGCCTTTTCATCATCTGATTCGATGATTTCATCAATCAGTTTCATTCGATCACGATGGGGAATGAGTTGTTCAATATCTATATTAATCATTGCTGTAAACCTGTTTTATTTTAAAAAATAGGTTGAAAAAAATAAAATAAATATATAAAAGAAAAGTTTTGATTGGATGGTACAACAATTTGAGTACCATGTAAAGATGCAACTTTTTTTATAGTTTAATTAACTGAGACCATGACAATTGCCGTTTCGAAGTCTGCGCTTATCTGCAAAGGTCTCTAACTCTAATAAAGTAAGATAATGGTGTGTCGGTAAAAATTATGGAACAATTAATAAATGAACTGAAAGTTAAAATCATCGAAACGCTTAACCTTGAGGGTGTTGCTCCTGATGATATTGATGAGGACAGTCAGTTGGTTGGTGGAGAACTGGACATAGATTCCATTGATGTCCTGGAACTTGTATTAATGATGGAAAAAGATTATTCCGTTATCGTAAATAATAAGGAACTGGGTGCAAAGGTTTTTTCATCCCTTAAAGCAATGGCCAACTATATCCGCGAGAAAGCTCCGGCAATGTCTAGCTGACCGACCCGTGAATTTCATTGCAGAAATATAAATATTCAGTTCAAAATAAACCTCCGCCTGTTGGCAAAAGCATAGAATTTGTATTATTTTAAAGCATTTAAGAGGTCTCAAGGGCTTGCTGCATAAGCACTTCTGTGGGGTATCAACAGGCAAACTTGCACCTGCAAGTGGGATAATGCCATGAAATGTTATGAAAGTATTACTTGTTTCGGCAAATATTTTTACTGAACCTTATCCGGTATATCCATTGGGTCTTGATTATGTGGCTGAAGCAATCGCTGATAGCCATAAGGTAAAAATTTCAGATCTGAACGATTTAAAAGATTTTGCCTCAATTAAAGAAGTAATCAGAAATTTTTTACCCGATATTATCGGGATTTCTATTCGAAATATAGATAATACAGACACAACCGATCCAAAAGGTTTTATTGGTAGCTATAAAAAAATTATTAAGTTAATAAGGAACCATTCGAAATCGCCTATTGTTTTGGGAGGAAGCGGATTTACTATATTTCCTGCCGAAGTCCTGGAAGCTTTACAGGCAGATTACGGTATAATTGGTGAAGGAGAAAGATTTGCCCTTCTTCTCAATGCAATTGAAAAAAAGGAAGATGTATCATCTATACCCGGAGTCATTACCCGGGGAAATAAGGCGAAAATACCAAAACCTCTGGATAAACCATTTGCCGCACGAATAGATACAAATAATTCCCATCTCAATTTTTACCTTAAAAGAGGGGGAATGCTCAATCTGCAAACAAAGCGAGGCTGTAATTTTAAATGCATCTACTGCACCTATCCCCATATTGAAGGAAGCAAACTTCGGCTTATTCCTCCAAAAGAGGTTGCAAATACGGCTCTAAAGCTCCAGGAAGCAGGAGCCAAATATTTCTTTATAACCGATTCGGCATTTAATAGTGATTTTTCCCACAGCAGAGAAGTTGCACAGGCCTTTATAAAATATGGGGTTTCTATTCCATGGGGAGCTTTTTTTGCTCCGAAAAGTCCGCCGAAAGATTATTTTAAAATAATGGCAGATGCGGGGCTTACCCATGTTGAATTTGGTACGGAAGCCATGTCTAATAAAATGCTGGCATCTTACAGGAAACCGTTTAAGATAAATCATGTTTTTGAGGCGCATAAATTGGCAAATGATGCAGGTCTGCACGTTGCGCATTTTTTTCTCCTGGGAGGTCCCGGAGAAAATGCCGAATCACTCAGGGAAACGCTATCAAATGTTGACAAATTGGATAAAACCGTTTTATTTTTTTTCTGCGGCCTAAGAATATATCCATACACTGCCCTTTATGACATTGCAGTGTCAGAGGGACAGATATCAAAGGATCAGAATATACTTAAGCCGGTTTTTTATCAATCCGGATCGCTGAGCAGCGAAAAGATTATCAACAAAGTCAGCCGGCACGCAAAAGGACGTATGAACTGGATAATCGGAGCCGGCGGCGAACAAACAACTAAAATAATATCCAAAATGTATGACCGCGGGTATTCCGGTCCCCTCTGGGAGCACTTAATTCAATGAAAATAAGTGAGCAGGAAAACTGGTATTCTCTAACAAATATAAAGCGCTCTTATTCAAATGAAATTCTTGCAGACGCCATAGCGTCTGGCAAATCGCCTTGGTTTTCAGGGCATTTTCCCGGCGAGCCGATTCTTCCCGGTGTTGCACAGCTTGGGATGGTTTTTGATGCAATTAAACAGGCATGCGGTAAAAATTTAAAAATTTCCGGAGTGAAAAGGGTTAAATTTAAACAGATTATAAAGCCCGGCGATAAGATACAAATTATTGCAAGTAAGAAAAACGACAATAACAGCCTGTACACGTTTAAGGTAATGGTTGATTCCAAAATTGCCTGCAACGGTATGATGACTGTAGAAAAAAATGATTGAAAATAACATGATGAATTCGTAAGAAGTCCGATTTAGACGGTTTCGTAAAAAGTAGTTTTTTGCTTTTTACGAAACCATCAATATATAATAGCTTTAAGGAGGAAATATATGCCTGTAGCAACAGATATAAAGGAAATTGTTATTAATGTCGCCCAAATAATGATTGATGAACTCAAACTGGAGGATGTAACCCCTGAGGCATTCGACCCTGAGATTGATCTGATTGATGAGGTTGGTATTGACAGCATGGACCTGGCCACAGTCGCCCTGGTTCTTCAGGACAAATACGGAATAAAAATCGACGAAGACGACTATCCCAAACTGACCACTGTTCGTTTTATTGCAGAATACATTGAAGGGAAATTGATGGCGTCGTAAAAAATCTTATCTACTGCGTTGGTGCGGTTTTTCAGGAACTCGACATACTATATACATAGTCTCGTCCCTGAAAAACCGCTACGTCTTGTATATGAGCCTTGGAACGACGCCATCCGGCACTTATTCAAAGATTTTTTAAAAAAGCATCATTTTTAACCTTTTATATGATGGAGAATGTTAGGTGAGCACTCAAAAAGTTAAAACTGCTCATGTTGGGCAGGATACTTCTGAAAATCAGTGGAAATTTTCAGACATTTTGGCAGACCGCAAAATACGAGAAAGATGGGAAAAGGTACGGAAATATTTTTTTCTGCGGGAATCCACTTATGATATGACCCATCGATGCAATATTAAATGCGATGGATGCTATTATTTTGAAGGTGATAAACAGTTTACCAGGGAAAACACAGATGTAAATGCATGGCGCAACCTCATGAAGGAAGAAAAAGCAAGGGGAATAACTTATGTGGTTCTCGCAGGAGCGGAGCCTTCTTTAGTCCCTGAGCTTTGCGATGTCTGCTATAAGGAAATGCCGTTGGGGGCTATTGCATCCAACGGCATCAAATTTATACCTGAATCCATCGGTTATAAAATACACATTTCAGTATGGGGGAATGACGAAACAAGCCTTAAAGTACGAAATGCCAAAAACATGCTCTTAAGACAGATTGAAAATTATAAAAACGATCCCAGGGCGGTATTTGTATATACCTTTACCAAACACAACATTGATGAAGTTGCTGAAGTAACCCAAATCCTTTCCGAATGCAAAAGTAAAATTACCTTTAACATCTTTTCCGCTCCTGTCGGGTATGACGGAGACCTCCGTCACGATGAAGAATCTCTTTTTCGCACACGTGAAAATATGGTCGGGCTTCTTATAAAATATCCTGATACCGTGCTATTTTCCCATTATAGTGCCGTTGCCCACACGCATAAACACGGGCTGCACGACTTGTATTCCTGCTCATATCCTAGGATGAACCCATCCACTGATATTGGCCTTGGCCGCTCTTTCAGGCAGTATAGGACAGATCTTACCTGGGATAGAAGCGCAGCCTGCTGTGTCCCGGATACAGACTGTATCGATTGCCGGCATTATGCTGCAGGAAGTGCAGTTGTAACTGCCAGATTGTTCAGGCATGCCACTAATCCTGAATCATTTAAGGCATGGCTTGACTATGTTGATACCTACCTTTCAGTCTGGGTAATGGATTACGAAAAAGGTGAAAATCTTTGTGATTATTTTGTGGCACCCCCCGGACATGACATTTTTCTTTGATAAATATGTATGAATTAATATTTATTTCTGTTTTTCAAAGAACCAAATTAACATAAATAGATGGTGTTTTGTAAATTTTATTTTGAGTGATTAAGGAGCACGTTAATGAAAACCATCAGTTCCCTGCTCGATGACCAGTGGTACCAACGATATAAAAAAATATCGAAGCTTAATATCCGAAGTTCAATATATGATGTAACAAACCGGTGTAATTTGCGTTGCAAGGGATGTTTCTTTTTTTCCTCAGGAGAAGACAAAGCGGCCGTTGAAGAGATGGATGTTAAAAAATGGGAAAGATTTATTGGCAGGGAAAAAGAGCGCGGAGTTAACCTTGCCATACTTATTGGCGGAGAACCAACACTTTGCCTTGACAGGATGGAAGTTTTTTATAAACAGCTGCCGACCTTTTGCGCAACCAACGGCATCATTAAGGTCCCCAGAAACAGATTTCCCGATATGATGGTAGGAATTTCTTTATGGGGAGATGAAGAAGATGAAAAGCTTCTCAGGGGAAAGGATACATTTGCAATTTCCAGCAAAAATTATGAAGGAGACCCGTACACCTATTACCTTTATACCATCACTCCCAAACAGCTTGGTAAAACCGAACGGATTATAAAAAAAATAAGAGATGTCGGCCTTAAGGTCCATATGCAGCTCCTTTCCAATGATGAAGGGGTTGACGGCTTTTTCTGGAAACCTGAGGAACTAAAGGATTTGCGCTCGGAAATGGATGACATGCTCGATAAGTATCTGGATGCAGTTATATCTTCGAAATATTATCATGAAATAATCACAACCGGAAAAATGCTTGGCAGGAAATTCGGCTGGATGGAATGTCCCTCAGTTTCACTGCCTCTTGATAAAAGAAAACCAGGGCCAAAACGTCTGATAGAATTTATCCGGTGGGCATCGGATCTTAAAACAATGCACCGATGCTGCACTTCGGAAACAAGAAATTGTTCAACCTGCAAAGACGGGGCCGCACATATGAGCTGGGTTATGGTGAACAAGCGCGCTCATATACGTACACCCAAAGATCTGCAAAACTGGATTGAGGTTTACGAAATGTTTGCCAAGCTTTATCAGTTTATCCCGTGGTAGGTAATATGCGGTCAAAAAAAACTGTGATTGTCGGATATGATTCGGTTTCACCCCTGGGAACCGAAATGGAATCCCAGTGGCGACGTGCTGCCAGGGGAGAAAGCGGAATAGGCGAGCTAACCCGATTTCCTATGGGTGAAAATTTTCCGGTTCGTATTGCCGGCCAGGTTGATGATATTGACACAACGCCTTACCCTTTTTTGAGTGCTCGGAAGCTTGCACAATGGACATCTCCGATTTTTAAATACGCCATGCTGGTTGTGCACCGTGCACTTGAAAAAAGTAAAATAGAAATCACACCCGCTTTATCCCCTAGAGTTGCGATTACCTTCAGTTCGGCTGTGGGAGGCCAGGATGCTGTTTTAAAAGCAGACCGGCTCATGATTTCAGAAAACAAACTGCCCCATCCATTTACAAATCCCAATTCATGCATAAATATGGTTGGTGGGAAAATATCGATTTTGACCGGTGCAACCGGTCCCATCACTTCAACAATTACCGCCTGCGCTACCGGGGTCACTTCAATGATTATAGGGACAATGCTGCTTGAGCAGGGAAAAGCGGATGTCGTCCTTTGCGGAGCGGTGGATTTTGCCCTTGTTGAACCGATTGTAGCCGGTTTTGCCACCATGAACGGAACGTATAACCCTAAACCGGGTCTTCCCAAAGAACCCGCAGAAAGAGCCAGCAGGCCTTTTTCTATTGACAGAAGAGGTTTTGTAATCTCAGAAGGGGCGGGCAGCATTATCATCTGCACACAAGAATTTGCCGATGCCCACGATCTAAGCTATAATGTTGAAATAGCCGGGTGGGGTATGACTTCCGACGCACACCATTTTGTTGCTCCGAATTTTGAGACCGTAAAAAGATGTATAACTGAAAGTATTGACAATGCAGGCATAAAGCCTGATGATATTGATGCAATAAATGCACACGGCACCTCCACAAAAGTCGGCGATAAAGTTGAATTTGATGCCTTGAAGTCGGTATTCGGAAAGGATATGCCTCCGGTAACGGCAAACAAATCGCTTATCGGTCATGCCATGGGAGCGTCAAGTGCTATTGAGTCGATATTTGCAATTCAAGGGATGCAAAAAAACATTTTACTTCCGACAATAAATTATACACCGGACCCGGACATGGTTTTAGACTGCGTGCCTGAAGGCGCTCGCAACCATAATCAGGAATATGTGCTTAAAAATTCCTTCGGGTTTGGCGGATGCAATTCATGTATTGTTTTCCGCAGGATAGCATAAGCTATGAAGGCACCAAAAAACAGACGCGTATTTGTTATCGGGTACGGCGCAGCCACACCCCTTGGAAAAACCTTTGAAACAACCTGGCAACGGGCTGTAAATGGCGAGGCAGGTTTTCGAAAGGTGACACGGTGTGAAACAGCATCACGCAGCAATGTGGTCGGTGAGATCCCGGACTGGGATCCCATGACCCTTGATTTCATGGACAGGAAAGAGGCTTATAACTGGAATGCTGACTATGTTTTTTTAACCATGGCGGTTTGCAAAGAAGCGCTTATAAATTCAGGGTTGGAAATAAACAAGGATACAGGACCAAAGACCGCTTGCTTGATAGGATCTGCGCTGAACGGAACGGATGCTTACCGCATTGCAATGGATAATTATGTGAACAAAGGCCCCTATAAGGTTAGTCCGTACCTGCTTCCTAATCTGTGTGCCAATCTGCCGGCCGGCAAGGCCGGAATGCTCCTTGGATTTACGGGTCCGATATTTTCTCCCCAGGGCGCATGTGCTTCAGGAAATCACGCCATCGGCATAGGTTCTCGAATGATAAGGGATGGAGATTGCGATTTTGTCCTGGCAGGTGGAGTGGATACCTGTCTTATACCTGAAATTATCCAGGGTTTTTCGAACATGCTGGCCACTATAAAAGTAAGTCCCAATGACCGTGCATATAATGACCCAACCCAGGCCTGCCGGCCTTTTTCTATTGACAGAAAAGGGATTGTTCTTTCAGAAGGAGCAGGAGTTATTGTGCTGGCAGCCGAAGATATGCTTGCCACTTATGGCCTGACGCCAAAGGCCGAGGTTGCGGGAATAGGCTGGACATCGGATGCTCATCATTTTACCCTTCCCAACCCTGAAACTATTATCCATGCAATAAATGAAGCAATAGAGGATTCCGGTTTGCAGACGGAAGATGTTTCTTATGTTAATGCTCACGGAACATCTACTCAAAAAGGGGACAAAATTGAAATTGATTGTTTAAGAAAAATATTCGGCAAAAAGCTGGAAAGCCTGCCGGTATCTTCAAACAAATCTCAGATCGGACATACTCTTGGCGCTTCCGCTGCCATAGAGGCTGCCCTTAGCATTGAAGCGATGCAAAAAGGCCTTATTCTTCCGACTGTTAATCATATACCGGATCCCGAATTAGCCGATGTTGATGTCGTTCCCAACAAAGTCCGCAGGCAGAATTATGAAATCTTTCTTTCCAATGCCTTCGGCTTTGGAGGTACTAACTGCTGTATTGTCTTTAAAGGCGTTTGAAATGAAACCGAAACCATTTATCCCGGAAACACTTGATGGCGACGACCGGTATGTAAGAGATAAAACCGGCAGTCTCGTCTGGCACAGATGCAATACACGGACTCTATATGCCGATACAGACCGCTCACAGGTTGTCTATCATGGGAATTATCTTCGCTATTTTGAATTAGGAAGGGCTTCCTTGATGCGCGATGCTGCCTATGCATATCGTGAAATTGAGGAAAACGGCTTTATATATCCTATCATTGAAATCGGAATCAGTTATTTTACTCCGCTTTTTTATGATGATCCCATGTGCATATATACACATCCTTCAGATCTTGAGCGGGTGCGTCTTAAGTTCGATTATATAATAACAAATGAAAAATCCAATGAGATTGTTTGTAAAGGATTTACCCGTCATTGCGCAACAAATGCTTCCGGAACACCGGTTGGAATTGATGAAAAAACCCTTCATTTATGGAAAGTCTTCCCGAAATAATTAGTAAAGGCAAAAGGCTGCCCCTCGAGATAGAGATATATCCGTATTTGCTGGATCACAGATTTGAAGGAAAAGCCGTACTCCCTGCTCTAGAAGCCATGCAGCTTCTTGCCGTATCCACTCAAAAGCACTTGCCTGATACAGATATACGATTCATTGAAAACGCAAAATTTGACAAATTTCTCTATATTGAACCGAACACGACCATTGTAGAAGCATTTAATGAAATTGAGATACATAAAGACGGAAGCATAACAGCAAAACTTATTACAAAAACAAAATCAAAAAAGGCCGGAATCACCCGTGTAAAAGAGCACGCCGTCATGCAATTTGCCGGTTGGAAACCTGATATTAAGCCTTTTTCCTTAGATACTGTTTCCGGGCAAATTAAAAGAGGGTTTAACATCCCGTCGGATAAGCTTTACAATGACCTTGTCCCATTTGGCCCCGCATATCATAATATCAGGGATACCTTGTTTGTTTCCGAAGAAGGAGCAATCGCCGAAATACAAACTCCAAAACAAAGTGCCACAAACAATTTAAAAATGCCGCTGGGCTCTCCTTTTCCACTTGACGCTGCCTTTCACGCAGCATGCGCCTGGGGGCAGCGATATCTGGCTGTTGTTGGATTTCCCGTAGGGTTTGACAAACGAATGGTCATTCAACCTACACGACCAGGAGATAGTTATATCTGTCTGATACTTCCCGTTAATGTTACCTCTGACCTGCTTGCATTTGATATATGGCTTTACAATCTAAACGGCATTCTTTTTGAAGCAGTCTATGGTGTGCAAATGAGAGATGTAAGCGCAGGCCGAATGAAACCCCCGCAGTGGGTCATTAAAAAAGGTGTAACATTTTAGTACCTTAATTGTAAATTTTGCGCTTTTTGTGGCACAATATTTCTATTACACCTTTGCTGGATACTGGTTTCTCGACACTCGATACTGGATGTTCGATACAGTACATTAAAGGTATGCCCCCTATTTAATCCAGAATCGAGTCTCTTGCCATCTATGGCTCACTTATCTATCCTCTTTTAGTTATGGAGATATAGTCTCTTTTTCCCGGCCCGGTGTAAATTTGACGGGGACGTTGAAGCTTCCATTGTGGATCGTCAATGCTCTCCTTCCACTGGCTGATCCACCCCGGAAGTCGCCCGATTGCGAACATAACAGTGAACATATTAAGTGGGATTCCAATGGCCCTCAGAAAGATACCACTGTAAAAATCCAAATTGGGGTAGAGATTGTGGTCTATAAAGTAGGAGTCTTTTAACGCGGCTTCTTCCAGCCTTTTTGCAATATCCAGCAAAGGATCTTTCTGCTTAAGTTTTTTTAAGACACCGGCACACATTTCTTCCATAATACGAACTCTGGGATCAAAGGTTTTGTAGACCCTGTGCCCAAAGCCCATAAGACGAAACGGGTCATTTTTGTCCTTGGCCCTGACGATGTAGGGGGCTGGGTCTCCGCCGTTATCCGAAATCTGCTGTAGCATTTCTACAACTGCCTGATTGGCGCCTCCATGCAATGGTCCCCAAAGGGCGGCTATTCCTGCGGAAATTGCTGCATAGAGATTGACCCGGGCGCTGCCCACCAATCGCACGGCTGCTGTGGAGCAGTTCTGTTCATGGTCCGCGTGCAGAATCCAGAAAACATTCAGCGCATCTACCAGATTTTCGTCAATAATATATGGCCGGACAGGAGAGTCAAACATCATATTTAAGAAATTAGCACAATAGGTAAGACGATGTGACGGATATACCACCTTATGGCCCAGGGAGAACTTGTAAGACATGGCGGCAAGAGTTCTTATCTTGGAAAGAAGTCTTGCAAACGTTATGTTTATCTCCTCATCCTCGGTTCTCTCTGAAAACTCCGGGTAGAACGCCCTTAAACCATTTACCATAGATGAAAGAATGCCCATTGGGTGTGCTCTTCTTGGAAAATGCTCAAAGAAAGAACGCATATCTTCATGCACAAGAGAATGGTCATTTAACATAACGGAAAAGTGATTCAGCTCGTTTCCGGCAGGCAGCTCGCCGTTGATTAAAAGATAGGCCGTCTCTATAAAGCTGGAATGTTCTGCCAGTTGTTCTATGGGAATTCCACGGTGTCGCAAAATGCCTCTTTCTCCGTCCATAAATGTAATGCTGCTCTTGCAGCAACCGGTGTTCGCATAGCCGGGATCAAGGGTGATAAGGCCGGTCTCTTTGCGGAGACCGGATATATCAATGGCCCTTTCTCCTTCGGAGCCTTCAATAATCTGTAATTCATAAGTCTTTTCATCAATTATAAGTCTGGCGGTTTTTTCCATTTCTTTTCACCTTTTCTATGTAAACTCTGATGTTTCAACCTCACACCGACAGTAAATTAAAAATTGTTTTGATTTTGCTATAACAATATGAAAATAATATCAAAACATCGAAAAAATGCAAGATTCTTTAACCTTGGCTTATGATGAGACCTTTGAAAATGGTAATTTTTGCCTTCTTTCAAAGCGCCAAAATGCTGCCATTAAATTTTATGGTCTCGTAAAAAGTCAGAAAATGTATTTCATTCCGATGAAAGCAGTAATCCCGTATTTTCAGTGAATTGCAACTATTATGGTCTCCGGTTTTCACCGAAGTGACCACTTTTTGCGAAGCCGTCAAATTCATATTATCTTTACCTTTTTTAAACAGTGATTAAGTTCAAGGATAAATTTTTTATAGCATTTTTACAATGTACGACAAAAAAGGCCTCTTTCACCAATTTGGTCAAGGAGTTGTTCTGTCATCATGAAAAAAAATGATAAATTTGCTGATTTTAAATCCGGATTTGTCGCTATTGTCGGAGCGCCTAATGCGGGAAAATCGACATTGTTAAACCGGTTGCTTGGCGAAAAAATATCAATTACATCCGGAAAGCCCCAGACCACACGCAACCGTATTCTTGGTGTTGTGCACAAACCCTCTTCGCAGCTTGTTTTTATCGATACACCGGGTATACACAGAGCAAAAGACGAACTGAATGTGAGAATCGTTGATGCAGCACTTTCAGCAATGGGCGATGTGGATGTAATCCTTATCCTTATTGATGTAGCAAGTTCTGATACGGATTCGGAAAACTATCTGGTAAAAAAACTTAAGCAGCAAAAAAGACCTGTGATTCTTGCCCTTAACAAAATAGATCTGGTAAAAAAGCCTGTGCTTCTTGAAATCATAGACAAATGTTCAGAAAAATACACCGTTGAAGCGATTGTCCCGATTTCCGCAAAACATGGCGACCAGGTGGATAAGCTTCTTGGGGCTATGGAAGCACTTTTGCCCCAGGGACCGCCTTTTTTCCCTGAAAATACTCTTACGGATTTGCCGGAACGTTTTATTGCTGCTGAAATGATTAGGGAAAAAGTTTTCCGGTTAACCGGCCAGGAAATTCCATACTCAACGGCGGTGACAGTCGATTCCTTTTCAGAAAAAAAAGATGGCGGTCTGGTAAAAATTAATGCAACGATTCACCTTGAGCGTGATTCCCAAAAAGGGATAGTTATCGGGAAAAGAGGGAGCAAACTGAAAAAAATCGGTGAAGACTCACGCAAAGAAATCGAGCGGATGCTAGGAACAAAAGTCTTTTTAAAGCTTTTTGTGCGTGTGCAGAAAAACTGGAGTAAAGATACAAAAGCTATAAGAAAATTTGGATATTGATGATTCTCTCGATACAACGGCCTTAAGTCCCGCTTGCCGCTAGATTGAAATCCGTTTATGAAAAAATTGGATAAACTCATATTCAGCACTCTTTTCTTTTCAATGCTTGCTACTGTTACAGGTGTTGGTATCGTCGTTCCTCTTTTGCCTGTTTATGCGCACACACTTGGTGCAAGCGGTTTATACATAGGGCTGATATTCGGAGCTTTTTCCCTTTCAAGAACTCTCTTTGTTCCATATTTCGGCAGGCTTTCAGATAAAAAGGGACGAAAACCGTTCATCGTTGTCGGACTTTTTGCTTACAGTATTATTTCGCTCGCCTTCGTGTTTTCTAAAGATGTCAACTCGCTTATATTTACCAGGTTTATTCAGGGAGTTGCCTCTGCCATGCTTATGCCGGTTATCCAGGCTTATATAGGGGATATTACACCTGAAGGCAAGGAAGGCTTCAGTATGGGTTTGTTCAACATGTCCATGTTCTTCGGCTTAAGCCTGGGGCCGGTTATCGGAGGCATTATTAATGACAAGCTGAGCCTTAATGCCGCTTTTGCCTGTATGGGTTTGTTTGCCTTTGCCGGATTCCTGCTGAGCTTTTTTCTGCTTCCACCTACGAAATCAGAACAGGCTGTCTATTTCGGGAGGGCTCTTACAGGGTGGAAAACCTTATTGCGGGACAGAGTTATAGCCGGACTTTTTCTTTTCAGGTTTGCATATACTTTCTGTATAGGTGTAATATGGGGATTCCTGCCTGTTCTGGCGGATTCTGAGTTTTTCCTTTCCAGTTCATCCATTGGAATTCTTGTTATGCTGGGTGTATTTATCAGCGGATTGATACACCTGCCGATGGGTTATCTGGCAGACCGTGTAAATAAGAATATAATGATAGCAGCAGGTGGTTTGATAGTTGTTTTTGCCATGTTTTATTTTGAATGGTCAAACACATCCCAGGGCCTTTTTTATGCCAGCATACTCTTTGGCATCGGAGGTGGTGTTTCAATGCCGGCGCTTATGGGATTGGCCGTCCTAAAAGGAAATAGAGCCCATGCCATGGGTTCGGTAATGGCCCTTTTAACACTGGCGCACAGCCTTGGGATGTTTACAGGCTCTGTATTTGCAGGTATGATGATGGATTTTTCATTGTTGCGAGAGGCTTTTACGATGGGAGCGGTAATAATGGGTTTGGGTGTTGGACTGTTTTTTGTCTGTGCATATAAAAGAAATGAATTTAAACATATTGATCATGGCAATTGACAACCGTGCTTTTTGCATTATTTTTATAAATTGATAAATTTGCAAAAAATCTTTGAATAAGCGTCAGATGGCTAAGTAAAAAGGTTCATATACAAGTTGTAGCGGTTTTTCAGGAACGCGACTAGACATATAGTATGTCGGGCTCTTTAAAAAATGCTACAACGCAGTAGATGAGACTTTTTTGCGACGCCATCAATTACCTCAATCCGAAAATCTGGAAGAAACCAAATGACTAACAAACGTGATTATTACGAGGTGCTTGGCATCAGCCGTAACGATTCTGATGGTCAGATAAAAGCAGCCTACCGCAAGCTTGCCTTAAAATACCATCCTGACAGAAATCCTGGAAATAAAGAGGCTGAAGAAAATTTCAAAGAAGCCGCCGAGGCTTATGAGGTGCTTCATGATCCTCAGAAAAAAAATATTTATGATCAGTTTGGGCATCAGGGTCTCGAAGGTTCCGGTTTTTCAGGGTTCAGGGGGTTTGAAGATATATTTTCAAGTTTTGGCGATATCTTTGAGGATTTCTTCGGCTTCGGCTCTTCAAGAAAATCCGGTAGCCGCGCCCAACGTGGGTCTGACCTTAGATATGACATGACTCTCAGCTTCATGGAAGCTGCTTTTGGAACAGAAACTAAAATAGATGTCAGGAAAATGGATATATGCCATGAGTGCTCCGGCATCGGAAGTGAACCGGGTACACAGCCGGAAACCTGTACACAGTGTGGCGGAGCAGGCCAGGTTTCCCGTTCCCAGGGTTTTTTTACGGTAAGAACAGCCTGCCCTTCCTGTCAGGGCGCGGGCCAAACCATTTCGAATCCATGCGGAAATTGCAGAGGAACCGGACAGATTCAGGTTAGTAAAAAGGTTTCCGTAAAAATTCCCGGCGGCGTTGATTCAGGATCAAGGCTGCGTCTGACAGGTGAAGGCGAAGCCGGTGCCTACGGTGGACCACAGGGGGATCTTTATGTCTTTATCAATGTTGAACCCCATGATTTTTTTCATCGTGATGATACAAATGTTATTTGCCTGGTGCCGATCTCCTTTATACAGGCAGCCCTTGGGGATAAGATAACGGTTTCCACATTAACAGATGAAAAGGTACTCGAAATACCAAAGGGTACCCAGCCCGGTGATACTTTCCGCTTTAGAGGTGAGGGCATCCCATCTCTAAGACGAAAAAACCGGGGGGACCAGATAATCCAGGTTGACATTAAAACTCCGACTCACCTCAACAAAAAACAGGAAGCACTTTTGAAAGAATTTGCCAGAATTGAATCAGGAAAACTGTCTAATAAGTTAAAAAATATCCTGAAAGGTGACTCTGCAAGTGCCACCGGGTAGTCTTGATGGCGTCGTAGAAAGTTCCATCTACTGCGCCTTGTATATGATCCGCCTGCGGCGGACTACTTAGCACCCCAAGGGCATTTCCTGCGGGCACCATCGGTGATACTTTTTGCGAATTCAACAGTCTTAAGGAATTAAAACATCAATGTATGAACTAAAAGTTATAACCCGTTTTGCAGCGGCCCACCAGCTTGAGATGGTTGCAAAAGAGTGTGAAAACCTGCATGGACATAACTGGAAGATTGAGGTCTGCCTTGCCGGGGAAACCTTAAATAATGCGGGCGTGCTGATGGATTTTGGTGAGTTTAAAAAAATTCTATCAGGAATCATAGAACGGCTTGACCATAAATTTCTTAATGAACTTGAATACTTTAACGATAGCTTTCCCCCGTCTTCAGAAAATATTGCTTATTATATAGCAAATGAACTTAAAGAATCCATTAATGCTCCTTTAGTTAAAGTCAGCAGTGTAACAGCCTGGGAATCAGAAAACGCCTGTGCAACATATATCATATCAGACTAACCTTTTTAGATTATAGGTTTTCCATCCATCAACTACATCCTATGAGCTGTCAGCTATGAGCTCTTTATGCTTCATCAATTCATCCCTTGATATGATTGCCGACACATCAGAGACATGTTTACGGATATTCTCAAGGCCGCCTTCCTGACGATCAACCAGTATTAATGCTTTAACAACATCCACACCCTCCGAGCGGGCTCTTTCTATTGCCTTAATCGTTGAACCGCCGGTTGTCGCTACATCATCTATGATAACAACCCGATCTCCAGGCTTGATATCCCCTTCTATCCATTTAACAATTCCGTGGTCTTTTTGGGTCTTTCTTATTGAAAATGCATTGATGGGCTTTCCTTTTAATTCAGATGCGAAGGCTGTTGCAACAGCTATGGGATCGGCACCAAAGGTAAGACCACCGATTCCGTCAACCTCAGGATCCTTTATTGCTTCAAACATAAGATGGCCGACTAAAAACATGCCCCGTGCACTCAAAGTTGTCGGCTTGCAATTTACATAAAACCGGCTCATTCTACCTGAAACGAGTTTAAAGACAGGTGTTTCACTGTATTTAAAAGATTTTTGATAAATAAGCTTAATGAGTTCCTGTTTCATCTTTGTATTGCCTCAATTGAACGTTTTGAAACTGCCTCTAAAGATGCTTTGTTCAGTGGCTTTGCTTTGCACCATGATAATCCTGAGACCTTTGCAAAAAAGCACTTTATATCAAATTTCAAGAAAATGTTGATTTAAAGGCGCTTATCGGATATAAAAGCCTCCACCGAATTGGAAGAAGCCGGTTTAACGGGATCCAGTGGAGGCTCTGAGTAAGGAAAACTCGGGAAAGCACTCCTTGAGCTCGATAAAATTAATAACAATTAAATTTATGTGGGTCAATCCAAAAGACGTTTTAAGGATAAAAATACAATTGAATAAACCAGCCTACGCTTTTTATTTATTTTTATTTTTTTGTTTGCTTTCAGAAAATTTACTAATTACTCCAGTATATGCAGAAGACAACAAAAATCCGGAGACCTTTACCCTTAGCCAGACCGTTGAAACAGCCTTAAAAGTTAATCTTGCTCTTAAAAAATCAAAGGATGAAATAGATGCCGCCCGCGCAATAAAAAATATTCGAAGAGCAAACTTCCTGCCTACTTTTAATACAACATATAACTATAAACGACGTGATGAAGAAATATCACAGCTATTTTCAACCGGAACCACGGGCGTAATAACACCACTTGAAGAGTATGCGTTTGTAGCATCTTTTTCTCAGCCCATATTTAGCAGATTTTCACTGATTAACCAGTACAAGATCGCAACCTTTGGCCTGGACATTGCAAAGATCAGCGAAAAGGCTTCACGGCTGGAAGTGATATTCAAGGCAAAACAAGCCTTTTTTACCTTGTTAAAAGCCGAAAAATTGTATTCAGTCTCCCAAGATGCGGTTAAACTCCTTACCGCGCTCTCCGAAGTGGCAAAGAATTTTTATCAGGTCGGCATGACTCCTTTAAATGACTGGCTCAAAGCACAGGTTGAACTGGCTAATGCCAAACAGAACTTTTTTGTTGCCTACAACAATCTTGGGATTGCGAAATCCGAATTTAACACCATACTTCGCAGACCGGTTAATGCGACCGTGGAAATTACAGACATTTTGGATTATTCACCCCTTGAAAACGATTCCGATTATTATCTTGATATGGCAGATCAAAACCGCTTTGAAATTAAAATTGCTGATTTAAATGTTGAAATCGCAGAAAGGGAAGTAAAAATAGCAAAAAAAGATTTATATCCCTCAATAAGCCTGGAAGGTTCATATTATAAAATTGGTACTGACTGGGATGTGGACGGCGGCGATGGTGTAAATGATCCGGACGGCTGGAGTATTTCAGCAATTGCGACATGGAATTTCTGGGAGTGGGGCAGAACCTGCTATGGCGTCAAGGAAAAACTGAGTCGTCTATCTCAAGCGCGACTTTCTAAACAGGAACTTTACGATAATATCCGGCTTGAGGTAAAACGCTCTTATCTAAAAGCCAGAGAAAGCGAAATAAATATTACCACCATAGAAAAGGCTATCGAACAGGCAAAAGAGAATTTGAGGATAAGCGAAGAGCAATACAGGCACCAGGTGGCTACTTCGACGGATGTCCTGGATGCACAGACGCTTCTTTCTAAAACAATGACCAATTATTACAATGCATTATATGATTTTAAAATATCTAAAGCAGCTTTGCACTGGGTGGTAAGTCTGGAAGTAATTGAATGATTGACGAAAAAGAAAAAAATGCAATAATCCGCCTGTTCCATGTTCACAGACACTACGGATCCAAAAACGCCTTGATTGATATTACCCTTGACGTTTTTAAAAATGAATTTCTTTTTATCAGTGGTCCCAGCGGAGCAGGCAAAACCACCCTTTTAAAATTGCTCTATCTTGGAGAACCCGTGTCAGACGGGCAGATATTGATAGACGGAATGAACCTGTCGAGAATTTCACGCAATCGAATTCCTTATCTTAGACGAAATTTTGGGATTATATTCCAGGATTATAAACTTATCAAAACCAAAACCATATATGAAAATGTTGCGATTGTCCTTGAAGCTTCCGGTGTTAAGAGGAGGATGGTTCAGAAAAAAGTAAACCATGTGCTGAGAACAGTCGGAATGGAGCAAAGACACAGTGCTTTTCCTCCGAGCCTTTCAGGCGGAGAGCAACAAAGAGTAGCAATTGCAAGGGCTATTGTCGGAGATCCTAAAATAATTCTTGCTGATGAACCAACAGGCAGCCTGGACTCCGAATCAGCAAATTTCATTTTTAACCTCCTTAAAGGAGTCCATACCCGTGGTGCAACAGTTATTATTGCAACCCACGATAAGGAGCTTATAAGGAAAACAGGGGGTCGGGTTGTATATCTTAGTTCGGGCCGACTTGAAACATCACCACCTTATGTATAAGGAACATGAGGATTCAAGGAGTTGTATTGAAAAATGATTAGGCTTTTTTATAAACGGGCAATACAGGATATCCGGGAAAACAGATTTTTGAATGCAGTAACTATGATCACAATAGCGCTGTCAATTCTTATAGTCAGTGTTTTTGCTCTATTTTTCATTAATACAAACGATCTTATCAACCATTGGAAAAAGGGCATACGGATTATGGTGTATCTTAAAACAAATACTTCTGAAGCAAGGATTCCGGAAATAAAAAAGAAATTTGAAGAGATGTATGGGGTTTCGGAGGCCATGTTTATTTCCAAAGAAGAAGCTCTGGGGCAACTAAAACGACAAATTAAATCCCAAATTTCACTTCTTGAGGATTTAAAGGAAAATCCGCTTCCCGATGCCTTTGAAGTACGCATGATATCTTCATCGCAAAACTGGGAAAAAGTTGAGACTCTATCAGATAAAATTAAATTACTTCCATATGTGGACGCTGTGGAGTACGGCGCGAAATGGCTTGGACGATTTACAAATATTGTCAACCTGTTCAGATTAACAGGATATGGAGTTGGCGGTCTTTTTTTTATGGCAGCCGTCTTTATCGTTGCTAATACAATTCGTCTAGTGCTTTACTCAAGGCGAGAAGAAATTGAGATAATGAGACTTATTGGCGCTGCCGACAGTTTCATTAAAATCCCATTTTACATTCAGAGTCTTATCCAGGGTACTCTCGGGGGAATCCTTGGGCTTGGCATCCTGTTTATTACTTTTATTATAATCGCCTCAAATGTTGAACATGGATTCCTTCCGGGCTCTTTTCAAATAAGATTTCTTCCTCCGGCAGTCTTTTTTTCAATAGTAATAAGCAGCATGCTTGTGGGATGGTTAGGATGCTATCTTTCCTTAAAACAGTTTTTAAAAATTTGACTCATATAAAAATTTCATTCAATTTTTAAATCCACGCCCTTTGGGCGTGGTCAGAAAGAATTCACCTTGCCTGAGCATAAGTTGCTGGTTACTTGTTTTTATGAACAACCTGCATCGAGCACCCCCTTCGAGAGGTAAATCACTGCAAATGATCAAAAAAAATAAAAAATATAACGTTATCTTTTTAGTTATTATATCTCTTATTTTACTTTTCTTTTTACTTCCAGTTGCTTTTGGTTTTGAGGAGAAAGAAATTGACCAGCTTAAAAAAAAGTCAGAAGCTGTTGAAAAAAAAATAGGTAAAAGCGAAGCCGAGGTTTTAAAATATTCCAGCAAGGAAAACACAACAATACATAGCATAGACAGAATTGATTTTTCTTTAAACAAAGCCAGACGACAAATTTCAGTCAACAAATCCGAACTTTCGGCTCTTGAAAAAAAGATTTCAAAGACTACAAATGAATACAAGAAACTCACAAAAAAAATAGAATCGACTGAAGACTACGCTGCTATGCGACTCGTTGCGCTTTATAAGATTAACCAAATGGGACAATTGCACCTTCTTGTCACGGCTGAGTCTATGCACGAACTGTTTCAAAGAAAAATGGCTTTAGAGCAGATACTTGAATATGACGAGGAAATAAGAAAAGCTTTCATAGAGGATAAAGTCCGTCTTAAAAAGGTGCTGAACCTTTTGAACCAGCATCAAATGGAAAAAGTTTCTCTTGAAGCAGGTATTAATAAGCAAATCAAAACTATGTCTGAAAAAAGAAAAAATCGCGAAAAACTTCTTAAGGAAATACGTTCAAAGAAGTCTTATGAACTTGCAGCTCTTGATTCTTTTAAAAAAACCGCTAAAGCTCTGGATCAGACAATAGAATCGCTGAGCATAAAATTGAAGCAGGATAATAAAGATAAAAAATCTTCATTTCCAGCATTTAAAGGGTTGCTTAAAATGCCTGTCAAGGGTAATATAGTACGTTTTTTTGGTACGTATAAAAATGATAAATTTAACGTAACTAATTTTTGCAGCGGTATAGATATCAGAGCAAAAAGAGGCGAGCCGGTTGCCGCCGTAGGTGATGGAAAAATAATTTATTCCAGTTGGTTTAAAGGTTACGGAAATATGATAATCATAGATCACGGGAGCAATTACTATACCTTATATGCACATCTCGAAGAAGTCATCAGAGCCAAGGGATCCGAAATAAAAACCGGTGAGGTTATTGCGACCGTTGGTGATACAGGTTCGCTGACAGGCCCTAATTTGCATTTTGAAGTCCGCCATCACGGGAAGCCGGTTGATCCGCTTGAGTGGTTAAAAGCCGGTTAGAAGCCGGTCAGAAGGAGGATAATATAATGATCATAGAAAAAATAAAGCACATCCGGCTCTGGCTGGCCGTAGCAATTGCCGTTATTTTCCTGACAATGGGAACAGGGTTTTACGGTAATCTTGAGGCAAAGAGTGAAGAGACTTACAAAAGCCTTAAGGTTTTTTCTGACGTGCTTGAGATAATAGAAAAAAACTATGTTGATGAAGTCGATTCAAAGGAACTCATTCACAAGGCAATTCAGGGAATGGTTCTCAGTCTTGATCCTCATTCTTCGCTGATGCCACCTCAGGATTTCGAAGATCTGAGCATTGATACAAAGGGCGAGTTTACTGGAATCGGTATTCATATAACCATGCGGGACAACTTTGTTACAGTGATTTCCCCGATAGAGGGAACGCCTGCTTATAATGCTGGAATAAAAGCCCAAGATAGAATTGTCAAAGTGGATGGTAAGCCTACCAATGACTTGCGCGAAGCTGTAAAAATGATGAGAGGGCCGAAAGGCACTACCGTTGTTGTAACTATTCAACGTAAAGAGACAACCGGACCGATTGAATTTACACTTATTCGTGATGTCATACCAATAAGAAGCATAAGATCAGCCAAATTAAAACCCGGATACGGATATATTCGGATTTCCAATTTCAACAGAAGCACAACTGACGATCTCAACGAAGCGCTTGCTAAACTCGAATCGGGCAATGCCTCCTTAAAAGGACTTGTTCTTGACTTTCGTAACAATGGAGGGGGGCTTTTAGATCAGGCAATTAAAGTTTCAGACCTTTTTCTTGAGGATGGTATTATTTTATCTATCAAGGGTCGTAATAAAAGAAATACAAGAGATTTCAATGCAACACCCAATGCCGCCAAGCGAAAATATCCTATTGTAGCTCTTATTAACGGAGGCAGTGCCAGCGCTTCTGAAATCGTTGTCGGAGCACTTCAAGACCACAAGCGAGCCCTTATCCTCGGAACAACATCTTTTGGTAAAGGATCTGTGCAGACGGTTGAAACACTGCGAGATGGCTACGGACTAAAATTGACCATAGCAAGATACTATACTCCAAGCGGCCGGGAAATCCAGGCAAAGGGGATTGAGCCGGATGTCGTTGTAAAGCACAAACTTGCAGGTGTGTCTGATTCAGAAGATGGTGAAGAGGGATTTTATAAAGAAAAGGATCTGAAAAATCACCTTAAACCGAAGTCTGATGACACTGAAGATATAAAGCCTGATTTCGATAATAAAAAAGGTAAAAAGAAAGGCTCTAAAACGTCTGAGCCAGAGCACATGGTTGGTCCCCTTGATGTCAAGCACCTTAAGTCAGACAACCAGATCATGCGTGCACTTGAACTCCTTGTGGGTTATGATTTATTCAAAGGTTTTTCGTAAAAAGTATCACCGATGGCTATACTGATATAACGGGCTTCCATGGCAAAAAGAAAAACTATAAAAAAAAGAGCTAAAAAAAAAGCCCAAAAAAAAAGCCCAAAAAAAACTTCTTTAACTGGTTCTATTATAAAGATTTTTTTCGGGTTTACCATTCTTCTTCTTTTAGTTTTTCTTGCCGGACTTCTTGCCCATCATTTCATGCTGCGCAAGGAGTCTGTTAAAGGTCTGCATCCTCCACAAAAAGCACCGATTACCCAAATACCAACTTTTGAGATCTACCCGGAAAAAGAAATACCTCCTGAAAAACCGCCTTTCAAACCGAAAATCATACTGCCGGATGAATTGCCGAAAGTTGCCATTATTATTGATGACCTGGGTTATGACCGCTTTATAGCAAAAAAATTTCTTGCTCTTGATGGTGTTTTTACATTTTCAGTCCTTCCACATGGCCCCTATACTAAAAGGATTGCAAGGACTGCAGAGGCAAAAGGATATGATATTATGCTTCATCTTCCCATGGAGCCGATAGAATATCCTTCAGTCAATCCCGGTCCCGGAGCACTCCTTATCTCTATGTCTCCTGACGAACTCATAGAACAGCTCAGAAAGAATCTGGATGACGTCCCATCAATTAAAGGCGTCAATAACCATATGGGGTCAAGGATGACCACCGTCTCAACACAGATGTATCAAATTTTTTCTATCCTGAAACAACGAAATCTGTTTTTTATTGACAGTCGTTCGACAGCAAAGACCGTATGCAAACCATCGGCCCACCTATTGCAGATTCCTTTTGCTCAAAGGGATGTTTTTATTGATCATATCCCGGATCCTGAATTTATTCGAAAACAGTTAAGGCAGCTTATAGCAATTGCAAAACGAAAGGGTGTGGCTGTGGGGATTGCTCACCCTCACAAAATTACCTATAAAATTCTTAGGCAAGAGCTTCCTGAACTGAAAAAAAAGGTCCAACTTGTTCCTGCTTCATGGATTGTGGAAGTTGCAGGCTGAATTGAAGGAGCGTCCTTTCAGGATTTGCGGAGCAGCCCTTTGGGCTTTAAAGAGCGTCCCTCCGGGACTTGAGGAGCATCCGTCTACAGCGGATTTAAGGCCTAAAGCGAAACGCTCCTCGAACGTAGTAGTACTCTTTAAGCAAAGTGCTCCTCAAGCAAAGCGGTCATTGAGCGAAGCGCTCATATTTCGAGGTTTTTAACATGACAGATAAATTAAGCTGGATAAAGACACACTGCGCCAGGATGGATCAGGGCGGTTGTGGACTTAAAGTCGGGGTTAAGGATAATAAAATTGTGCAGGTCAAAGGGAATCCGGATGGCTTTCTGAACAAGGGTTATATCTGCCCCAAAGGTCTGGTATCTCCGGATCGCCTCACTCACACCAACCGGTTAAGGCACCCTTTAAAAAGAATAGGGAAACGGGGTGAGGGAAAGTGGAAAAAAATCGAGTGGAAAGAGGCGATTGATATAATCTCTGATCATTTGCTCAAGATTAAAGAAAAAAACGGAGCAAAGGCGGTCGCTTTCTGCCAGGGTATGCCCAAAGGACTGGATCATTTTGTTTTAATAAGACTTGCCAATATTTTTGGCTCTCCGAATGTGGTTGCAGTACAGGATGTCTGCCATGCACCACGTGAAATAAGCGGTTATCACACATGCGGCTTTTATCCGGTCACGGACTATCACCATAAAAGCAAACTGGTCATGCTCTGGGGAAGTAATATTACCAGCACCAATGAAGAAGGTGAAATATGCAGCCTGCTTATTGAGCAGCTAAAGCAGGGAACGCAGCTTCTGGTAATAGATCCGAGAAAAACCGAAATGGCTCGCAAAGCAAGGCTTTGGCTGCAATTAAAACCCGGAACCGACTGTGCTCTTGCCCTGGCGTTTTTAAATGTTATTATTGAAGAAAAGCTGTATGACGCAGCGTTTGTTGAAAAATGGACTCACGGTTTTGACGAACTTGCCTTTCATGTAAAAAACTTCGCCCCTGAAAAAATGTCGAAAGTTACCTGGGTTCCGGCCGATCTCATCCGTCAAGGGGCAAGGCTTTATACCGAAGCGAAACCTGCTGCCATTGGATGGGGAAATCCCATCGAACAAAACCGCCACTCTTTTGACATCTGCCGCAGTCTGGTTTGCCTGATGGCCATTTGTGGAAACCTCGATGTTCCCGGGGGTAATATACAGGCCAATGAACCTGATATCCTGGGCCTTGGCAAGTTTGTAAGAGCAAACCTGCTCCCTGATAAAAAAAAGGAAATGATTCATGCTCATCACAATACGATTCCCGGCCTGATGACTGTTCCTTCTTCATATCTAAAAAAGGCGATTTTAGAAGGCAACCCCTATCCGGTCAAAGGTGCTTATTTTCAATGTACAAACCCGCTTCTTGTCTATGCGGACAGCAAGCAAACCTTTGATGCACTGATGAAGCTCGATTTTTTTGCAGTATCTGATATTTTCATGACGCCCACAGCCTTATTGGCAGATATTGTACTTCCTGCGGCTACCCATTTTGAATTTAACGATATCGGCCATTATGGACTGGGCCATGGCTGCATTCTTGCCAGACCCAGGGTGGTTGACCCACCAAAAAAATGTCGGCCGGACATAGAAATACTAAATGAGCTAGGGAAATCAATCACAAACGAAAAATACTGGTATAAAGATTATAACGAACTTTTAGATGCGGTCTTAGAGCCTTCCGGTCTGAATTTTAAGGATTTTGCTGAAAAAGGATATTTAAAAGGCCCGGATAAATTTAAAAAATTTATGCCTTCTGGATTTAGAACGCCCACCGGCAAAGTGGAACTGGCTTTAAGCCAGGCGGAAAAACTCAAAGTTTCTACTTTGCCTCAATTTAACGATGATTTTAAAGAAGACCTAAAATATCCTCTCATATTAACCAGTGCTAAAAGCCGCTATTATCTTCATTCTTCATATAGATGGATTAAAAAGTTAAGAAAACTCGAGAATAATCCCACAACCCTGATTCATCCTAAAACTGCCAAAAACCACGGGATCAAAGAAGGTGATGAAATCTATATTGAAACACGCTGTGGCAAAATCACGCAGTTTGCCCATCTTACCGACTCGATTCATCCCGGCGTCATCCAGGCAGCTTACGGATGGTGGTTTCCTGAAGGGGATATTGAAACCGGGTATGGCTGGAAAAAGTCGAATTACAACATCCTTACCTCCACAGAAAACATAGGAAAAGAGTTCGGCACTCCCAACCTCAAGGGAATATCGTGCAAAATCAGGCGAAAGTAGTCTCTGAAAATAAGATATACGAGTACAAGCCGGTGAATACGATCCCACGGTTTTTTCATCAGGTATTTGTGCTATAAATCACATTATATGTCCGAAAAAGGTGGCACAAAGCACATACAGTGAAGCACCACATCCGTTTACTCTGTTTGACCCCAGCCGGTACCGGGAAGATGCAGATAAAAACTCATGGTATCGCTTTATCGAGTTCCTCACAGAGACCCTTGATTGATGAAAACCATGTAAAAAGAGTTGTGTTTACATTTTATTTTTAAATGCATGGCTTTGTAAATTATAGCTTAAGGAGGAAAAAATGCCTTGGATTCCGTGGATTCAAATTGAAAAGGATAACACTTCAAAGGAAGAAGTAAAACAGCTTTATAAAAAAACAAAAAATTCGTTGCCTGGCAAAATATCTGATCTCACTCGAATCACGAGTTTAACTCCGGAGGTTTCGAATTATCTTGATAGTTTAAGTTCAGCGGTTTATCGAAATACTTCGGGTTTGACGGTGCGTGAAAAAGAAATTGCCGCATTAGTGACTTCTTCCTTTGTTGGATGTGTTCATTGAACTGCCAGTCATCTTGAAGCCCTCGGTCGAGTGGCTAGAAATAGGGAATTGGCAGTACAAGTTGCTGAAGATTACACCAAAGCGGATTTGAATAATCGTGAAAGACTTATTGCAGATTTAGCAGTCAAAATAACTCGTTCGCCAGATGCTTGCAGCCCTGCCGATATACAAAAACTTAGAAGTGTAGGATTCTCAGATAAGGATATTTTGAGTCTTGTTGAGATTATCGCGTACCAAAATATGAGCACCCGTATAATGGAATCACTCAGTACTATTGAATAAAGGCTATCTTAAACTTGGTTTTTAAAACCTGTTCTCAACAGGCGATTTTTAAAAAGCCAGAAATCTTGTCCGAATGATCGTATGGTCTTTTTAAATAGATTATTATAATAGAGGGATTTGAAGCAGTAGAGGTACATTCGTGATCAGCAGCAGGAATTGGCCAGATCAATATCAAGGCTGTAAATTGTAGGCGGTGCTATGGCAATAAATCCCATCAAAGACAAATATAAACTCATATTCTGATCAGTTTGGGTTTTTCAATAATTTTCGCCAAAAATGAATATTCCATAACAAAATATTTTATCTCCAAATTTAATTGAATTTCATGACTAAGAATATTAAAAACACCAGATCTTTTGGGTTGCATTTTTTGTAAATAGCGAGCCTTAATAGTTGAAGCCATTTGTCTTTTTCTAATTTTTCCTCGTCAGCCTGTATACCATAAGTGATCGATAATAATATAAATTCAAGCTGGTTAGGTCAATTCATCGTAACTTCTCAATAAGT
>Ga0114919_10000626_pt1 | contig 27671 bp, 28 predicted proteins | sample BlataG_FD_88682 | JGI IMG/M metagenome (GOLD analysis project Ga0114919, IMG submission 88682) | Deep subsurface microbial communities from Black Sea to uncover new lineages of life (NeLLi) - Black_00105 metaG | ecosystem: Environmental > Aquatic > Marine > Oceanic > Sediment | place: Atlantic... | reverse complement strand
GACCTTGCGCACATCGCCAAGAGCCTGCTTGCGCGCCTTTCGGACGGGCGCTTCGTCATGTGCATTCTGCGCGGTGACCAGCGGCTGGACCGAAAGAAACTTTGCCGCGCCGCCGGCACCAAGCGCATGAGCCTCGCCAAGGCTGACGAGGTTCTCGCCGTCACGGGCTATCCCGTCGGCGCCGTCCCGCCCTTCCCCGTCAAGAGCGACCTGCCGACATACATTGACCCGCGCATCTTGGGGGTGGACGTGGTGTACTGCGGCGGGGGAGACACCGACGCGCTACTGGAAGTGCCGACCGATGAACTTGCGCGCGTGACGGGCGCCGAAGCCGTTGATCTTGCGCTCGAGTAGGTGTGCGCAGCACGCCGTCGCACCAAGCGGCTCAACACCCTTCACCGCACGAGGCCGCGGCGGCGGAGCACGTCGAGAACCAACTTATCCACGGGCATGTCGGTCGGGGCTTCGGCGTAGCGATACCGCGCGCAAGGTACCAGGATCGCACCTCCGCGCCGAGTTGCGCGGCCTCCAGGGTAAACCGCTCGCGCACCTCGAGCGAAAGATGCACATGATGAAGCGATCGTCTCGGCATCCTCAAGGACCAGGTCCCTGGCCCCCGGGCGGCGCAAGGTCCGACCGGTCGGTCACGTGAAGGCACCACGCCTCGAAGCCGTTCGCCTCGAGCGCAAGAAACGCCGGCTCATGGCTGGCGGGGTCCATCAAATCGGAAACCAAGACCGCCACCCGCAGATTCCTTGAGGGCAGGTGCTACGGATTACCTCCCCTCAGCCCCTGAGGGTGCCACGGATTGCTTGCAATCCGTGCGAGATGGATCCCCCCTTCAGCCCACTACATTATAGGCCCGGACGTGGAAGCGGACGCCGAGGTCCTCTTCAGCCAGACGGCGGACGGCGTCCAGGTCCAGGCCCGGGACGGCCACAGCGGTGGCAGTGACTTTCGGAATCATTTCCTTCGCGCGGCGGAGAAAAGAGCACACCGTCGCGAAAGCGTCCGGGAGGGTTGGGCGGCAGAGGCGTTCGTAGGTGGCGGCGTCGGGGGCGTTCAGACTCACGCTCACCGCGTCCACCACCTCGGCGAGTTCCGGCACGATGTCGCGGCCCGCAAGGAGCGACCCCTGGCCGTTCGTATCCAGCCGCACCGGAAGCCGCCAGCGGTCCCGGACAGCCTTGGCAACCTTCTTGATAGCGTCCAGCCGCAGCGTCGGCTCGCCGAAACCGCAGAAGACGACCTCCTCATACCGCTCGAGCGCGGCCTCCTTCAGGGCCTTGAGGATGTCGCCGGGTGTCGGCTCGCGCTTGAGGCGCAGGTCGTGGCCCTTGACGGCCAGTTCACCGCCGCTCCGCGGGCAGAAGGTGCAGAGGTTTGAGCACTCGTTCGTCAGGTTGACATATAGGCTCCGGCGGATAGCATAGACGAAACACGGGCCGCCGCGCTCCAGCGGCAGGCCGAACAAATGGGTCGCATTTCGCGTCGTGATTCGCCGCACGTCGTCTTCCGAAAGGTCAGATAGACCGGCCAGAAATCGGATGACGTGCACCACGTAGGCCGGTTCGTTCCGCTTGCCGCGCATCGGGACCGGGGCGCAGTAGGGCGCGTCGGTTTCGACCAGAAGCCGCTCGGGCGGCACGACGCGGGCGGCCTCCTGGACCTCGCGGGCGTTCGGGAACGTCACGACGCCGCCGAAGGAGACGTAAAAGCCCCGCGCGAGGGCCTCCCTCGCATAGTCGGCCGAGCCGGTGAAACAGTGGAACACGCCGCGCGGCATGCGGCCTTCGGCGGCCGCGTCGAGCACTGCGAGGGTGTCGGCCTCCGCCTCGCGCGTGTGAATCACCAGCGGCATATCCAACCGCAACGCCAGCCGCACCGCTTCGGCGAAGACATCGTGCTGGACCGCGCGCGGCGAATGCTCGTAATGATAATCAAGGCCGAACTCGCCGAGTGCAACGACCTTCTCGCGCGCGGCCAGTTCCTCGAGGACGGGCCAATCCACCGCCTTGACCTTTGCGGCTTCGTGTGGATGGAACCCCACAGCGGCATAAATAAGAGGCTCGCGCTCGGCCAGTTCCACGACGCGTGGGTTCTCGGCAGGGCCGGTGCCGACGTTGATAATCCTCTCGACGCCTGCGGCCCGAGCGCGCTCGAGGACGCCCGGCATATCCTCCGCCAGGCGGTCGAAGTGGATGTGGGCGTGGGTGTCAATCGCGGGTTCGGTCATACGCGCTCCCCAACAGCCCTCGCCGCGCAAGCGCGGCGGCTAACTCCTCTACGTAATGCTCATCGGCCGGTGGCGTCGAACGCGCCCGGGAAGTGTTTGATTCGCGGGCGCTTCCGATCGTCGCCGTCAAAATACACGCCGACAATGTCGAAACGAACCGGCGTCTCGTGTCCCAGCCCGTGCTGGGTGAGGAACGTCCGAGCGGCCGAGATGATCCGCCGCCGCTTGGCCAGCGTCACTGTTTGTTCGGGGGCGGCGAACGGCTCCTCGCCCTCGCCGAGCGCGCGGCTGCGGACCTCGACGAAAACCAGCGTTCCGGTCTTTTTCTCAAGCGCCACCAGGTCCACTTCGCCCTGGCGGTACGAGACGTTTCGGGCGAGGGTGCGGCAGCCGCGCTTCCTGAGGTACCGCTCGGCGGCGCGTTCGCCGGCCCGCCCGGTCTCCTGGGCCGGCGTCAGGGCTTTGCCTTTTTTGCGTTGCCACGGCCAGAGCACCGGCTTCTCCCTGCGCCCAACGTGCCTCAAGAATCCACCGACATGCTCCGCGATTTTAGCCACCAGCGGGATTAGGTGCAATGGCCGAAAGCGGTCGCCGCAGGCAAATTTGGGGTTGCATCAGCCGGAGGGCAGGTTATGCTTATAGGCCGAAGGTGGTCCGGCGGGTCCGCATGGATGGTCCCGGGCGCGAAGAAGTGCGGAATGCGGAATAAACGGCAAGGACGGGAGACGTTGCGTGTCGGCGTCCGGTTTCTTGGTTCCGCATGCCCCACTCCGCGTTGCGCATTGGAAGGAGCGGGCGTAGCTCAGTGGTAGAGCGCAACGTTGCCAACGTTGATGTCGTGGGTTCAAGTCCCATCGCCCGCTCCAGTTCCTGATTGATACACAGCTCGGCGGACCCGAGGTCGGGGCTCAGCGGGCCGACTTTTTGTTTCGGGCAACCATGGTGATAGCCCCAGGGGGCGCGCACGACGAGAGGACAAGCATGGCCCAAGCCACCGAGAACGACCCCCCGCAAGAGACGGCGACCGAAGAGTCGGTGCCGATCGACGTCACCGTCGAAGATGCGGGCGTGTGCAAGAAAAAACTGGTGATTACGGTGCCCCGCGATCGGATCGAGGCGAAGTTCGACGAGCGGTTCACGGAACTGGAGCGCGAGGCGCAGGTGCCCGGCTTTCGCCCGGGGCACGCGCCGCGGCGCCTCATCGAGAAACGTTTCCGCCGCCCCGTCGCCGAAGAGGTGCGCGTGGCCCTGGTGACCGAGGCGTTCGAAAAGGCCGTCGAGCAGGAGAAACTGGACGTTATTGGCGAGCCGGACCTGGACCCCGAGCAAATCGAACTGCCCGAGGAAGGCGAGATGCGTTTCTCGGTAGAACTTGAGGTGCGGCCGGAGTTCGAGTTGCCCGACTACGAAGGCATCCCCGTTGACGTCGAGCGGCCCGAAATAACCGACAAGCAGGTCGAGGATGCCCTCGAGCGTCTGCGCGAATCGCACGGCAGCCTCGAACCGCTCACGAAGAACCAGAAAGCGAAAGAGGGCGACGCAGTCACGGCGGACCTGACGATTGAGGTCGGCGATGAAAAAATCGTCGACGGCGAGGAAATGTGGCTGGCGGTGGCCCCGGGCAGCGTGGCTGGCGTTCCGCTTGAGAACTTGCCGGACATCCTTAAGGGCGTCAAGGCCGGCGACACCAGAGAAGAGGCCATTACCATCAGCGAGAAGGCTGAGCGGGAGGACCTGCGCGGCAAAGAAGCAAGGATTTTCATCGCCGTCAAGGAAATCCGCCGGCCCAAACCGGCCGACGATGAAACGATCCTGAGGCGGACCGAGCATGAGACGCTCGACGACCTAAAAGAAGACCTGCGCCGGCGACTGCAAAATCAAAGCGAGTCGGTATACCGTGAGCGGCAGGAGGAAGCGGTCCGGGACTGGCTCCTCGAGAAGGCGCCGTTCGAGTTGCCGGAGGAACTGGCCAAACGGTTCGCGGACCGCATCCTGGTGCGACACCTCATGGACCTTCGGTATCGAGGAGTGCCGGCCAACGAGGTTGAAAAGCGGATGGAAGAGTTCCGAAACGCCGCCGGCGAGCGGGCGGCGCGCGATCTGAAACTGACCTTCATCCTAGACCGCATCGCCAAGGAAGAGAAGGTCGAAGTGACCGATGCCGAGGTGGACGCCCGCGTGCGGTTTATCGCGGCCCAGTACGGCCGCCGCGACGACCGGCTCCGCGAGGAGATGGCCCAGCGCGGGACGCTCGACAGCCTTCGCAGCCAGATCCGCGAGGACAAAGTGATGCGCCTGCTCCTGGACAAGGCCCGCATCAAGGGCGAAGAGGCTGAAGAACAAGTGTCGGTGGCGACCAGAGAGAAGGCTGAGGAAGACACCGACGAAAAGGCGGCCGAGGAAGCGCCGGCCGACGAGGAACCCGAAACCACATAATCGAGCGGCGCGGCAAGAAATCAAGACCGAAAGGAAAAAGACAAAGATGGGATCGGAAACAGAGGGACCCTTGCCCGCAGGTTATCCGGCGCTCCCCTATAGCGCCATGATGCCGCCCTACCAGCAGCATCGGTGGCTGACATTGTCGGACCTGCTGCTCGAGAACCGCATCATTTTTCTCGAAGGGGTCATCGACGATCAGGCCGCCAACTCGGTCGTTATGAAACTTCTGTACCTCCAGAGCGAAAAACGAAACCAGGAGATCAATCTCTACATCAACTCCCCGGGGGGATACGTATCGAGCACGTTGGCGATTTACGACACGATGCAGTTCCTCGACGCGCCGGTGGCGACGTATGCGATCGGTCTGGCAGCCAGCGGGGCGGCGCTGCTGCTGGCCGGCGGGGCGAAGGAGAAGCGGTTCGCCCTCCCGCACGCCAAGATCATGCTGCACCAGCCGGCTGGCGAGGTGGGCGGACAGGCGGCCGACATCGAAATCGCCGCCAAAGAAGTCCTTAAGGATAAGGAAACCCTCATTAAAATCTTCGCGCAGCACACCGGGCAGGACCCGGAAAAAATCCGGCGGGAAACCGAGCGCGACCGTTACCTGTCGGCCCAGGAGGCGAAGGAATACGGCATCGTGGACGAGGTCCTGGAGCACCTTCCCGAGGACAAGTGAGGCGCCTTTTCAGGGGACCGAGCGTGGAACCGCACGACCAAATGATCCCGATACCCCACGTCATCGAACAGTCCGGCCGCGGCGAACGGGTTTACGACATCTACAGCCGCCTGCTGAAAGACCGCATCATCTTCATCGGCGGCGAAATCCAGGACCAGGTGGCCAACACGGTCATCGCCCAACTGCTGTTCCTCCAGAACGAGAACGCCGACGCCGACATCTCCATCTACCTCAACTCGCCCGGCGGCTGGATCACAAGCGGGCTGGCCGTTTATGATACCATCCAGTTTGTGGGGTGCGACGTGCGGACCTATTGTCTGGGACAAGCAGCCAGCATGGCCGCGCTGCTCCTGGCCGGCGGCACGAAAGGCAAGCGCTTCATCCTTCCCAACAGCCGCATCCTCATCCACCAGCCGATGGGCGCGGCGCGGGGCACGGCGACGGACATCGGCATCCAGGCCGAGGAAATCCTGCGCCTCAGGGAACGGCTCAACAAGATCCTGGCCCATCACACGGGCCAGCCGCTCGAAAAGATCGAGGAAGATGTGGACCGCGACCGCTACATGGGCGCCGAGGAAGCGGTCGAGTACGGCCTCGCCGACCAAATCATCCAGAGCCTACCGAAGAAGACGCCCTAGCCAGCCGAAGGCATTTACGCCGGCAGGCGGATGACGAAGGCGGCGCCTTTGCCGGGCTTGGACTTCAGCGTAATCTGCCCGCCGTGTTCTTCGACGATCTTTACCGCCGCCGCCAACCCCAGGCCTGTTCCTTTCTGCCCCTTGGTCGAGTAGAACGGTTGGAAGACGCGCGCCTGCTCATCAGGGGGGATGCCGGGACCGTTGTCGGCCACGACGATCCAGACGCCCTTGCCCTTCGGAGCCGGGCGGGTCTGAATCTCGACCTTGCCCGAAAGTGCCGGGACGGCATCGATGGCGTTGGTCACGATGTTGAGCAGCGCGTGATGGATGCCGTCAGGGTCAACGGTGACTTCCGGCAGCGAGGTGTCGAGTTTTGTGGTCAGGCTGACGCGCTTTTCTGAGGCGGCGGGTTTAGCCAGTTCCGCCACCTCGCGAACGATGGCGTTGACCGACGTCTGGACGCGATTCGGCGGCGCCTGGCGGCTGTAAGAAAGCATGTCGAGGGCCAACTGATTGATGCGATGGAGGTTGCGGCCGACGATCTCCCAGCCCTTTGAGACCGGTCCAAGGTCCTTGCGACCCAGACCCCTTTCAACAGCGTGGGACCCGCCCTGGATGCCCTGAAGGAGGTTCTTAATGTAATGGGAGAGGCTGGCGACCGCCTGTCCCACGGCCGCCAGGCGCTCCTGCTGGACTTGGCCGGCCATCAGACGGGCGTTCTCGACGGCCAAGCCCGTCTGGCAGCCGATGGCCGTCATCAGTTTCAGGTCTTCCGGCGAGAACTGGCCCTGGCTGACGTGGGTGTCCACGTGGATGATGCCGAGAATGGCGTCGCGGCTGCGGATGGGCACGCAGATGGCGCTTCGAATGCCGTAATCCTGAACGCTCTCGCCGTCTTCGAAGCGGCGGTCCTGCATGGCGTTGGTCGAAAGCACCCCTTCGCTGCGCTTCTGCACGTAATTGATAATGGTCCAACTGACGCAGATGGGTGTGGCCTTGAAATCCGGCTCCCTCACCTGCTTACCAATCTTGGTCTCGCCGCTCGCGCTCTCGCCGGCAACCTGTTCGCGACGGATTTCTTCAAGCAACTCTTCGCGCCATCGGATGGCGCGCGGGACCATGGTGCCGGTCTTTTCATCCTTCAGGAGGATGAATCCCCGGTCGGCGTCCACGACGTCGAAGACCATGTCCATGATGCTCGAAAGGAGGCGGTCGATGTCGTAGCCCAGCGCGAGCATCTCCGCGATGCGGTAGAGTGCCCGAAGGCCGACGACGCTCGTTCGCATCTCGGCCATGTCCTCACCGCCGGCGAACACCAGGTGCGGCTCGGCGCTGGCCGTCTCTGTGGTGATAATGCTCGAGTCAACGCGCCCTTCAGTGTCCACCCGGATTGGCAGGCCCCGGTGATCCACCAACGCGCCCTCGGCCATCGGGCGGCCGACGGCAAGGATGGTGTCGCCCACGCGAATCTGGTCGCCAGCCCGAATGGGCGACTCGCGGATGCGGATGCCGTTAACGAACGTCCCGTTGGCAGAGCCTGCGTCTTTCAGAATGTAACGGTCCCCGCTGATTTCCAACGTCGCTTGGTGCCGGCTGATGCTGGCGTCGTGGAGTAATACCTCACACGAAGGGTCACGACCGATGGCGGTGGACTTGCCGTCCACCTCAAAGGTCTTGCCGCGGTCCGGCCCCTGAATGACCGTCAATCTTGGCATAGTCCAATCCACCCCGCCCAAAATTTCCGAAGGCGCGAACCGAAATCGCCGTCCCGTTGCAAAGATGCGCGGGCAAGTGGCGACTAATGAAAATCGGCGCCCTCGGTAGCGCCAGCGCTCCACTCGGCCGCATCCGCACCCCAGGCGGAGGATATGAAATCTTTATTTTATTATACCCGCGGACAGGCGGCGTGTCAAGAAATCAGGGCTGGCGGTGCTGCCCTAGGGCACTGGTGCGGCCTTCGGAAAGGCCGTCGGCAAGGCCCTGGCCGAGATTCAGGCTGGCGACCATTCCGGCGATGAAGCCCCCCACCCACTTGACCGTTTCCAAATCTTGCCCAGCCAGGACCAGGCCGACCACGGCCGCGATACCCAGCAGGCTGAGAATCATCTTTTTCGATTTCGCAAGTTCTTTCATGGCATGAATCTCCTATCGCACTACACTGTGTGCGCGTCTTACGGCCGGGAAAATGTCCGCGACCGGAAGGTCGCGGCTCGAACACTTCCGAGCCTCCAACCCACGCGCCCCAAATGCCGTCACTCAGCCTTCCAGAAGCGTCGTCGCCACCTGGCGCGCCAGGCTCACGAGTTCGGCGAGCGTGGCGGGCAGGAGCCGCTCGCGCCCGAGGCGTCGCTTCAATTCCGCCAACTCGTCGGCACCCAGGACCGGTTCGAACGGGCCGAGGCTAAACAGGTCCGTATCGACTTCGTCCAAGGGATCGGCCACCCTCGCCTCCCGGCCTCCTTGCTCGACGACGGCCTCGGCCGCCTCAAGAAAATCAATAGCCGCCCGGTTCAGGTTCGCTTCCGATTCCTGCATGATTCGGACTCCTTTCCACAGAGTAGGTCTTCAACAATTGCTCGGCTTCGTTCTCTCGAACGAAGAGGCTCTGCACGAGAGCCGCCAGCCGACTATACGCCGACACCAGGTCCAGCGTGTCTTCCGCCAATTCGATCGCCCGGTCCAGCGCGGCCTGGCGCTCGGCGAATTCCGCATCCAACCGGGCCAGGTTGGCCCGGAACTCGTCCTCAAGGGCCGCGCGCTTCTTGGCCTTTGCCATTACCGTCTCAAGTGCCACGCGGCCCTCCTCGTCGGCGGCCTGGGCAAGCGCCTGCGTCAGCGCCGTATCGAGCCGGGCTCGCTTCTCGGCGAGCAACTGCGCCTTCACCTTTTCGTGATAGGTGGCCATCTCGTCGCGGTACTGGCGCACCGCCGCCAGTTGCAGGCGTTGGCTCCGCTCCAGCGCCTGCGGCGCAGCACACCCGGCCGCGAGCACAAGGAGCAATGCAAAGCCCGGAACGAGGGTGAGTCTTGACCGATATTTCATTGGCTTTCTCCTTCCCTGAACGGTTCCCGGGGTCGATCGGCTTCGAGTCGCGCCACGAGCGCCCCCAGCCGCTCGTGAACCTCACGCCGAAGGTAGCGCAGGTCCTCTCGAACGTCGCGCCGGACGGCCTCGACCATTTCGACGGTGCCCGGATGCGGCGTGGCCTCGTGGACGCGAAGCCAATACCCCAGGCCGGCCAGATTCAGGCCGCCTGAGAACAGTTGACCGCCGACAACTAGCAGAATCACCAGCCGCCGCAACCCCCGCAGTTCATCCCACGTGCGGCGATTGGCTTCCCTCTGCTCGGCGTGAATCGCCTCGCACACGTCGCGGGTCACGTAGGCGGCATGAGGCGCGGGCAGGTTATCCGTGGTATTCAAAGTCCACCTCCACGATGAGCCGCACGGGGCCGGCCACCCCCAAACCTTCCCGGTAGGTGCTCGTGTAGTTGGGTCCCGGCGGCGTCCAGGTCGGCCGGTCGTCGGAATCGGCTCGCGTGGAACGAATCACAAGGACCGTATCGCCGCCGGTGTTAATCGCCGACGCGGGAACGACGATTCTCTTGCTGCCATAATCGCCCGAGAGGAACGTGTCGAGTGTGTTGCCGCCCTCGTCAACCACCTCGGCGGTAAAGGTGTCCGAGTAGTCGGCCGCACCCTCTGGGGCCTCGGTCGTGAAGTCGAGCCGCCCCTCGCGCACGTTGTAGCCCGCAAGCGCGCCGGTCGCGAACGTTGTGCGAAACCGCCGCGATTCGAGGAACCACTGCTGGCTGAAGCCGTCATCATACACCTCGCCGCCCATGCCGACATCGTAGGCCAAGCCCACTTCCATGCCGTCATCGACGCCGTCGAACAGGGCAAATGTGTCGGCGCGGTCCTGCGGCCAGTCCGTGATGCCGAACATCAGGCGATACACGCTGTCACGCCGAACGGTCTCCGAAACGGTCGGCAGAATGCGCATGCGATCCAGCGCATTTGCCGCGCGATACAATTCCTCGAAAAGGACCGCGTATGGCGGCGTCCAGCGGTTCACCGACTGGCCCTCCCCATCTGTGGCGGTCAGGTCATAGGTCCACACGTCCCGCCCAAATGCGTCCTGGCAAAGGTGAACCAACGTGTAGAGTGCCTCGCGGTTCGGGTCCCACCACCGGAGCGGCCACACCAAAGTCAGCATCTCCTGGATCTCATACTGAAAGTTGGCCACCGTCGGGTAAAGGTCGTCCTCACCACCCGCAGGCGTCCCTCTCAGAGGGTCCCATCGGCTGAATTCGCCGGGCACCCAACCTGCCGGCACAAGGCCATCACGTTCCACGAGCGCCAAGCGCATCTCGTTCAGGATGCCGTCCGTATCCAGCGCATCGGTCGCGCTGGGCGGCCACCGATTACTCCAGGGCACGAGATTGCTCCTTAGACCATGCGCGGCGGATGCAGCAGCATCGTCCATCCCGCCGGCGTCCAGAAGATGCGGACGAACCGGTCGAAGCCGCCCGGCCCGGCCAGGTACCCCGCCTCATCGTCCCAAAGTTCGCCGAGGTTTGGCACGCCGCTAATCGGGTTCCCATCGTCCACAAGGCCTCCCACCTCCCGTCGCACGGGCTGAACCGTGTATGACCCGTCCTGATACGAGACGATGTGGGCAAGCCGCTCCGCCGCGACCGGCACATGGGTGAGATAAAGCCACTCGGGCGGCCCGCGCCGGTCGAGGCGCGCTTCAACACGGACCACCGTGTCGGGGGGCAGCAGATGGGTCCCCGGCGCAGCCTCCGCGGTGTTGTGCACCACTAATCCAGTAAGGCCGCCCGGCACCGGCTCCCATTCGACGTGCCCGTTCCCGTCCACGCCGGTTGGGCGAACCTCGTCGGCATAATAGCGCTCATCCGGCGGGTTGCCGGGCGCGCCGCTCTTAATCCGGCACCAGAGAATGCGGTATGGCGGCCCGCCGGGGCTGACTTCGGCGAACCGACTTGCAGCCCGCTCCGCCGATGCCTCTCGACCGGCGCCGCGGTCCAGCATCGCCACTACACCGTAAACTTTCAGGCGCTCCGCACGCATCGGTTCTCCCTCAACTCAGTTCCAACTCGGTCTCCGGCGCCGGGAACAGCCGGAATGCTACGCGCCGGATGACGGGATTCGTCTGGTAGGCGGTGTGTTCCCTTGCCAGTTCCAGGCGGCGCCCTCGAATGCCGACGATCCGATCTCCCGCCCGGAACCCGAACGCAAGATATGGAATCCGGATGCGGGTGGGGGCGGGGCTTCGCTGGTCGGTTTCAAACGCGGCATCGACAAACGCCTGAAGGCGCGACGAATCGTCCACCTCGTCGGCCGGGCTGCCGTAAAACTTGCTGGTGGCCGCGACCCGGCGATACCGGTAACCAGCCGGGACGTGAAAGTATCGCGTCCGTCCGGGCAGATCGGCCCCCTCTTCGCAGGCGCGCTCGGCCGCGAGGCAGGCGTCACTCTCCAGCGCCGCCGTGACGTGCACCTGCACGTATCCGCGCATCGCCTCGCGAATGTACTCCGGCGGCAGGGGATCCTCCGTCAGATACACACCGCACTCGTCCTCCAGGACCCGGAGGGCGGCGTTCATGCGCTGCCACGTGGCGCCCCCGTCGAGCGACATTTCAACATAGACACCGCGGCTTCGGCCCAGCGCGTCGCGCGAGAGGCACGCCAGCAGCTGCCGGTGGCGACGGACATACGGCTCCCCTCCGAACAGGTCGGAGAAATCGGGCGGCGGGCCGCGATCGTACGGCGCGAGGCTGTATTCCCCGGCCTCGTTCAGGACCCACTTGCGGAAGACGTCACGCACGGCGTCGAAGTTCGGATTCGCGCTCGGACTGAACTCGTCGGGGTCATAGGAGGCGAGCGAGTCGTCCCACCCCGGGACCAGGTCAAATGTCGACTCGAAAACCTTCTGGCCGCCACGCGCTACATACCGCCGCGGCGCCGAATCGAACTGCATCGTCACGCCCATGTCGGAAAAGTGGGTGGCCGAGGCATGGAAAGCAGCGCCGACCGGCTGGTGGGCGAGCGAAATGCTCCGCGCCCGGTCCGGCAGCCAGAGGTCCACGCTCCGGCTGACACCCACCTCGCCCGGCTCAACGGTCACGACCACCCGTCCCCCCACGAGTTCCAGCAGCGCGTCGAGCGCCTCACCGAACGTCCGGCCCTGAAGCGATACGTCCTGGAGGACAAAGGCATCGAGCGCTTCACGCACCGAGGCGCAGGAAGGAACGTGCCAGAGGTCCGACCGGCCGTACTCCGCCACGAGATACGCCACCGCTTCGTTCAACGTCCAAGCGGTCGCGCCGGCTGGTGAAACGGGAGCGAAAATCGCATACGGGTCCCCATCGCCCGGATCGTACAGGGCAGCCGCGGCGTTCGGCCGACCGTCGGGGTTGAAGACCAGATCGAGGCCGTCAGCATGTTCGGCCTCCCCGCCGGCGCCCTCAGTTCGCTGGCCGCCAACTCGCCGGTCCAGAACCGAGGCGGCCAGGTCTCCCGCTTCAAATTCGAGGCGCTCTCCGTCCGGGTCAAGGCCAAACTCAACTTTGAGGATTCGCCCGTCGAAAAGGAAGAGGTCGCCGCGGACAGCACCCGGGAGGGTTCCGCCGCGGAGCAGGCGTGCTTGAACGCGGCGGCCCGGGCGAATAGCTGGCGCCGCGCCCTCGAGGCGCACGTTGTCGGGAACGTCCGGGCCGCAGCCCAGCCCGACCGAAAACTTCGCGCGCGGCACGCGACCCTCCTCGGTCTCAAGCGCGTCGAGGCGGACGCGCCGCTCCGGGAAGCCGTCAATCAGAACTTCAATCTGCGGTGCTGCCAAGACCGGAACCGACGGCACAACGCCGGACCAGACCGCGCAATTTGTAGGAGCCGTCACAGGATTGTCTCCGCTTCGAGGGCGTCCACCTCGGCTGGCGGCGTCGCATCGGGCGTTACACAAACCACCGCTGGTTGCTCGTCCCAGACATCGCCCGCAGCCACGGCCCGGACCGCCAGTTGGTGCTCCACCCCGCCGACCAAAGCCTCAACTATCCCGGCATACCATGCCCGACCAGCAACGTAAGGAATCTCCCCAAGCGGCAAGTCGTAATTGATCGTCCCGCTGCCACCGTCGCCGAAAATTTTAAACGCCTGCGGCACCACCCCTGTCATGCCGATGCGATATCGCCACGAGAGGCGGACGGCACCGAGAGGCAGCGCCCGCGCGTCGAGGTCGAGGACCCCAGTCGGGCGGTCCGGCACGCGCTGGCCCGACTCGTCCAGTTCGAGTCGCGCCTCGCATTGCGTGACGGGCGACTCGACCCCATCAACGTCCACCGGCCGAATGCCGAACCAATGCACGGCATCCGGATCGAGCGCCGCTGTTTCGGTCTGGGTCGCACCAGGTCCGACCCGCGCGAACGGCACATTGTAATCGAGGGCTTCCGGTCCTGGGCCGATAGCGCGGTAAAGATCATAACCCGCCTCCGACGCCCGCGCTTCAACGCTTGTCAGAAGGGGAGAAACCGTGCGGTCCGCCGAAGCCGACAGCGTCGCCCGCCACTGGAAGTAGCGCCCATCGGGAAGTGTGGACGGGTCGCCGGAGTACGCCTGCCAGAGCGCCTGCGGGTAGCCGAAGGCATCCGTCTCATCCGCCGCCCGGACCTCCCAGGCAACCTGGCAACCATCGGGAACCTGTTTCTCAGGGACCAAGTCCAGCCAGTCCGCCTGGAGCCGAACGGCGTCGAACGTGGGGCTGGTGTAGAGCCCGGAAGCCAGGAGCCTGTGGATCGTAAAGTCCGATGCATACCGCGCCGTTGCCGACAGGCGCACCTCGTCCAATACGGCCGAGAGGTCCCAGCCGATGCCATTCTCTCTGCGTCCCAACCGCAGGCGGGTCCCGCTGAAGGTCAGAAAATCGGACCCGAGCAAGGTGCCGCGAGAGATGCCGTTGACGAATAGGCGACGGTTCAGTTCACCTGCCTCGGTGCTATCCATCACGCCGGCGACGTGAAAGGCCTCTGGAGCGGCAAGCAGCGCGTCCACCTCAGCCCCTACCCAGGCACGCGATCCTCGGAAGCCTCCGTAGATGAACTGAGTGAAATAGATTCCTGACGCCGCCGGATTAGCCGAACGGCGGGCGAACAGATGAACCGTGTCCAACGGCGTTGGCTTGTAGAAAAGCGCGATAAGGCCATATTGATCGGTCGGCGTTGCCCATGCGCGGACCCAGGCTTCGAGGGTCAGGGTCGAAAGGCTGCCGGGAGCGAGCGAAGCATCCATGTAGTCGTCCTCGGCGCGGCAGAATCGGTAGCCGTCCTCGACAGACTCGGCCCCGTAATTCGTCAGATCGTGGCCGCCGCCAGAGGCATCTTCGAGCCCTGTGCCCTCGCCCTGACACCCACCGTTATGCAGGTGCCAAAACCCGAGGGCATCCCCGTCTGAAGCGAACTCGTCGAAGTCCACCTTCAGTCCTGCGCCGGTGGTGATGCGCAGGCCCTCGCGCTCCCCCTGGGCGAAGTTTGTCTCATCCATTCGGAACGTCAGCATCACCGGCTCCTCCGGCCTAGACCGCCGTCAGGTCCACCTTGTAAGTCGTCTCGCTGACACGGATGCGCAGTTGCGCCAGATCCGAGCGCACCCACTGCTCGCCCTCGGCCGGCGAGTCCGGGTCGTCGGTGCGCACCGGTACGAGCCATGCCGCGGCGTCGATCGCGTCGAAGTTCGCGTTCAAACAAGCGTCCCAATCGTCCACGCGCTCTCCGTGGCCCGGCTTTTCGAGGTTCAGGTTTGGCGTATAGGTCGAGGCCATAGTTCGCTTCCTTTCCGATGTTTCCCGGCGGGCAAGCCTGCCGGCCAAGTGTTCTTACACGTCGGGGCTGGGATCCCAGCCAAGCGTCGCCTGGGCGGTGAGTGGGTCGTAGTCCACCACGTGAAAGTTCGACGGCGGGCGCGGAAAGGGCGACACCGAAACGGTCACCTCGGCGGCCAACGCCAGACGGTTGCCCGCCTTGTCAATTGCCACGACCGCAAGGCGCCACTCGCCCGGCTCAAGTCCCTCGGTCGTCCATTCGTACACCGCCGCGCCAGCGCCATAGCCACCGACGCCGTAGCCCCCGCAGCCATACCCCCAAGGCTCACATCCACCGGGCCGCGCCGGGATCGGTGCCTCGTTCAGCGGTGTCTCGTAATCCACCTCGCCAGTCCGCCCGTCGGCGAAGACGTTGAACGATTCCAGGCGCGGGTCTAGGTAAAGGCCCGCCTGCCACGTCAGCCGCACCCGTGCGCCCCGCTCGGCGGCGAAGCCGACCAGTTCGTCGCCGAAGTCGGTCCAGCGGTCGCTTCCATCGACGGCAATCACCTCGGTCAGAAGCAGGCCGCGGGTGCCGTCGCGCCCAGCAGGCGCTGAGACAATCAGCCGACGGTCCCCCGCCTCTGCCGTCACCCCGGCCAGCCGACCGTTCACATACACCTGATGCCAGCAGTCGGTCTGTGTTGATTTCCACGTCACTTCCATCGCGCCAGGCGACACCGCAGGCTGGCCCTCGGCCATGTCGAGCACAAGGGGTTGAGCGCGAACGCGGCTGATTCCTTCGGTCGAGTAGCCCACGGTCACCTCACCAGTTGTCGGTACGTGATGCGATACAAACGATTCCACCTCAGGCCTACCCGGACCGGCCCGAGGCGCTCGAAACGTTCCATACGGCAATTGGGGTAATCGGCTCCGTCCAGGGCGGTCAGGGTGTATGTGCGACCGTCCACAAAGGCTTCGACGGCCGATTCCAACTGCGCAAGGCTGGCGGCCGATGCGGCCGACAGCACGCCTGTCTGCCGGATCTCGCGCGGGCCCTCTCCCAGGTCCACCGCCAAGCCGCCCGCCAGGCCGTTGAACATCTGGTCCTTGATGCGACGGTCGGGGCTGCCGACCTCGATGACGTGCGCGCCGGACGAAAAGAGCATCTCATCATCCAGCGTCGCCGCGCCCGCCCTCTCCTCTTCCCAGTAACCGGACGCGCCGCTAAAGAGCAACGCCGTAGGTCCGCCGGGCCCTGAGTCGCCCAGTTCCGCCGGAGCGATCCGCGTCGCGCCCACCTCGGGCGCCAAGCCGTCGCGCGCCGATGGCGGGCCGTCCTCCGCCAGCCCGCCGAGCGAGAGATCGCTCGCCAGCGCGTTGCGGCAGGCCTCGGCGACGGAGGTCAGTGCTTTGAACGCAGCCGTTCCCGGAAGCGCCCGGTCCAGCACCGTGGCACGCCAATGGAGCAGGTGGTAGCGGCCGACCGGCACGTCCGGCCAGGTAAGCGCCTCGACGCCGGTGGGCTCGACGACCACCGCGACATAGCGGCTCAGGGGAATCTCGACCTTTTGCTTCGGGGCCTTCACGCGAACGGCGCGCACACCGGGAACCTGACCGAGTGCCGCACAAACGGCTTCGAGAAGTTCCACGTCGATTGCGTTCATGGGCTTTCCTCACGTTTTGCCCCGAGCCGCCCCCGTCTCGATTGGTCGGGACGGCGGGCACATTCCCCAGCACTCAAGCGCTTCATCGCGCCGGCGCGCGCCCACGGGCAAAGCCCGCGGCTCATTGCTCAGTCACGGCGGAGGCGGTGGCTGGCCAAGGACCGAACGTCATCCGGCCGGCCGTCCGCGTCCCGGTCCACGTGGAGGCGGACCTTGGCCACCTCATCCTCATAAAGTCGCGCGTAGTGTTCCGCCTTGCACCTGAGCCCGCCGCCAGCGCCGTCCTCGCAAGCGGCCTGGCCGTGGTACACGGTGGCCAGGACCAGCGCGACGCTGGCGCGGCGAAGACTGCGATGCTCCAGAATCCACCGCTCCAAGTCGCTCGCGCCGTCCGAGGCGTCCATCTCCAACCCGAACCGCGCCAAAAGCGCCCACCTCGCCTCCTCGTGCTGCGGGTCGAACGTATGAATCGCAAAGGCCAAGTCCGTCGCTGTCGGCAGAGGAACCCAATCCTCCCCCTGCCCCCCGACCACCGCAGCCAGAACCTGGGTCTCGCTCTCAACACTCATCACCTCGTAGTAGCCGTCCACGCTCTGGTCGGGGTTTGAGAGGTGAATAACGTGCCCGGGCCGAATCCGCCGCGTAACGAACTCGCCGCCCGGAGTCGTCACCTCATACCCCTGGCTCGACGCCCCTTCGCCGCGGGTCAGACACTGGTGGTCAAGCGCGATTTCGCGAAACAGCGCGGGTTCCCACTTCAGAAGGTCCGCGTCGGTCGAAAAGTTTGCCATGTTCACTTCTCCCTTCCTCCGAGCCGCGACCCTTAGTCGCGGGTACATTCCCCGGTGCCAATCGCTGGGCGCGCGTTTCGTGTGCCCACCCCGGCCGTGGGCCTTTTCGGGCAGGCCTGCAAAGCGAGCGACTCGAACACGCGGGAAGGGGTCGGTCCCGACTGGTCGGGACCGACCCTCCGCGCGTAAACGGCTTACGCCGTGTCCAGCCCGCGGATGACGCCGTGGGCCGCCTCATTCCTCAGTTCCAGCGTGTACTCGCCGACCATCTGGCCCTTCTCAAAGTCGCCGGTGGCGGCGAGCGGCCGGTAGTGGAAACTGCGGCCGGTAAGCGGCGGGACTTGGATGCGGCTTGAATCCAACAGAAGCACCGCATCGCCCGGCACCCAACGCGATAGCACTACCCGCTGGACGCCGAAGTCGCTCTCGTAAATCGCGACCTGGCTGGCGTAACGCGGGTCGTCGGGAGCGTAGGCGCGCGAGTCCGCACCGAACTTGCTGATCGCACGCTTCTGGAACCCGTTGACGACAATCAGGTCCACTTGGCCGCTGGACTCGTCCCAGATCAGCCGAAGCGCGGTGTTCAGTTTCTCCTCGTCCAGCGTCGTCCCGGTGGGGAACCCCCCGGCGCCGGGGACGAAACGGTTCGTCGCCAGTTGCGGCAGGATACCGTTCATCGTCCGCCGAACGCTGGCCGAACCCATCTGGTCCGACTCTGGCGCGATACCGTTGACGACCGTGTTTTCCAAGTCGCGCAGCAGTTCACGCAGCGCCTTGGTCTTCTGGAAGTCGAGTTCGTCGGCCACAGCCAGATGCCGCGCGGCCAACTCGCTCCCGGAAACCAAAACAGTCTTCGAGAAGATCTGCGTCCAGTTGCCGCGCCGCGCCCGCACGGTGAACCGCGCCGCATCCGCGTCCTGGCCTTCGAGCGACGCGTTGCCCAGAATGTGCAGCGTGTCGCCGGAGGCGACCGCTTCCGGTGTCGTCCCACCGTAGCCGCGCTGGACCGTAATCGTGTCGGCGCCGACGGCGGTCACCAACATCAGTTCCTCCGCCGTCTCGCACCGCAACTGGTCGCCCACACGGAACCTGTCGGCGTTCGCCACCTCCAGGACAGTGTCGGACTCCGGGTTCGTCGGCGTCGCCGTCAGGACGTCCGTGTTCGGCAGCAGTTCATCTTCGAGCCACTCGTGGTGCGTCGAGCGGGCCTCCACCTGAGGGTCGCCGATTGCATCCAGAAGCGGCGTTTCAAACGGACTGATGATGCCCACCAAGTCCGATACGTCCTCGGCGATCTCCGGCAAACCGACGCCCGCCGAGTAAGTTGCTTTTCCGGTAAACGGCATGGGATTGCTCCTTTCTGTGCTTTGAGTGCGCCCGCGAGGTCAGACACCGCGACGCGCCCGCATGTACGCCATCACGTCTTTCGGATGACCCGTGCGCCGGGCCTGATCGGCCATCCGATCAAGGCCGCGCCTGTGGGCGTTCCCGCCGGCCGGCTTGACACCGGTTGTGCGCGGCGGAAGGCCCTGAGCAAGGGCCGATACACCGGCGTGCGAGGACTCGCCGCGAAGGTGTGGCTTTTCATTGAGCAGCCTTTTCACAAATGCCTCCTGGTCGTTCAGCGGCTCCTGGCCGGCCAATCGTTGACCAGCCAACGCCATGGCCGTCTCCATGTCCACGCACCCCGCCTGAACCAGTTCCCTCTCCAGGCGCCGGTCACGGTCAATGGCGACGAGGCGGGCCTCGAAGGCCTGCATCTCAGCCCGAGCCGCAACCAGTTCCTCCTCAAGACGGGCGGCATGCTCGTCACGCTCGCGACGCAAATCGTTGACCTCGGCCTCGAGCGCCTCGGCGCGCCGCTCCGCTTCCTGGGCACGCCGACGGTACTTGATGCTCTCCCGAACTAGTGTTTCCGACTGCGGCGCCTGCTGCGCTCCGCCTGAGGCGGACGGTCCCGTCTGGGCACTTGCGTCTTTGGACATCACGTCCTCCTTTATTCACCCCTCTCGCGTTTCGCGCCCGTTTCGATAGTCGCAAGGGAAGCCTGTCCCCGAGCCGCCCTGACGCCCCGGGACGGGCATTTTCCCTGCCGCCTATCGCGGCGTCGTCGTCGATGGCTCATACCCCAGTTCGCGGAGCACCGTCTCGGCCGGGACGCCGAGTTCACGCTTCGCCTTGGCCTCGGTGAGTTTCTCGCCCAAGTTCTCCGGTAGGGGTGACGGCCAGTGCAGGCGTGTCCCCCGATCCTCCTCCCGCGTGCTGAAAATGTCGCGCCGGTCCAGCACCTCGAGAATCATCCGATTCGCCTCCACAAGCCCGGCACCGTACACCACGCGCTTGCGTTCGAGCCGCGCGAGCGTTCCCATCAGAACGACTTTCAGAGCGGTGGCGCTGGTCAGATTGCCAAGATGGTCGCGCAGCAGACCGGCTGCCAGCGGCGTCACGCCGGAGACCTTGTCCATTGCCTCGCGCAGTTCCCGAATATGGGCCTCCTCGCTCGGACTCTCGGCGTCGCCCCCGAACGCTTCAATCGAGGCATCCGGGTTGTCGGTGGCCCACATGCGGCCGGGCGCAACGGGCCGGTCCTCGAACCCTTCAATCCCTTTACCGAGGTACATCTTGAAACTCTGGAACGTGACCCGGTTGGCGCGGTCGCTCAGACGCGTGTTCAGCTCGTCTTGAAGGGGGATGAGCGGTTCAACCTCCCCGGCCCCCTCATAGTGACCGGGGAGCGGCAGGTTCTGGACGTGGACGACAGGGACGCGGCCCAGAGGGTTCGCCCCCTCGGCCACCAACTCGCCGTCTTCGTATCGCTGCCACCACTGCGGGCCGAGGATCTCAACCACCTCGACTTCCTCTATCCGCTGCTGCTCTCCGCGCCCCAGCAGTCGCCCGAGCACGCCACCTCCCGTCAGGCGGTTCGTCTGCTTGCGGAACGTCTGAACCCAGTAACGCAAGCGCCGGTAATCGTCTTCTTCGAGGATTGGCAGGATGCGCGGGGCCTCAACCGCTTCAAGCAAGACGGCGCGCGCAGCACGTCGGGTGACATCCGCGCCGACCCCTGCTTCGTCACCGCCCGTCCCTGACGTGCGGACCACAAGATCCGCAAAACCATACACTGCGCCGAGGAGAGCAAGTTCCTGGAGCAGACTCTGACCGCCGCTCGTCTCCCAAACCGCCCGCAGAATCGCCTCGATGCGCCTCGCTTGGTCGGGCTGCTCCGCGAGGCTTTCCATCCCAACCGGCTGGCCGGCGAGAAAATGGACCCCCGTGGCGATCCGCCAGCCGATGTCGTTCTCAATGACAACCTCTTTGCGCTGAAAGGCCGGCTGCGGGACGCCCGCCCCGCCATACCCCAGATGCGTTCTGCCGGTAATCCGCGCCGGAAGGCCGAACTCCTGGGCCTGGTAATACGGCCGCACGCACGACGCCCACTCCGGCCGCGACTGGACATCCGAAATCCCGGCCCCCAGAGGCGTCAGGTCGTTCTCATAGTAAGACCACAAGCGGCTGAAGTGCATTGCCCGAGACGGCGCTTCTTCGCGCACGAGATGCTCGACGAGTTGCTCGGAAAGGTTAGGATCGCCGAAATTTGTAAGATCCAGGTTCACGTTGGCGCTCACATTGAACCTCCTCGGACTCGATCGCTTGCTCGCTCCGGCCCCTCGATAGGCGGCGCCGGAAAAAGACATTTCATCACCGGCCCTCGGCGCGCAGCCTCGTCCGGCCCGCCCGCTTCGCGGTCGGGCGCGTCGCAGCGAGACAAACGCCCGGCGCCGTGGGACCTGCCGGCCTGTGCAGGCGGTCTCCCGGCCCGTCGGGTCTTCGAATTGATATCGAGGGTTGGCGCCGTGGGGTTCTCATAGGCCCTCCACCCTTGGCCGGCGCGCCACATCGTGCGCCGTTCAGACGCCGAAATAGGCCTCTTGCGCGTGCGGCGAAATGGCCCCAACCCCTTGCGCTGCAATAACTTGAGAAGTTTTCGCGTTTTCCAGGCTTTTCCCCCAAGGGTGGGCCGCTTTTGCGCCACTCGCGCCCCAGCGCCGGCCAAGCCACAACACGGACCGCCATCTCGCGCTTGACGGGGCTCGTTCGGACGCTACGATGACGGAGCGGAGAAACGCTCCGCTCTCAAGGGGACCGAGATAGAAAAGGCAATCAACAAAGCAGCCGTTCTGATTGAGTCGCTGCCATACATACGCCAGTTCCGCGGCAAGGTGGTCGTCGTCAAGATAGGCGGCTCCTTCCAAGATTCAGCCGAGGACCTGGAAGCGGTCTGCATGGACCTGGCGTTCATGCGGGCGGTCGATATCCATCCGGTGGTCGTCCACGGCGGCGGCAAGGCCATCACCCGCGCCATGCGACAGGCCGGCCTGGAGCCGAAGTTCATCGGCGGCATCCGCTACACGGGCCCGGAGGAACTGCGCATCGTCGAGGACGTCCTCGCGACGGACGTGAACCCACAGATCGTCCGTCTCCTGGAGGCCCACGGCGCCCGGGCCGAAGGCCTGACCAGCAAGCATCGCTGCGCGCTGGTCGCCGAACCGCTCGAGGTGCAAGGCGGTGAAGACCTCGGCCTCGTTGGCCGGGTCGTCCGGGTCGATGCGCTCCTTTTGCGCGGTCTGGCGGACCTCGGAACCATTCCCGTCGTGGCGCCGCTCGGCATCGGGACCGACGGGCGGAAGTTCAATTGCAACGCCGACGAAACAGCCTCGGCCGTCGCGCGGGCTATCGAAGCCGAAAAACTGGTCAACGTTTCCGACACGCACGGCATTCGCGCCCGGCCGGACGACCCCGACAGCCTCCTATCGCACCTGTCGGAAGCCGAGGCCGAACGCCTCCTTGCGGATGGCGTCATCACCGGCGGCATGATCCCGAAGGTCCGATGCCTTCTCAAGGCGATCAAAAGCGGTGTCAAGAAGGCCCACATCGTCTCCGGCCACGTCCCGCACGCCCTGCTTCTGGAGATCTACACTGACCGCGGCATCGGCACGGAGATCGTGGCATAGGAGCGTTTGGCATCGGGGGAAATGCCGGCGACCATAAGGCCATGGCTTGCAAGGACTTGCGCGCCCAAAACGTTGCATGCAAGGACCACAGAGTCGCACAATTGAACGTCATGAGCGGCAAAGCGCCGGGCGCGGATGGTTCGAGCCGCAGGCCTTGCCCGCGGGTATCCTCCGTGGGTTCTGGTGCCCGAAACAGCCGTCGTCGCAGATTTCGATGCTCTTCTTCGGCCTCATCGTGAGCGTCACGGACCGCAAGCGGGTCTTGCGCGAGGACCTCGAGCGGGCCTGCATCGAGTGTGCGCGCCAGGCCCCACCGCCTCGTCGAGGTCTATCGCCAATTGGCACTTTTCTTCGTTCCTGCTTGGCGCTGGAACCAGCGGCACTTTCTTGTGTGCGGCGTCTGCGGCCGCGCAGAAACCATTTCGCCCGAAGAGGCCGACGCCTTGCGTGGCGGCGTATGAGTCGCGCTCACCCGCCCCGAGTGGCGCAAAACGCAACACGCTACCCTTTAGGAAGCCGCGGTAACGCAGGGGCTTCGGTCCGGCGCGCGAGACGCTGGCGGCCGGCGCGGCTCGCGCGCCGGACATCTGGGGCAACAAGCCCTTGACACCTTCGCGGGGCTGTCCTATACTCATAAGAGTGGCGCTCGGGTGGTGGAATTGGCAGACACGCCAGCTTGAGGTGCTGGTGGCCATAAAAACGGCCGTGCAGGTTCAAATCCTGTCCCGAGCACCAGTGAAGGGGGGAGGGGCGCTACGGGGGGTCGAGCCGCCCAGATGGGGGTGCGCCGGTGAACGCGAAACGAAAGGCGTTTACGCTCGTCGAGTTGCTCGTGGTCATCGTAATTTTGGGCCTGCTTTTTGCGCTGCTCCTGCCGTCGTTGCAGGGGGCGTGAAAGACCCTGAAGCAGACCCAGTGTGCCGTCAACCTCAACCGGATCGGCCAGGCGTTTGGCGTGCGTGCGAACGATGAGCGGTCGGGACGCGTGGGGTCCATTCGCGTGTACGGCTGGCCGGGTTCCCTCCTGCCTTATCTGGAGAACAACGCGGACACGTTAATCTGTCCCGAAGACGAGGACCCCATGACCGCCCTCCCCCTCGAGGAAATGCTCCAGGGCCACTGTGTGGGCAGCAACTGGGATTACTACACTAAACTCAATGGGCCCTATGTGGCCAAAATGTCCGATTCACAGTACCAGGCGGCCAAAGCGGCGGGCTATCTAAGGCACGGTGCAAGGCTTATGGATATTTACAGTGGGTATGCTCCCGGCCCCGGGGACGATCCGAACGTCGTTTGGTACTGCATCGAGGAACTCGATGCCGGCACCGAGTGGATGCAGTCGGGCGCCGGGGCACACGACTACGAAGATGTGCGGATGAGGGTCACTGACCACGGGGACGGCTCGATTGATCTGTACTTCGAACTCGGCAGCGGCATAGACATGTATATTGAGACGACGGCGGGTCCGCTGGACCCGCCACTGCTAATCCAGAAGCGGTACCCCAATTTCCCTCAGGGAGAAGAGTTCAGCGCCGGGACGTTCGGGGGCTTCAAGGGGGCCGCGCGACCAGTTACGGTATGAACTCGCAGGTCGGGTCGCTCAGGAGCGGCGGCGGGAAGGTTCTCGCCCTCGATTACGAAAGAATCGTCGCCGGTAGCACCGACCTCTGGGCAGACTGGGATGACGACGAGGACGGCGTGCCCATCTTCGCCCGGCACCCCGGCGGGATCAATGTCCTGTTTGTGGACGGGTCCGTGAAGACGATGGACCCCTCGGAGATTGACCCCATTGCATCGTGGATCGCCAAGACCTACTGGGACCCTTGAGCCGGGCCGCCAACGAGGCCGATGCCCGGCGCAAGCCCTGTAACAGCCCCCGAGAGAATGCATGTCGAACAGACACTTACGACTTTCGGTGTTGATCGGCGTTGCCCTGGTGGTGGGGACAGCGGCGGTCTGGCGTCTGGCAACCGGCAGCGAGCGCTATCGTCGCAAGGGGGACGTGGCTGCCCTGGGCAGGGAGGTCTCAAGTTCGGACCTCAAGGTGGCGCAGCGCGCCGTCGATGCCCTGGGCGTCGTCGGCCCCAAGGCGGTGTCCGAGATCGAGAAGGCGATGGGAGATGATCGTCCGAAGGTCCGGGCAAAAGCGGCGATTGCTTTAGCCCGCGCCGGCCACCGCGACCGGACCGCTTTGCTCGCCAAAGCCGTCCGCGACGACCCGTCGGCAGACGTGCGCGCCACGGCAGTCAGCGCCCTGGGACAAGTACACGCCTACAACGAAATGGAAACGCTGCTGGCCGCCCTGGAGGACGGGGACGTGACGGTGCGCCGCCGGGCCGCCGAGGCGATCTGCCGAATCACCGGCATCGACTTTGCTTTCCGCGCCGCCGACCCGCCCGAAAAACGCCGCAAGATCATCGCGATAGTGCGGCACCTCTGGCCGAAGATGGAGCCGCGGGTCCGCGATTACTACACGTCTCGTGGCGACGATGACGAACGCTGACGTGTCTTGTGAGCCTTATGGGCGGCCGTGGGGACGCCGCCTCCGGGCGCCGCTCTGTCCGGCCGATACCGCTTTCTTCAGCGCGCGCCGACCCATTCGAGGAATTTACGCCGCAGGTCCCGAAGCGGGGCACCGACGAGGCGGTGCAGGTTCAGGATCCAGGTCCGCCTGTAACTCGCTTCGATTTCTTCGGGCGTCATGAGGTCGCGGCGATATTGGCGCTTCAGTTTCCGCACGTGATACAGGTCCTCGCGCTGAAGGACATGAAGGAACCGCCGCTTTAGCCGGCCGAGCGGCCCCCGCGACGGCCGCGGCGCCCACGAGATTTGAAAGTCAATCAGCGCCGGCCGCCCGTCCGTCCCGACCAGCACGTTGTCCGGTTTGTTCATGTCGATGTAGGCTATGCCGCGCGCATGGATCTTGTGGATGAGCGATTCGAGGTGGTCGAAGAAATCGTCCGGCGCCGGCTGCTTGCGGTCCAGCAGGTCGTTTCCCTCGACCCACTCGTGGACGAAGGCGCTTTTGCCGACGCGTCCGAGGAGGCGCGGGATGTTCGAGAGGTCCTGGAGCAGGCGATAGTGGCGGACCTCGCGGTCGGCCATCAGGCGCCCCGCCCAGTCGAGCGGCCATCCGAGCCACGGCTCAGTGTGATAATGTTTGAGGACCACGCGCCGGCCGTCCGGCCCCACGTATCGTCCCGTGACCGCGAAGAAGTCGTGCTTGAGAACCTTGTCGAGGCGATAGGCGCGGCCGTTCAACTCGAACGATTTATGAGCCGGGCCGCCGCGAAGGATCCGTTTCGGGACGCGTCCCTGTTCTTTCCGCGCCATACCCTTGTCCGTAATCGAAGGATGCGGGCGGCATCGTAGGTCCGGCGCGGGACGGCGTCAAGGCCGCTCCCCCGCGCGGCCGAGTTCGTAGCCCCATTCCCACAGGCCGGGCAGTTCGTCGCGGTATTCCACGTTGTCGCCGTGGAAAAGGTAGTTCGACCCGCAGCCCGGCTCGTCGGCGAACGCCTGCGACGCGCGCCTCGGATGCCATTCCCATCGCTCCACGCCCGCCAGCCCCGGCCGCGCCCGGAATGGAACGTTGAACTGGCTGCCGACCGTCTGGCCCGACGCGCCGCAGAAGAACAGAATCCGCCGGTCCAGCGCTGGAAACAGGCGCCGCTGCTCTGATTGCGTCGTGTAACTTGCGAGGCCGCTGAAGTCCACGTCGCCCTGGGTTCCCCACGTGCAGCCGGCCTGACGGCGCCAGACATCGCCCGTGCGGAACAGGATGACGTTCAGGGCGTAACTCTCGGGCGGGGCATCCAGGAACGCGACGTTCTGTTCACCTTCGTGCATGACCGCCTCGGTGCCGCGCTTTCCCGCCTTCGGATCCGAAGGGCACGTGTACACCTCCAGCGAGCCCAGATACGGCCACAGGACAATGCTCCAATGGGGTCCCAGGCCGCTCATCAGGCCCGGCCGCGCCGGCGCCATCGCAAGGCCTGTCTCCGCCTCGATTCTTTTAAACAGTCCCACTGGTGGCGGCTCGCGTGAAAAGATCGGGGGCCAAAGGCCGCCCGACTCATCCATGTATCGGTGGTATGCGATTCCAATTTGGCGCAGCCGGTTGCGGCAGCGGACGGAATTCACCGCGCCGACCGCCGCCCAAAGCAGCGGAACCAGCAGGGCCATCAGGACCAGCACGATTGCAATCACGGCAAGCAGTTCGACGAGCGTTACGGCTGGGGCACGAGGGCCGGACTTGGCGGGGCGGAAGTTCGTCATGGCACCAGAAACGAATCCAGTCGGGACCGCGGGATGTTCTCAGGGTCGTCGGGGCGCCCGGCGTCAGGCCGGTAGATGTTATCGCGCTGTCCGTCGGCCCGCAGCGGACCGCACTGCGGCGTCTCGTGCCACTCGACGTGGCCTCCGAGATACAGAACGTTTTGCCCAGCGCCGTGATGGTTCAGGCTGTTCGCCGCCGGCGCCTCGTCGGGCGAAAGGATCGGCTGCCGGAGCATCTGGAGGTCGGGGCGAGTGTAAGGATTGCGGTCCGCGAGGATCGCAAGCGTCGGCGGGTGAATCAGGCGATGGGTAGTCGCGTTCGCCGGGTCGGTTACGTCGGCGTCGGTTTGGGGGTGGGCGAACTGGTTCTGGTAGGAGTATGAGCACCGCCCAGCCGCAACGTGCTTCAGAAAGTAGTCCTCCGCGGGCGTTGGGTGGTTCCGGATGGCCAGGTCCATCGCGTAGAAGCCCATCGTGCCCGGGGAGTCGCTCCGATTCAGGCTGGGCTTGTCGGAGGTGGCCGGACAGATGAATAGGCCCGGCTCGGCGTATCGTTCGCGGACCAGGATCCAAAGGTTCGCCTGGTTGCCGACGGCTCGCACGTGGGGCCACACGCACGTGCCGGGGGCATCGAATCGGCTCGGGGAATGGTGTCTATCGCGCGGCACGGCGCCTCCCAGCGGCGAGGCCGCACCGCAATCCGGAAGATAGCCCTCGTGGTCGTTGGCGTAAAGCAACAGCGCCTGGCCCAGTTGCCAGAGATTCCGGGCGCAGACCGCCCGATCTGCCGCGTCCTTCGCCCCCTGAAGCGTCGGCACCAGCACGGCCGCCAGACACGCTATTCCCGTCACCACCGCGAGCGACTCGGTCAGCGTGACACCACGTCTGGCACCCATTGGCTGAAACCGGACCCTAAATGCCTGATGAGATATGACGACCCTATGACACACCTATTTTTGCAGACCCGTGTTTCCGATGCAAGCGCTTTCCACCGCGAACTTGTGTGAGGCCGGCATGCGAGAGCCCGCGAATCCGATTGACCGGTGGGCGGCAGGCTCTACAATGGGTCCGCACGATTCGGCGAGGAAATACGATGTCCGATGCGCCGCTGGCGTTTAT
>Ga0114919_10000625_pt1 | contig 27697 bp, 22 predicted proteins | sample BlataG_FD_88682 | JGI IMG/M metagenome (GOLD analysis project Ga0114919, IMG submission 88682) | Deep subsurface microbial communities from Black Sea to uncover new lineages of life (NeLLi) - Black_00105 metaG | ecosystem: Environmental > Aquatic > Marine > Oceanic > Sediment | place: Atlantic... | reverse complement strand
TTCTCCATGGAAGTCCCTCTGTGATTGAATACATTGATCACTACTTTTTCTGCATACCTAACATTCAAACATCCTGGAAGAGACACAAGGGAGTAAAGATCATGGTAGTCCTTCATTCGAGAGTTAGCTCCTCCTCGATAAATTACTGTCTCAAGCTTCTCAGCGAAGATGAATTCTTTCGGATAGCACCTCAGCTGAATTTTGTTTTCAAATAATGGGCCTTTCCTCGTCGAAGTTAAAGCTATGGGATGATTAATAGGTTCAACAATATCTCCGAATCCGAGGTCGATATGTAGAGGTGTCTTTGTTTTTCCTAACCGAGCTAGTAATGCCACCTGAGCCCCAGTATAATGCATATGTGGATGGGTTAATGGGCTAATTTTCAAGCGTTCGAGAGTAAAGGCATCGTCGAGATCGATACGGCATATGTGATCAACAGCATCGCTTACTGATTTCATTGCATTAGCCATCCGTATAATATGAAAATCCAAGTCCCGCGTTTCCCGCCCAAGATCAATGTAACGCGCTAGAAGCGATCCTCCTTTTAAAATAAATTGCTCTTTGTATTTGGACTGATAAAGACGAGCTAAAAATCTTTCTAAAATTAAATTATGCCAAAGCTCTGCAAATGTGAGATCTCGCTCTTTTGACAGTGTTCGAACGCGTTCTTTAATGGATTGCTCTTGAGATTCAGTCATGTTGTAAGCGAAACAATATAAGGTTGAATATCAACTCGAAGCTTTTTAGCATAGGTCAGTAATTTATGTAAATCTGGTTTATAACCTTCATCTGCACGGAGATAGGCCTGTAGCGCCTTAATGGCAATCTCTTTGCCAAGATATCTAAAGGCATCAACCACAGCCCGCTCCTTATCAAATATTTTTAGAGAGTAGTCGCCTACTTTAATCTTTTTTTGTCCTAATTCAATGTTTCGCATTCGGATAATTCGCGTCTTGGGTCTCTGAGGACTTTTAGTCGAGTGGGGCACAGCAATCCAAAACTCCCGCATGATCTGATCTGTTAATTCGTAGTAACATAATGCCGAAACCAAGCAAATGACCCCTTTTGGTACACTCATAGCAATAAGGGCTAGATCTTCCCATTGAAATTCAATGTCCATATCAGCTTGGGTACCCATATAAATCCCACGACAAATCCGTTCAATTACCCCCTTCTTACAGAAATGGGAGAGCATCCGAGAAGGAATTCCAGCCTCTTTCGCTTCAGCAGCTGTAAAAACTGGCTTTTTCGCAAAATGCTCAATTTTAGGCGCATACTTTGATTTTATCATATGCTTAAATGTAACACAGGCACCCAATTTAAGCAAGTGGGTGCCTGTGTTACATGAATGATATATACATCGCTACCAAAAGTGAGGGCGATCGGCGGGCTAAGAGCGTGTCTGCAAATTGCTTTGTAGCGGAGATTTTAGAATTTTTTGCTCCGTTTTTTTTGCGGAGAATGAAGCAGAATGAATACATTCAGCGTAGTTTGAGAAGAAAAACGGAGTGAAAAAGACGAAATCTTCCGGCCAAATGAATTTGCAGGCACGCTCTAAGCAACCGGCTCAGGTAGATAAGGCGAGATCATCGCCTTACGAGAATTGATAATTCCAGCTGGAAAGCGGACGATCGCAAGAGAGTCCTCTTTCCCTTTTTTCTCTACTATTTGGTGAGGATTTAGGGGAAAACTTTCTGCAAAAATCTTGGCAAGCTCGCTAGCACCAGAACCTCTAAATTCTACTTCTATCTCACTCTCTCGCTCGGTAATCTGCCCGCTAACGCGAAACTCATTTAGAAACGTCTTTAAATGCTCGATCGATTGCTCTGTCATCGGAATCCATACCCAGAGCTCATCGGTGTGATTATATTGCGCATCAGAACCAGTGTAGAGGTCTTCAGCACCCGCAACGGTGCTAATCATCTGCATGTAGAGGTCATATTCTCTGCGACCTGCAAAGAAGGATTTCGACTCCTGGATCCACATTTTGCGCAAGGCATCAGCATGCGTTTCAAAAGCTGCAAAGTTATTAGCAAACATTTTGGTTTGTCCCACACGAGCACAACCATTTTGGAGCTTAGTGTCGACAAAGATGCTCGACTCTTTTCCTTTTGCACAAAGTGACAGATTTTCTTCTACAAGCTGCTCTTTGGCGATATAAATTTTGCGATAGAGTGAGTACATGTCCCGATGTTTTAAGATACGCGTAGCGGCTCTATGGACAAACGTCTCATCTTGTTTGAGATCATCAAACGAGATGATCTCCACCTCTTCTCCATCCATCAGCGATTTTAGGCGATTTAAAATGGAAGCTACTACCACAACATCTCGGCGAGTAACTTTTGTCAGAAGATCTGTATCATCGAGAATCGCATATAGAAAGTGGAGGTACTCAATAAATTCACGCAGAGGGTCGACAGAGTAAGGGTTTTGCGAAGCTTGCAAACGAGAGAGTAATCTCCGCATGATCCGATTGTTTTCAGGCTTAGAAAGATCTTTTTGGACTTTTTTAATCCCAGCTTCGATCTCTTTTTTCTCCATGCCGCCCGTGCTATAACGATCGTTAATCGCAAAGGCAAGTTCTGCCACCATCGTATTCGAGGATTGTGCATCGCTAATATGCACTACAGGGGCGCCTTGAGTCACAAGAGAGCACTTGTGATGGTCGATGACACTGATCACCTCAAAATAGGAAGGGATCTTCGTCTCATCGCGGTTACAAAAATCACGTAACGTCACTGTACCCAAAATCGGTTGATGCAGATCTCTTGAGCGGACTACACCAAGAGGAATCATCCTCCCCTCTTCGTCTGCTGAAGTGACGGTCAAGTAATGGTAGTTGCCCATCTTACTTCTTAGCTCATCGATGTCAGCCCGGAAACTCACCACTTGGGGCAGATATCCAAAAACGTTTGTCTTAATATCGAGCGCCACCTTAAACCTTTCCGTATACAAACGAACACTTTGGATAGCGCGATCTAGTTGCGCGATGATCTCTTCTAAGTGATGGAAAATTTTCGGCCTGTCTTCAATGAGATTGCCTTGTTTGCCAAAAAGGTTTGACTTCTCCAGCCCTTTGATATGATCTAAGCTACTTGCAAAATCCGTAAGACCAAGATTTTTCATCGCTTCAGCAAATTCAGCGAACGTAGCTTCCATGCCCTTTTCTACATTCAGAACCTTGCGCAGGTAGCCTTCCATGTAGCGTTGCTGTTTTTCGGTAAATTCGCTGGCAGGTTGGCAACTCTTGATCTTGGCTCCAAACACTCCGGTTACAAAAGCAGGGAGATCTTTGCGCTTTAAGTGCTCTTGGGCAAACAGAGAAATCAGCTCAATATGCAGATGATTCTCAAACCAGCGCAGGCAATTGTTTAAAAGCATAATGACCTGACGTACGCCTTCCACATCAAAGTTGCGCCAGTCTCCTAAGAAGTACCCTTCTTCATCGATAAGAATGATCGCCTTCTGTGTCCGTTCATGATCGATACCAACAGAAGACTTATCTGTTTGCTGCTTGATCACTCCCTTCTGAGTCATTAGCTCCATACTGGACAAAGCGAGTGAGTCCCGCGTCTTGGCTAAATGTTCGAAAACATTTTGCCCAAAAATATGATGGAACAATAGGGCTACTTCAATACTTGACTGAGGCGCGCCTCCAGGAACATTCCAAACGTGCGTTCCTTCAGAGACTTTAGCGCCAAAAGCATCCACCCATCCCCAAAATGAGGAGATCGTCGTATCGAGATCAGGTGAGGCATGTGCGGTTACAAAGTGACTACCAGGATGAGTCTTGCCCATCCCGACAGGAAAGAGCAGCTGGTAGGCATCACGTGGGACCCATTTGCCTACAATCTTGGCACGTATCCTATAATTCTCTTCTTGGCTTAGTCCGGAAAACTGATTTAGCCAAATCTCAAAGCTCGACAAGTTGTAGTTGATGAGAATTTTTTGTCTTGCTACCTCATCCAAAAAACCGACCACAGCCATAAGCAAAAAAGTCTTTTGAGGAGCTTCTTGGATCAATTCAAGCAAAGTCCGGTTGACCTGCTCACTTTTGAGCTTGTGATTGAGCTTTTTGTACTCTGGGGTTTTGAGATTTTTGAGCGTCCCTTTAAGCCCCTCAAACTGAAAAGCTGAGAGAACAAAATCGCCTAGTTGCTTAGCCTTCGAGATCGGCCTTTTGATATCGGGTTTCTTACTCATAAAAAATCGGACCGAGCAGGACTCGAACCTGCGACCCTCCGCTTAGAAGGCGGATGCTCTATCCAGCTGAGCTATCGGTCCACAATCCTCAATGATATAAGAAAACAGGAGCAACTTTCAAGGAGAAAAACTATGTCTCACTTGGCTCAAGGATTTCTTGAGGAAGCTTGCAGACGTCTTGCTGACTTTGAGTGATCCGGTCGTAATCTTCAAACGAGTTAATGATGTGGGGCCGGACAAAGATGAGGACATTGCGCTTTTCTGAAAGGCGCTGGTTTTTAGAAAAGGCTGCACCTACGACGGGAAGGCCGCCGAGACACGGTATGCCAGCTCGTTGATACGAGCGAGCGTTGCGGCCCATGCCGCTGAGCACGAGGAAGTGGTCATCGGGAACATGGGCGAGGGTTGACATATTGGTTTTGGTCGTGCGGATCCCTTCTACCTCCGTTGTGGAGTTCATAGTATCATCGATGGCTTCGGTGATCTCTTGATCGATATCGAGGGTAATTACACCGTCTTCACCAAGCATGGGGGTGATGCTCAGAGCTACACCGACATCACGATATTCAATATTGGCTGTTGTTTGCTGGCTATTACCAATTGTTGAGACGACAGAGCCAGTGAATGGAATGTTGTCTCCAACAAATACTTTTGAGTTCTTATTGTCCTGAGTGATGATTTTCTGATTCAGGACGATGTTGGTATTTCCATCAGCCTCGAGTGCGGAGACGAGCGAGCCGAGTGTGAGGAACGTTTTTCCTTTGTGGAGGATGATGTCGCCAATAATGCCGAGATCAAAGCCACGCCCAAGAGGGATTTGATCGAGTCCTGAGATTCCGCCTCCAGAATTTGCAGACTGCGCGCTTTGAGCGAGAGCGCTGCTTTTTCCAGGGAAATTGCCGGCGCCAAAAGCGATCTTGTCTTTGAACTTGCCGCCACCAACCCACTGAAGACCAAATTCGGTGTTTTTCTTTGCGTCCGTTTCTAACACAACTACCTCGATGAAAACCTGACGCCTTGGAATATCGAGTGTTTTGATGAGTTTATCTAGTGAGACAACTGTTTCTTTGTCTCCAGTAAAAAAGAGGGAGTTCGTTACTTTAACCCACTGAATGGTTTGGATGGCTTCGAGTAGTTTTCTTGGGGCTCCAGGGCGCGTGCCCATATCGGAGGCAATTTTTTTCAAAGCTCCTTCGATATCATCGCCTTGGTGATAGCTGAGTTTGTAGGTGGCAAATTCAAGATTGGAATCGGGCCCAACTGGGATTTCACCTGCGACGAGTTTATCCAAGTCAATATTGGTAGGAGCCTGCAAATGGGCCCCATTTTTAATCTCTTCTTCGCTATAGCGGTGGACAACAAAGTAGTTCCCCTCTTCAGAGACAGCAAACCCATGCATACGGAGCATTTGAATAAGGGCTCTGACTACTTGATCCGATGTCATCGGCTTGCCCGAAGATAGCGTAACGTTGAAACCTAGCTCGCGGTGATCGAAAATAAAATTCGCCTCAGAGATTTTACTCACAAAACGAATGAACTCACATGCTGGGACATCACTAAAGTTGATGTCATGGCACTGCTCTTCACTGTAAGTAATGGAAGAGAGGGCTAATAAGACTGCTAGTATGATTTGTTTCATTTTCTCTCGCATTTCATGCTGGGACACGAACATATTAATTCATGAATCAATTTTTGCAAAGAGAAAAATGAGGACTTCAAACTATTAGGACTTTTTAGTCCTTGAAGGATTTTTCTTGTAGGAAGGACTGATTAATTCGAGATTTTCAGATCCAGATGGATTTCGGAAAAAAAATCGAACTTTAGAATAACGAGGTGACTATTGATAGTCAGAGAGCTTGCGAAAAGACGATTTTTATCCTGAAAGGCGCTGGAGATTAAGCAACCGAATTATACACATCCCAACTCAAGACTTGGGGGTCTCACAAGGAGGCTCTCAAATTTTTTAACCATGACAAGTTGCAGTGTTCATAGACACGCAACGAGGATGGGATGAAAAATTTGAGAACAAGCCATTGCTGTGAAAAACCAATTCTTGAGTTGGGATGTGTATAATCAGTCTTTCCTTTTAGGAGGGGAGATTTTAACAAGCTCATAACGATAAGGCGGCTTTACTTCCACTACCTTTCCATTTCGATCAAATACTAGAGCTGTTCCAGTTCTGACAGCTATTTCAAATGCCCTTTGATAGCTTCTCTTATGCGCTTCAAGAACCAATTCCATTAAATCATCTTTCATATGCAACCTTATTCATTTTTTCCCAGATCTCTTGATTTAAAACTTCAATTTCATCACCAGTGCTTTTTCTAGCGATAAGGTTATTTGTGCTTTCTTTGGAATCTTCTGTTGAGTTGTTTATTATTATGGCATTGTCCGAGAGAGGCAAATAAGACTCAAAAAGATTTTTTAGACCAGAGCGGTATCGCCGTGCAATGACATCTTCTTCGACATGATGCCCCCCTTGACTTACTCTCTGAGCAACTCTTTTTATCGCCTGCTCAGGGCTCGACAACCACAAAAAGAACAAGAGAACATCATAGCCATTGGATTTTGCCTCTTTGAGATGTTTCTCATAATTTTTTCCTGAGAGAGTGGTTTCAAAGGCAAAGTTCTTGCTGTTTTCTAAAAGCTCTTTAAGTCGCGTAATCATCAATTTGCTTGCAGTGAGAGCCATGCTCTCAGGATGTTTCGGAGCAAGTCCTCTAGCAATTTCATCAGCATTAATAAACTCATACAAAACTGGGCTATTTGATATTAACTCAAGTGCTGTAGTTGTTTTCCCTGCGCCATTGGGCCCAGCAATTATGAGTATTTTTTTTGACACCAAAGCAAGACTTCTCCTCTGTAGCCGATATTACCATTGGCAATCTAAAAACTCAACTTGCCCAAGACTCCGCCAGAGAGAACGGTATTATACCCAAACCAATTCAAAACTTGGGTGTGAGCAAGGAGGCTCTTTAAATTTTTCGTCAATGAAGAGTAGCCGTGTTCATAGACACGCCGCGATGAACTGATGGAAAATTTAAGAAAAAGCCGACGCAGCTCAATTCCGAGTTTTGAATTGGTTTGGGTATAAATGTTTGCTAAAAAAGATTTTTTAGGGAATAATGCTTGTGTGAGGGTTAATCAATATGTCAAATGCAGTAACAATCGACAATTATGATGTAAAGATCCATGAGCGGTATGCAGCCGACCAAGCTGGATACGACATTGGCATTTTAAATGATACAGGCGCTGTCTCTTCCCACTTTTCCTTAGCAGCAGAAGAAGCTCGTCTCATCACTAAATGGGAAGAGCTTTTTGAAACGCACTTACATAGACATCCCTTTGCCTTTTTCTCTCCCCCTCCTTTTACAATGGGTATGCGCAGAGCTTTTTTTACCCACGTGATTTCTTCAGAATTTAATTGGGAGGGTGATGACGCCGAAGACGAAGAGAAAAAGCAAGCCGAAAACTTTAGAAAAAAAATCAAAGCGAAACAGACAAGAAAGATGCCCATTGCGATTTTCGAAAAGGATCGGACGGCTCTTTTGAATCTGATCGACTCAATTCAAACCCTCAACGGTTTTTTAACTGAGGTCAATGCACGTAAACTGCAATACCAAAAAGGTTAAGCTTTCTCTCGTTGGGTCCACTGGCAAAATGGGGCAAATGGTCTCCAAGTTAGCTGGCGAGGACGTTGATGTAGAGATCTGCGAAGCCGGCGATGTCGTGATCGACTTCTCAAGCTTAGAAGGAACTAAGAAAGCAATCGCAATGGGGAAACCCCTCGTCTGCGGAACGACAAACCTTTCAGAAGACATTTTGGAAGAGCTGAAAGAGCTCTCCACTAAAGTACCTGTCCTTTATTCCCCTAACTTCAGCCTCGGCATTGCTCTTTGTTTTGAGATGCTGGAGTTTTTAAAGAAAAATCTTGGAAACGATGCAGATGTTCTCATTGAGGAAACGCATCATACGCAAAAGATCGACTCGCCATCTGGCACGGCAAAAAAAATGGCTGAAATTTTAAATACTACGAATATAAAAGCAAATCGAGTTGATGGTGTCATCGGAACGCATCAAGTTGAATTTTTGCTTGGCAAAGAAAAGATTATTTTGCGCCACGAAGCGTTTTCAAGAGAAGTTTTTGCACAAGGGGCCATTGCAGCTGCCAAATTCATTTATGGCAAACCTCCGAAACTTTATTCTATTCGAGATATTTTTGTTTGATATTTAGTGCTTTTTTGGCATAATGACTCGCAGAATGCATGAGTTTGACGTAGGCAACTTTACTATAGGAAAGAATCGCCCTCTCGCTCTTATCTGCGGTCCCTGTGTGATCGAGAGCGAGGACAGAACTCTTTTCTCTGCAGAATTTTTGAAAAATCTCTGCGATAAACTCTCTATTCCTCTCATTTTCAAATCCAGTTATGACAAGGCCAACCGGTCTTCTGTCCAATCTTTTAGAGGCCCTGGCATAGATCAGGGCCTTTTTATTTTAGAGCGCGTTAAGAAAGAATTTGACATCCCCATTCTCACCGATGTCCACACTCCTATGGAGGCTCTTAGCGCTTCTCAAGTCTGTGATGTCCTTCAGATCCCCGCCTTTCTCTGCAGACAAACCGATCTGATTGTCGCAGCTGGGCAAACGGGCAAGGTGGTCAAGGTCAAGAAGGGTCAGTTCATGGCTCCCTGGGACATGGAACATGTAGTAGAAAAAATTGCATCCACAGGCAATAAAAAAATTCTCTTAACAGATCGAGGAACAAGCTTTGGCTATAATAATTTAGTGAGCGATATGCGCGCTATCCCGATCATGCAGGGGCTTGGCTATCCGGTCTGCTACGATGCGACACACTCTGTACAGCTACCTGGTGGAAGAGGATCTTCTTCTGGCGGGCAAAGAGAATTTGTGGAAACACTGGCCAAAGCCAGTATCGCTGCAGGAGCGGATTGTCTCTTTTTAGAGGCACATCCAAACCCTAAGGAAGCGATGAGCGATAGAGAGTCGCAAGTCCCCTTTGATGAGCTAGAAGCTCTCTTAGTCAAGCTTTTGAGGATCTCTGAAGCTGTGCGAGCGGAGGATCCGGCTCATGTTTAAAAAGAAGATTCTAGTCACCTGCGCGCTACTCGCTCCGATTTTAGCTTTATGGATCTACCAAGTTGCGATCCCAAAAGCATCTGACCATGCGCAATATCAAAAGATGATCGAGAATAAACAAGTTGCCTCTTCCCTATCGAAGGCTCCCACTAATCAAGAGAGGAGACAGGTACGCAAGGACATCTGGTTTTCTCAAGATGATACATCCAGACTCCACTATCAGATCATCAGCGAAGATTCTTTACTTACCCTTACCCCCGTTGGAAATAGGTTTGAGGTTGTCGAAACGCTAAAAGGAATCAACTGCTGGATGCAGGACAAGTTGATCCGGGATGAGAAGAAGGACTCTCTTTTTCAACAGACGCGCTACTTTGAAGCAGATAGCGGGATATACCGCCACACTACTCAAGAGTTTACAGCAGAGGGCATCTCCCTGTCTCTTTTTAGGCTCGCTGGACACAATCTTCCCAATAAAACTGTCAAAGAAAGTGATGCGATCTTGCGCGGGGTCGCAGAAGGCATTTCCTTTTATTTCGGTGGAAAAACGCCGCAGTTTCAAGCTAGACAATTCCAGGCAACGATGGTGAAAGAATGAGATATGCTATCTTGTCTCTCCTCTTCCCAATGCTTCTTAGCGCAGAGATCACCACTTCCTCTATTTCTTCGAAAAAAGCCTCCTACGACGGCAACGCTCTTGTTCTTAGCGGCGCAGTAGAACTTGAGCATGCTTTAGGGCATCTGCAATCTGGCTCAGCGAGGTTAACTAGAGAGGCCGAAGGAAGCCCCTTCACTTCTATTCTCTTGCGCGACGATGTCCGAATCACCTTGAAAAATCAGGGAGAGATCCATTGCGCTCAGGCTGACTTCGACTTCAACGATCTCAAAGGCAAGCTCCTTCCCGCGCGTGGAGAAATGATCGAATTTTTCAATCTGCAAGCAGAGCCCATATCTCTTTTGAGTAAAGAAGCAGAAATTGAGTTTACTGAAACTAACAGCACTTTAAAAGTCGCTAAAATCAAAGCGTGCAAATCAGTTCAAGTGCAATATGGGGATGACTTTCTCCTCACCGCCGAGTCCGCTACCTTTTCAAACACAAAAACCCCTTATGTCTGGGCCAGTCCCAACTGTGTACTTACGCATTTCGATGACCAGATCGAGGCTGAGCGAATTGAGATATTACCCTGCAGCTCTAAAATGATTCTCTCTTCTCCCTCGGGCTCTCTTTCTCCCTCAGCTTTTAGTGAAAATGAATCGATGCAATTTTCTTGCAACCAACTTGTTTGGGAAAGGGCGCCGCAGACGCTTACTTTAAAGGGAAACGTCCAAGTGAAAGATTCAGGGATTGGGGACCTTTTCTGCGAAGATGAAGTGGAGATCGGGCAAAAAGAGGTCGGAGAAAAATGGACCCTGAGCCATATCTCTGCAAAGGGAAAAACGAGCCTGCAATACAAACTCGACGCTGATTTTGAGCACTTACTCGTCTGCTACGGGCAGATGCAACTGGATCAAGATAGACTTATCCTCACCTTAGAAAGCCCAATGGGCCAACCATTGGAATATTTTCATGACACCATGAAGCTCACCGCTGATCACGCCCAGCTAAAATATGCCCAAGAGGGAGGCTTTATCCATCCAGAAAAACTCCTCCTCCAAGGCAACATTCAGCTCGCAGCTACTGGTGATACTTCCAGATGCGCTGTAGCTGATCAGTTTGCCTACTTTCCAAAAGAAAAGAAAATTGTCCTTTCAACCAAGCAAGATAGCCCCGTCCTTTTCTGGGACGCTGAGCAAAAGCTTTCGATTAGCGCTAAGGAAATCCATATCACTCGGAGTGAAAAAGGGGAAAATGTAAAAGGAGTGGGTAATGTCCGCTTTGCCTTTTCCAGCATGGAAAACACTCTCTTAAAAAAGCTCTTTCCCTTCTATCAACTTGGAGGGAGGTCTCTATGAGCGAATTGGCCAATCCAATCGTCTTAAAAGTACAAAACTTAACCAAAAATTACAGCGGCAGGCTTGTCGTTTCAGGGTTATCTTTTCAGGTTCGCCAGGGAGAGGTTGTGGGTCTTCTAGGTCCTAATGGAGCGGGAAAAACTACTTCCTTTTATATGACTATCGGCTTAGTCCACCCTGACTCTGGCAATGTCTACTTCAAGAATCAAGATGTGACAGACAAGCCCATACATAAAAGAGCGCATCTGGGCATGGGCTACCTCGCACAAGAACCCTCGGTTTTTCGAAATCTGACCGTTGAAGAAAACATCCTTTGCATACTCGAAACACTCCCTTTGACCAAGCAGCAGAGAAAAGACAGATTAGAAGAGCTCCTTTCAGAACTCCATTTAGAGAAATTAGCTAAGAAAAAAGCCTTCAGCCTATCCGGTGGAGAGAGAAGGCGCCTGGAAATTACAAGAGCCCTAGTCACAGAGCCCTCCCTCCTTCTTCTTGACGAGCCCTTTGCCAACATCGACCCCCTAGCTGTTAATGATGTGAAAAAAATGATTAGTCACCTCAAAAGTAAGGGCATCAGCATCTTGATTACAGACCATAATGCACGAGAGATTTTCTCCATTGTCGATCGGAGTTACCTGATCCAAGAGGGGAAAGTTCTGATGTCGGGATCTGTTAATGAACTTTTAGAAAATAAACAAGCAAGATCCACATATTTTGGAGAGGATTTTAGGTTATAATATGCAGGAAAATAACTTTAGCTTTTGGCGCCAAATTATCTGGCCCATACACAGAACGGAAGTCAAGAAAGTAGTCTCTATGCTCTTGCTCATGGCTCTTTTATGTGTTTGCTACAGCATCCTTCGCAATCTCAAAGACACCGTTATTTTAACCGCAGCCCATTCCGGAGCAGAGGTCATCCCCTTTATTAAAGTATGGGGAATGCTACCAGGAGCGATTCTCGGGACCTGGTTCTATACCAAGTTGCGCAGTAGATTCAGCCGCGAAAATGTGTTCTACCTTCTAGTCGGCGGCTTCGTAACCTACTTCCTCATCTTTGCCTTTTTCATCTATCCCAATAGTGAAACGCTCAACTTTAACGGTCTCGCTGATCGCCTCCGCGCTAGCCTGCCAGATGGGTTTTCGGGTCTCATTGCCATGGTCTGTAACTGGACCTTTACAATGTTCTACATCATTTCAGAGCTCTGGTCGATCCTCGTTCTCACTGTCCTTTTCTGGGGCTTTGCCAACGATGTCACTCCCCTATCACAAGCCAAGCGGTGCTACGGCCTGTTCAATATCGGATCTAATATGGCCCCTATCCTAGGGGGATTTTTGGCTATCCTCTTCGTGCAAAACACCCTTAACACTCCAGAAGTCATGACTGCTGAGCTCTGGCAAAAATCTCTGATCAAGCTCTCCCTCTTAATCAGCTTCTTCGCCACAGCTGCCATGGGTGTATTTTACTGGATCAATCGAAAGGTCATTCCTTACGAGAAAAATGCAACAGACAGCCACACTGAATCGGTTAAAAAATCAGGAAAAAAACGGCTCTCACTTCGTGATTGTATCCGCCATCTCTCAAAATCAAAATACCTCCTCTGCTTAGCACTCATCGTTTTGGGCTTCAACATTGCGATCAACTTCACCGACGTCCTCTGGAAAGCGCAGCTAAAGAAACACTTTGTTAATCCCCAAGACATCATGCATCACATGAACCAGGTAACTATCGGGATCGGCTGTATTGCCACCATTGGAGGGATCCTATTCTCGGTTATGATAAGGCGCCTGGGCTGGACATTTGTTGCCATCTTAACGCCTGCGATCATGGTCCTCATGGCGATTGGGTTCTTTAGCTTCCTCTTCTTTGAGAGCGCCTTAACAGGCTTTGCCCTCACGCTTTTTGGAACAACGCCACTTATCATGACCGTCTACTTCGGATCCGTGCAGAACTGCCTGTCTAAAGCAGGTAAATACTCTGTCTTTGATGCCTCGAAAGAACTCGCCTTCCTCGCGCTCGACTCTGAGTCGCGCCTTCGAGGGAAAGCCGCCATCGATGGCCTTGGATCTGGAGTAGGAAAATCGGGAGCATCACTGACCTACCAGGCGCTCATCTTAAGCCTTGGAAGCATCAGCCTCTCTACCCCCTATATTGCAGGAATTCTAGTTGCCGTATTTGCTGCTTGGATCTATTCGGTTCGGTTCATCTCTAAAGAATTCAAAACTCGTAGTGATGCAGCAGAAGGGATTGTTTCTTCAGAAATGCAAGCAAATACACCGACTACCTCTTGAGCAGAGAGCGTCCATAAGCAGTCGCTCATCTTACTGCCCCCGCATCCATCGAGCCTGCAAGGGCGACAGCTTAAGTTTTGCGTCACTACAGCAGCCTTGCTGTTCTTCCAAGGCCCCCAATTCAATTCAGACGTAGGACCAAAAAGAGCCACAACAGGAACTTTAAGCGCAGAAGCCATATGAAGAGCAACCGAGTCTACCGTAATCAGCCCCTTGGAACCTAGGATCAACGCGCCCATTTCTTTTAGGTCCGTTTTTCCAGCGAGGTTGAGGACATCGCCTCGAACTAGTTTGGCTACCTCTTCAACAAAATCCCGCTCACTGGGCCCGCCGGTCAACACAATGCGCGCTCCTAGCCGGTTACAGATCTCTGCCATCAGTTGAGGCGGTAAACACTTAAACTTCCATCTAGCCGGCGCATGCACAACCACGTAGGGCTCATCTCCAACAAGCTCAACAGCCTTTTCTTTAGCTTCTTTGGGAATATAGAGAAAAAGATCCCGATCGGCGGGCTTTGGAAAAATCTTCAATTTGCGAACAGCATCGAGATCCCGCTCTACGGTGTGTCTGGGAGTGGAGCAGGGTTTGACAAGGTCAGTAAATATTTTTCTTACCCACTTCTTACCAGGATCTACGCCGACTCTTCGATCAGCGCCAGAAAAAATGGCAGCAATTGCTCCTCGATCGCCTTCTGTGAGGTTTACAACTAAATCATACTTTTCTCTGCGGATTTTGCGCAAAAGCCCCCACTCTTTCATCAATCGAGGGAAAAAGGAGAGCTTTTTCCACCTGCGATCATGCAGATGATAGCCTGCAATAGCAGGATGGCCAGCAAGCATGTCTAAAGCTTCTTTCCAGATATACGCATCAATCAATGCGCTTGGATAGGCCTTTTGCAAGGCCGAAAAGACCGGAGAAGATAAAAGGACATCGCCCAAGTGGCGGAGTTTGACGACAAGAATTCTTTTCGGTTGCTTTTCCATCATAGGGAATTATATAATGGCAGCTCAAGACTATTCAAGGAGTATTTAAAAATGGCAACTGAACAAACCCTATCGATTATTAAACCCGATGCTGTGGGCAGTAACAACATTGGAGACATCCTCTCCCGCTTCGAAAAAATTGGCCTGAAAATCGTCGCTGCTAAAATGCTCTTTCTATCTAACGAACAAGCTAAAGCATTCTACAATGTGCATGCACACCGTCCCTTCTTTGGAGAGCTCGTTTCTTTTATGACAACAGGTCCTGTTCTAGTTTCTGTTCTCGAAGGAGAAAACGCGATTGCTAAAAATCGTGAGATAATGGGAGCAACCAATCCCAATGAAGCAGCACCTGGAACCATCCGCGCTGACTTTGCAAAAACCATCGATAAAAACGCCGTCCACGGCTCAGACAGCCCAGAAACAGCAAAAGAAGAAATTACTTTCTTCTTTAAGCCTCAGGACATTCACTCTAGATAGTTTTCCGGGAGAGCTAAATACCACGCACCTTCTACTAGTTGCGTGGTGTATCCTAAACGTCTGATCTTCTCAAGCCGAGACTCGAATTCCTTCTTTATATAGCGATCGCCATTTTCAACAGCAAGACCGCCTAGCATGTTGACAAGCAGCACAGGTTTGCATCTTTGAATCGTTTTTTTAGCCCTATCTAGCAAGACATCCTCTCTTCCTCTAGCATCGATTCGAATCATCGACACATCTTCGAGATCCATTGCATCGAGATCTTCACCCGAATGATAGATTTTAGTATTTTGCACATGCGCGCGCACTAAGTTCCAGAATAGACCGCGCAATTTTTCAGACTCCGATGCAAAGACAAGAACCTTTCCGTCTACTCCCACAAGACGAGAAAGAAGCAGCGCATCTCCTCCATAACCAAAGAGATAATCGACAACTTGACTTCTCTTCTTGGCATAACGCTTGAAAAGAGAAGAAAATCTTTCGCTGACTACTTCTGCTTCTATGTAGGGGTCTTCTTCGATGAGATACTGTTTCCACTCCCTCGACCCAATAAGACTCTCTCCTAAAAAGGATTCAAAGATCGTTTCAAAAGCTGGAAACTCTTGATATTCTTGAAATTCTTGATGTTCTGGATGAAAAAGGGTAGTTAAAAAAAATAGAGCTTTTATCATACCATCAACCGGTTTTTTTGAGCGTCGAGCTCTTCACGTATTCCTTTGGGCAGCTTACTTCCAAAGATAAAAAAGTAACTCTCAAGCTCTTCGGTTTCGCGCAAGTAAGATTCCCTTTCAACTGAAAGTAGCTCCTGCAACGCCTCGTCTGAGACTTCAATCCCAGAAAGATCCAGAGCTTCTTTTTTCGGGACAAAACCAATAGGAGTCTCTTCCGCCTCGGCTTTTCCATCAATCCGCTCGCACATCCACTTCAGAACGCGGATATTTTCTCCGAACCCAGGCCAAAGAAACTTTCCTTCCTTAGACTTGCGGAACCAATTCACATGGAAAATACGGGGCAGCAAATGAGGCTCTGTTTTGTGTCCCATTTCGAGCCAGTGCCCAAAATAATCGCCCATATTATACCCACAAAAGGGAAGCATTGCAAATGGATCGTGACGCAACTTGCCCACAGTCCCCTTAGCAGCAGCTGTCATCTCTGATGATACACCCGCTCCCATAAATGTGCCATGTTGCCAATTAAACGCCTCAAAAACTAAGGGGACTGTCGTCGATCTACGTCCGCCAAAAATCATTCCTGAAATCGGCACACCCGCTGGATCTTCCCAAGCAGGATCAATCACAGGACATTGCCTCGCAGGAGTTGTAAAACGAGCGTTAGGATGGGATGCGGGCGTCTTAGATCCAGGAGACCATGGCTCTCCATGCCAATCCGTTAAGCTTGGCGGAGGCTGACTAGTCATCCCCTCCCACCAAACATCTCCATCTGGTGTTAAAGCCGTATTGGTGAAAATCGAATTCTTAGCTATCGTCTTCATTGCGCTGGGATTGGAATCAAAAGAGGTTCCCGGTGCCACGCCAAAAAAGCCAGCCTCAGGATTGATCGCATAAAGACGCCCATCCTCTTTTATCTTCATCCATGCAATGTCATCGCCCACACACTCCACCTTCCAGCCAGGCAAACTTGAATTGATCATCGCTAAATTCGTCTTGCCACAAGCACTTGGGAAAGCAGCCGTAAAGTACTTACGCTCGCCTTCAGGGCTCGTAACAGCCATGATGAGCATATGTTCAGCCATCCACATCTCATCGCGTGCCATCACCGATGCAATCCGAAGAGCAAAACACTTCTTCCCTAAAAGAGCATTACCCCCGTAACCACTGCCGTAAGACCAAATTTGGCGCTCTTCTGGGAAATGAACAATGTAGCGATTCTTTGGATTACACGGCCAAAAACTATCTTCTTGCCCCTCCACCAAAGGCACGCCCACCGAATGCATGCATGGCACAAAAAAGCCATCTCCCAATTGATCCAAAACTAACTTACCCATACGCGTCATGATCCGCATATTGACTACAACATAGGGCGAGTCGGTAATCTGCACACCAATTTGGGAAATATCAGAACCAAGCGGCCCCATGCTAAACGGGATGACATACATCGTCCGCCCCTGCATGCACCCATCAAATAACCCCTCCATAATGCCGTGCATCTCTGCAGGATCTTTCCAGTTATTGGTAGGCCCCGCATCTTCTTCCTTCTTGCTACAAATGAATGTAGACTCTTCAACTCGCGCCACATCGTCGGGATCTGAGTGGCACCAATAACTGTTGGGCCTTTTCTCGGCATTCAAGGGGACAAAAGCTTTCCTAGCAACAAGCTCTTGGCAAAGCCTCTTCCACTCCTCTTCAGAGCCATCGCAGATATGCACAGCCTTTGGCTTGCACAGCGCCTGCATCTCATTAATCCATTTCTCAAGCATACAAACCCTATTATAGCTACTTCACATGTTCAAGGTTATAGCGCTAGGTATTGCTTTTCATCTAGAGAAAAAAAATACAATCCCTGATTGCTGCCTAAATCAATCCAACTTTTCCAGTCTCAAGGGAATAGTAGCCCCCCAGGGCGGTAGCGTCGATCTCTTCTGTGAGTTGATCTACAATATGCTTGATATTAGTTTTAACAGCATCTTCTAGAATGGTAGATGTGCCGATTTCGATGAGATCGGCGATAGGAGCGATTAAATGACTTTTTTTATTGAGTACGGCGTCAATGGCGCCGCAGTTTTCGTGACCAAGAACAAACACGAGTTTGACTCCCAGTTGCTCGGTTGCAAAACGGATACTCGCAAGTTCTATGGGCCCTAACACATTTCCGGCGACGCGGACGACGAACAGATCTCCGATCCCCGCATCGAAGAGTACTTCTGCAGGAACACGCGAGTCTGCGCAACCAAGGATCACTGCGAAAGGATTTTGTCCCTTAGCAGTAGCAAAGCGCCTTTCTCGATCACGATTGGGATGCTCAGATTCTTCGTGTACGTAACGTTTGTTGCCATCGAGAAGTCGCTTTAAAGCTTCTTTAGGTGTCATGGCTAGACTGCTAAGCGTCGTTTTTTAAATTTATCGATGTACTCAAGCGCTTTACCTGTTCCCATGCATACGGCAAGCAGAGGGCTCGTTGCAATGGTAACGGGAAGCCCGGTCTCTTTGATAAGAGATTTGTCGAGTCCTTTGATGAGCGCGCCACCGCCAGCTAAGACCATGCCTCGGTCTACGAGATCGGCAGCAAGCTCGGGAGGGCACTTTTCTAGAGTGAGTTTGACACTTTCAATGATCTGTTGGATCGGTTCAGCTAGGCACTCACGGATCTCTACAGAGTTGATTCTCTTAGACACAGGAAGACCTGCTACTTGGTCACGACCGCGCACTTCCATCTCCAGCTCATTTTCCCCCAGGGGATAAGCTGAGCCGATGGTCATCTTGATCTCTTCGGCAGTGCGTGGACCAATCATGAGGTTGTAGGTGCGGCGCATGTAATTCATGATACAATCATCGATTTCATCACCAGCTACACGTATAGAGCGGGACTCGACGATTCCACCAAGGGAAATAATAGCAATTTCTGTTGTACCACCACCTACATCAACGATCATGCTCGCACAAGGCTCGTGGACAGGAAGATCGACGCCGATGGCAGCGGCCATGGGCTCTTCGATGAGGATCACTTCTTGCGCGCCAGCGCGCAATGCAGAATCTTCCACAGCGCGTTTTTCAACGCCAGTAATACCCGAAGGAACAGCAATGAGAATTTTAGGACGGAAAAGACTACGAGCAGGCGTGGCTTTTTTGATGAGGGCTTTGAGCATCCCCTCTGCGATTTCAAAATCGGCGATGACACCATCTTTCATCGGTCGGACAGCGTGGATCCTTTGCGGTGTTTTCCCAAGCATTGATTTGGCCTTGTGACCAACGGCGAGTACATCTCCGTTTTGGGAGTCAACAGCTACTACGGACGGCTCAGCTAAGATAATCCCTTTTCCGCGAACAAAAACAAGCGTATTAGCGGTTCCTAGATCTATCCCAATATCATTGGAAAAAAACCCTGAGAACGCTCCTCCTTTATTCGCTAGCCTAGAGCGAAGCTTGGAGAGAAGGCGTAGGGGTTTTGTTTTTTCTAAAATCTTGTTCATGTGAGCTCTCTTACGTCTTTAAAAGTTCTAGGACATCTTCCCAAGTGAGTTTTGAAATGGCTTCATCATCGCAGCTCACTACTTTCTTGACGAGTCCTTTTTTCCTTTTTTGCATCTCATTGATCTTCTCTTCAATCGAATTAAGCGTAATCAATTTATAGGCTGAAACAGATTTTTTCTGTCCCATCCGATGCACTCGGTCTGTCGCTTGGTTTTCAACGGCTGGGTTCCACCACATGTCGTAGTGAATCACCGTATCGGCGCCGACGAGATTGAGCCCTGTTCCCCCTGCCTTTAGAGACACTAGGAAAACGGAGATGGAAGGGTCTTCGTTAAACTCTTTTACTATCTGCAGACGGTTTTTACTCGATCCATCCAGATAGCAAAAACGGACACCCATTTGCTCTAGATCATTACGCATGATTTTTAGCATCTGTGTGTATTGAGAGAAGATGACAGACTTATGTCCCCCTTCGATGAGGGTTTGCAAGAGCTCAAGAAGCATATCGTACTTTGCCGAATCACCAGGTTCGGCTTTTTCTTTGGCAAAGATCGCTGGGTGACAACAAATTTGCTTCAAGCGAGTAAGTGTTGCCAAAACATGGATTTGAACCCTATCAAAGCCATCGCGCTCGACGAGCTTCACAAGTTCGTTACGAGCTGATTCAGCATAGGAGCGATAGAGCTCCTTCTGCACCTGGCTGAGTTGACAGTGGTAGACAATTTCAGAGATAGGCGGCAGATCTTTGAGCACATCTTCTTTCATACGGCGCAAGATAAATGGGGAAATTTTCGTGCGCAAATAATCGATATTTTTCGTTTGCTGCTCTCCCGATACACGGACATACTTTTCAACAAAACGATCATAAGAGCTCAAGAAACCAGGCATAAGGAAGTCAAAAAGACTCCAAAGCTCATCGAGAGAGTTCTCAATCGGTGTACCAGAGAGAATCAGCTTATGGTAAGATCTGACCATTTTCACAGACCGAGCATTGCGCGTCCCTCTATTTTTTATATGCTGGGCTTCATCAAGAATCACACAAGAAAACGTTGTCTCTTGGTACTGCTCAATATCTTTTTGCAAAAGAGTGTAGGAAGTGATCACAGCATCGTATTTACCCAGTCCAGAGATCATTTTTTTTCTGTTGGATGGAATCCCATCAATCACCATAGCTTTGAATTTAGGATTGAATTTATGAAATTCCTCTTTCCAGTTGTAGAGAAGAGAAGTAGGACAAACAATCAAAGCACAGCCCAAATTCTTTTTCATCAATTGCGAAAGAGCCACAATGGCTTGGAGTGTCTTTCCAAGTCCCATATCATCGGCCAATATGCCTCCTAAGAACATACAACGAAGCCTCTCTAACCAATGGACGCCTTCCTTTTGATAGGAGCGCAAATCTGCCTGAATCTCTTTAGGGATCAACGAAGTTTTCAACTTCTTCTCTCCAAGCATCTGCTTGCGTATTTCTACTAGCTTTGGCGAAATTGTAAACTTGACTGGAAGCCCCTCAAAATGATCCTGATCCACATTGGCTAAGCTCCAAAGTGGGCGCTCGAGATCTCCATCTTCAAAAACTGTGATGCCAAGCTCATCGAAAAGCTGCACAACACCCGTCAATCTCTCTAAATCGAGGACCAGGATTTTTGGGAGTTTGGATTTCTCAGTTTTCTTCTTTCCCTTAGCTTGAGGAGAGGCAAGTTCAATAAACGCTTTCTTCGCAGAGATACAGTCCCAGAGCTGATCGAGTTTAATCCCTTTAAGCGCTCCATTAACTTTGAGCTGAATTTGGTAGCTATCTACCTTCTTAGTAGGCTCAAAATGAAGCTCAAATTCTGTTTTATCGTAGATAAATTGATCGAGAAGATTTTGTGGACAATTGAAACGAACTCTATCTTTATTTCTTGGAATGATATCCGTCATGAAATCGACAATTTTTTTGTCTGATTTCGAAATATAAATTCCTTGTTCGGGCTGGAAAAGGAAGTCTTGGAAAAGATCCTCAATGATTCTTCTCTCTTCCACTAAATTTCTAGCTAAAATCCCCTCGTCTGTAACAAAGGATGAAATATTCTCAAATGACATCTGTGAGGGAGCTTCTGGCACCTGGTTGCCGTTGTAATTGAAATGGATCGATGCATCCAGCTCTCCATTGAGATAGGATAGGTCACAAATTGCCTCGACCTCCTCCACAAAGGGAAGGGTAACGAAATCCTCAATCACCTCTCGATTGGCCACCTCAGCATACTGCGTAAGTTCCGGCAAAGCATTCTCTACGAAAGAGCCAAAAAGTGGCTGAGGTACTGTCATCTCACGAATTTCAAGCAAATTACGTAAATGCCGTCTTGTGATCAAATGCGGGAAGCGAAAAAAAACATTATCATGGAGCATTCCCGGTTTAGCACATTGGAAGAGGACAACATCCTCTAGCATCAACTCCTGATCATCCATGCAAATTTTTGGATTGAGCAAGATTTTTGATGTCGGCGGCGGGATATATTCGAGGTGAAAACGGAAATTAGCAGGAGCTGATGAAAAACGCAAAGGCGCTTCAAATCCCCCCACATAGACACCTGGCAAAATGGGAAGATCTTCCTCATGATGAGCAAAACCATTTTTCGACATTTCTTGTTCTGTAAGCTCAAAAATACGTGCTAAAACCATCCCAAAGAAGTTGGGGTCAATATGTCCAATGCGAAGAGCCTTTTCACTCGATACATTCTCAGGAAAACGCAAATGATCCATCACCATCCGGACAATTTCCTTTTGCCTAGAAGAAAAAGATTCCATTGAGAAACAAAATCTTTTACCCCCCATGAAGATCGGTTCTTTAAATCGGACCGCATCCACAAAATTTCGTAAATTTGGCACATGAAGGGGTTTTGAACGAAAAGGAAGGCGCAAAGCTACCTGTAGCTCAATATAAGCACTCCCTTTCTTTGGCAAACTGTAGATCAGCGCAAGCTCGGCAGTATCGATTTCATTTTTTTCATCTGGTCTAAAAAATGGCGATGTTGCGAGCATTTTTGAAGAAGTGACATATTCCTGCAAAATTTGTCGCTGATAATTTTCTTCTTGTCTGAGCGTCTCCTTGTCTTTTGCTACTTGGAATTTCTCTAAAAGTTCTTCCTTTTCTCCCTCTTCGAGATCTTCTTCTTCCTCCAAATCGTTTTCTTTCGAGTAAGCTACCAAAATTTGATCAAGGTTTTGCTCTAAGTAAAAAAGAAGAGCTGCAATATGCTGACAGTCGTAGTTGTATGGACAATCGCAGTTGGAATCGATCGTCTCACATTCCATCCGATCGATCTCAATTTCACTCTCGTAGTGGTTGTCGTACTGCCCAAGAACACGCGCACTAATACGCATCGTCTTGCTATCGAGATGCAAGAGCTTGGCCGAAACGACCTTGTTTCCATCAAAAAATTCCTTCCCCTCTTTGACAATGGAAGAAGCGAAATCCTGTTTTAACTTACGAAAATTAAGCATATCTGATTTTTCCTAAGGTTGAATATTGTTTTTACAAATTTTTCAAACACACTGCAAGCAAAATCTTCACTACCACCCTAAAAAAAAATCCCCCAAAGAGAAATGTGAAGTATTTTTATGGGCAGAAGGAAAGACTGATTTAATCAGTTTCAGATGCACACGCGCGCTTACTTGCTACTGAAGTAGGCCCTCCAGAAGGGCGAGAAAGTGGGTGGAATCCCGCTTTCTCGCATCTGGAGCCCGCGGCGGCTATGGCAAAGGGAATTTGATTCGTATGAAATAAGGATAGTGCTTCGCACAGACTTTTGAATGTAGGATCCGATTCTCCAAAGCCAGAGTCCGCTCAAGACAGCTTTACTGCTGGACGCTGCAACTAAAATTGCTGCGCAAAAAACCCTATAGTGATCCCTAGAAAATGTAAACTATAACTATAACTTTCCCCTCCCCCCTTGTGGAAATTTGGAGGATGGTTTAGAATCTCTAAAGTTTGCGGGTGTAGCTCAGTGGTAGAGCATCACGTTGCCAACGTGAGGGTCGTGAGTTCGAACCTCATCACCCGCTTTTTCCTTTTTTAACAAAGATGCGAGACCCCATGACTTCTAAAGCAGAAGAAAACACTGAGAAAAAAGAAGAATTTAAAAACGATCAGGTCGAAATGACCGTCCATCGCAAGCCCAATTGCGTTGTGGAGTATGCCGTCCATGCTTTGCGCCCCATTTGCGTAGAAGCCCAAAAGCAAGCTGCTAGAAGCGTTGGCAAAGAAGTTGTCATCCCTGGATTCCGCAAAGGAAAAGCGCCAGCAGAACTCGTTGCTAAACGCTATCCGCAAGATCTTGATAAACGATGGCAAGAAGGGATCGCAAACCTATCTTTTCAGCAGTGCGCCCAACTCGCTAATATTCCGATGATCAGCCAAGACTCGCAGATCACCTTCAAAATGGAAAAGCACTCGCGCGACAGTGCAACCCTTGTTCTTTCTTTTGAGACTGTCCCCAACATCCCCGCCGTTGATCCAGCGAAATGCGTATTAACTGAAGTAAAGGGGCCTGAAGTCAATGAAGAGAAAGTAAAAGAGACCATCCGACAGACGCAAATGTTTTTTGCCAAATGGGAAACTATCGAAGGCCGCCCAGTTAAGGAAGGCGATTACCTGATCCTCGATATCGACGTGACGGAAGAAGAACCTCCTCAAACCCTTTTTTCTAATACCCGCTTTGAAGTAGCAGACAAATCCATGTCCCAATGGATGAAAAAGCTCCTCATCGGGAAAAAAGTTGGTGACGTCCTCGATGCAGTTAGCGAGCCCGATCCAGATTTAAGCGACGAAGAGAAAGCGGAATTTCCTCCTAAGAAAGTGCGCGTCACAATCAAATCCATGGAAGAGACCAAACTCCCCGAGCTTAACGATGAATTTACCAAACAAATTGGCGCAGATTCTGTCGACCAACTACACAAACGAGTGGGAGAGCTTTTAAATAAAAAAGCTACCGAATCCATCCGCGAAGAGCAAAGAGAACAGGTCACCACCTTCCTTCTCTCGCATTATTTTGAAATCCCCAATTCTGTCATCGAGAAAGAGACACAATTCCGTCTGCAACAGATGATCAAAGACCCACAGTTCAAAACGAAGTGGGACAACAGCAACAACACCGAAAAACAAGGCCTCTTTGACAATGTGAAGACCCAAGCTGAGAAAGCCGTCCGCATTTTCTATCTATGCCGCAAAATTGCTGCAGACCAAAGCATCACCGTAGAGCCTGGCGATCTCAATCAAGAGCCTGGAGATATGGTGGAAGCCCTTCTTTTCCCTAAAGGCGAACAGCATGACCCCAGACAGCCAGATGTAAAACAAGCAGAAGCCTACTCTCGCACTTTACTTGAAAAGACAGAAGACTGGGTAATTGCTCATGCGCGCACAGGTCCCGCTCCTAAAAAAGAGGCGCCTAAGAAAAAGGAAACCGCTCCGAAAAAAGAAGCTGAAGCACTCGATGCCAAGCCAAAAAAGAAAGCGGCTCCTAAAAAAACTGCAGCTAAAAAGACCGCTTCCAAAGCGGAAAAGCCTGCGCCAAAAAAGAAGAGCACTCCAAAGAAATCTTAAGTTTTGCCGAAATGAACTCAAAAATTAGATCTTCGAAAGAGCTAGGAGCGAGTGAACATAGAAATTATATAAGCAAAGCTGACGCCATCAAAAACCGATTTTTCCGTGTGATTCGGTATATCTTGCAGAAAAACGCATCCACTTGGCAATATGGCAAAGGGAAGCCTAAAGTAGCTGCTCTGCTAGAGATTTGAGTAGATTGAGCCACTTCAAGTTTCCCCAGATGAATCATCAACAAAATAGGGTTTGCTATGTCATATGTTCCATACGTCGTCGAAGACACAGGTCGCGGAGAGCGCGTCTCAGATATTTACTCACGCCTTTTAAAAGATCGCATCGTTTTTATTGGTACTGAAATCAATGATCAAGTGGCCAATTCCGTCATCGCTCAACTTCTCTTCTTAAGAGCTGATGATCCAAAAAAAGACGTCAACATATATGTAAATTCACCAGGTGGTTACATCACTGCCGGCTTAGCGATTTATGACACGATGCAATTCATGAGCTATGAAATCAACACCTACTGCCTAGGAATGGCAGCCTCTATGGGCGCGCTACTTCTCATGGCCGGAACAAAAGGCAAGCGCTACGCACTTCCAAACAGCCGCATCATGATTCACCAACCAAGCGGTGGCATGACAGGTACGGCAGCTGATCTCGATCTTCAAGCGAAAGAAATTCTCGAGCTAAAAAAGATCTGCGGCACTATAATATCGGAAAAAAGTGGACAGCCATTTGAAAAGATCATGGACGATACCGAAAGAGACAATTACATGAATCCACAGCAGGCTGTTGACTATGGTATTATCGATAAAATCGCTGCGAAAACTCCTGCCGAAGCGGCGCCAGCAGCTTAAGAGACTACTGCAAATGACAAAAAAAGAAGCACCGGCTTGTTCCTTCTGCGGAAGAACGGAAGAAGCCGTAGAAAAACTCATCTCTGGACCCAGCAGCTACATCTGCGATAAGTGCGTCCACTTATGTCTCGACATCATCGAGAAAAAGCCGGTCCACCACGAACTCAAAGTCCTCAAACCAAAAGAACTCCGAGCCCGCTTGGACGAATACGTCATTGGGCAGGAAAAAGCCAAAAAGACCGTCTCTGTTGCCGTGTACAACCACTACAAACGGATACGGTCCTTAAGCAAAGAAGATCAAATCGAGTACAGCAAATCCAACGTACTCCTCCTTGGCCCCACCGGAAGCGGAAAAACCCTTCTTGCACGAACACTTGCTCAAACACTCGACGTCCCCTTCGCCATTGCCGATGCAACAACACTCACCGAAGCCGGGTATGTGGGAGAAGATGTCGAAAACATCATCCTTAGACTTGTACAATCGGCCGACTATGACATCGCAAGAGCCGAGATGGGCATTATCTACGTCGATGAGATCGATAAACTCCGCAAAACCACTAGCAACGTCTCGATCACTCGCGACGTCTCTGGTGAAGGTGTGCAGCAAGCACTGCTCAAAATCGTAGAAGGAACGATCGCTAACGTCCCCCCTAAAGGTGGTCGCAAGCATCCGAACCAAGAATACATCAAAGTCAATACCCAAAACATACTCTTCATCGTCGGCGGAGCCTTTGTCCACCTCGATAAAATGATCGCCACCCGTCTGGGAAAAAGCACGATTGGCTTCGATATAAACGAAACAACCAACTTCGACTCCCAAGAGACCAACTACCTCCTTTCTAAAGTCGAGACCGAAGATCTCGTGGGCTTTGGAATGATCCCAGAATTTGTAGGTCGCTTCAACAGCATTGCCAACTGCAACGAGCTCACCAATGACGATCTCGTCAACATTCTTACAGAGCCAAAAAACGCCATTATCAAGCAGTACATTCAGCTCTTTGAAGAAGAAGAAGTCAAACTCACCTTCACCACGGAAGCACTGCAAGCCATCGCTGATAAAGCCAAAGAAACAGGCACAGGCGCTAGAGCCCTGCGAATGATTGTCGAGAGCCTTCTTCTAGAAACGATGTATGAGGTCCCTTCAGATCCCTCCATCAAAGAAGTCATCGTCGAGAAAGACTGCGTGGCTAAAAAGGCCCCGCCTACACTAGTAAGGGATTAAAGATACGGTCCAGATGGTCAGGATTGACTAAATAAACTGGGGCCGCTAAGCTCCCACCAATTTTGGAATCTCCCCCAGGCCAAGACCGCCTTGCAAGCCAATCTTTCTGGCGTACTCATTTGTTCAAATAGATTGGAACTATAAGCGGGGCAACCATCTGTAGAAAATCCATCTTTGAAAGCATTGAGCATCGCAGGTAAGCCAATACGCTCCGAGACCCCTTGTCCTACTTGCTGCGCATATGCAGCTGCTGGAGCTAGCGCAGAGGATGTGGCTACATAACGAAGAGGCCGCAGCGCTACTTCCGCTACGCTCCTCACGACTGGAATACGACTAGTCACTGCATTTCCTAGCTGCAGAGCAACCGCAGTTGGAATACTTCCCTGCCAATTCCATCCTAAAAGAGGAATTGTTCGCGTGCCAAGTCCCGTAGGAATAAGAGATGAATTCCAAACAAAATCTACAGCTCGCCCCGCAGCCTGCAACCCAAGAGTTCCAAATATGCCAACCTGCGCCAGTAATCCAGGAACAATAGGCGGCTCTAATCCCGACATAGCTTGAGGAGCGGCCATCAACATATGCGGCTGGATAGGACTTGTTGTAGATGCTGCCATTGCCCCCAAAAAGGGAGTCGCTGCCAAGTAGGCCATCTGTCCTACATAAACTGCTAAAACCGCAACACCACCTGCCAAGGCAAGCCGCTTATAACTTAGTTTTCGCTGCATCGCCCCTGATCGTCTAGGCCTTACAAAATCATCCACGCGGTGACGGAGAGAGTCGATTAGTGTAACACCTGCAATCACTCTTGCTGGAGAGTTGCTAAAATAGGACATCACACTTGTCATACCAGCTGGAATCGACACGCCCGCATATGAGGCAGCCGTAG